>Ga0224496_10000925_pt1 | contig 19003 bp, 18 predicted proteins | sample SF_Jul11_sed_USG_2_FD_168127 | JGI IMG/M metagenome (GOLD analysis project Ga0224496, IMG submission 168127) | Sediment microbial communities from San Francisco Bay, California, United States - SF_Jul11_sed_USGS_8_1 | ecosystem: Environmental > Aquatic > Marine > Sediment | place: USA...
GCGCCTCCCCGCGCTCGGCAGCAGGCCGTTCCCCACCAGCAGCCCGCCGCGCCACCCGCACCACAGCTCCACCCGCCGCGCATGGCCCTGATTATCGACGACATGGGCTATCATGACAAAATCGGCGACGCCCTGCTCGACCTGCATCTCGATCTCTCCTTCGCCTTTCTGCCCTTTGCTCCCCATACCCAACGCCAACGGCAACGGGCGCAGCAACTGCAACGTGACATCCTTCTCCACCTGCCCATGGAGGCCACCGATCCCAAATGGGACCCGGGCCCCGGCGCCCTCTTTATCGGCATGCCCGCCAGCGAACTGCGACACACCGTGACGCAGGACCTTGCCGCAGTCCCCGGCGCCATCGGCATCAACAACCACATGGGCTCCCTGTTCACGGCCAACGAACCGGCCATGCAGACCTTTCTCGCCCAACTTCGCCCCCACCGCCTTTTTTTCCTCGACAGCATGACCACCCCGAAAAGCGTTGGCTTCCAACTGGCCACCCGGATGGGAGTTCCGGTCCTGCGTCGCAACATATTCCTCGACAACGAACAACATAAGGATAAAATCAAAAAACAACTTGACGCTCTGGCTTTTTTAGCGAAAAAACAAGGTATTGCGATTGGCATTGCCCACCCGCACCAGGCAACGCTTGAAGCACTCCGGGAATTTCAACGGCAGCAGGACCAGACGGTGAGACTGGTCGGTATCCATCACCTGATTGACCTCCCCTGAAGCCATACCGCGTGTGGCGGCAGACATGCGGTATATTGCACATTTCACGAACCCGCCACGACGCGGCAGGTCGGACTTTTTACGACGCCAGCAATTTTGCCCGGTGAGGGTTTACTCCCTGAAAGACTCGATCGCACGGGACAATAATCGAGCAAGGCGCAGATGGACCGCACACCCGTAATCACGCTGACCACCGATTTCGGACTGGAGGACGAATACACGGCGGAGATGAAAGGGGTGATCCTCGGCCGTGCCCCCGCAGCCCGGATCATTGACGTGACCCACGCCATTGCTCCCCAGGACGTGGCCGGGGCCAGCCGAATCGTCGACAACGCCAGCCGCTACTTCCCAGCCGGCACCATCCATGTGGCGGTGGTGGATCCGGGGGTGGGCAGCGACCGCCTCCTGGTTCTCGCCGGGGCCAGACAACAGCTTTTCCTGGCCCCGGACAACGGCCTGCTCTCTTTCCTCCTCGGGCAGGAAGAATGCGCCTTCGTCCATGCAGTGACCAGCGCCGAACTGTTCCTCCGGCCGGTGAGCCGAACCTTCCATGGCCGCGACATCCTGGCGCCGGTGGCGGCGGCCCTGGCCAACGGGTTGCCCCCTGCCGAGGTTGGCCCGAAGCTTGACCGGGACACCCTGCAACGCCTGCCGGTGTCCCGAGGCGTGGTTGCCGAAAACGGCGGGTCAATTCGAGGCAGGGTGGTACGGGTGGATCATTTCGGCAACCTGATCACCGACATTCACCGCGACGATGTCGCCTTCCTCACCGCCGAGGATAACGGCCCCGGGGCCTTTTCGGTGAACCTGGCCGGACATACCATCTCCGGCCAGGCACAATCCTACGCCGCCGCGAAACCCGGCTGCGCCGTTGCGTTATTCGGGAGCCGCGACTGCCTGGAAATCGCCGTCAACCAAGGCAACGCCAGCCATGAACTCGGCGTGTTGCCGGGCGAGCAGGTGATTTTGAGTGCCAACCGCAAAACTTCGCTTTACAAATAAGAACACAAAGAATTAAATTAAAAAATTAATAGAGAGGGAGATTGCAAATGGAAACCGAACAGTACGATGCCATCGCCGGGCTTCTCAAAACAATGGCCCATCCCATCCGCCTCAAAATTCTCTGTCTCCTCCGAGACAAGGAAATGACCGTGGGTGATATCCGTGACGAGGTGGAAACCACCAACGCCAATGTTTCGCAGCACCTTTCAATCCTCCGCAACCAGGGTATCCTCGGCTCCCGCAAGGAAGCTAACTTCATTTACAACCGAATCGCCGACGAACGGGTGCTGGAACTCATCAAATCCATGCAACAACTCTACTGCCCGGATATCTGAACGGAATTCAGCCCCCTCGCACAGTAAGCCAATGGGGGGGGAGGTTGCAGAAAATGCTGGCACACCGTATAAATTAACCAAAACATTGCGTTATACATTATTGAGCCATGGCGTTGTTATTTGAGCGCACCATGGGGTACCCCCTGAAAATTTGCCGCCGCACTCGACATTCCTCCACCGGAGCAACGCGAGATTTCACAGCGAAAGCGGCTCCGGCCGCAGACATCCTCCCTGCAGGCCTGACAGAACTCACCGTCTTTCCTCACCGCATTCCATCCCGGTGGCGCCTCCTCAATCCCAACCGACAAAAGGTGCTCAGTCGGCAAGCGGCATTGCCGACAGCAGCGCAGCAGTGGCCGACACAACATCTTAATTCACAAGGAATTCCAAAACTTACCCTCGACCACCGGCCTCCCCGACGGGACAGGATCTGTCGGAGAAGTGCCACCATGACCCAAGGAGAAACAAATGGTAGTCAACGATTGGATTCACGTCATCGCCGGTTCTTTTATCCTCATCAGCCTGGCCCTGGGGACCTGGATACATCCCTACTGGTATTTCTTTACCGCCTTTGTCGGCGTCAATCTCTTCCAGTTCGGCTTCACCAAGTTCTGCCCGCTGGCTCTCATCCTGAAAAAACTGGGGGTGCCGGAAAACAGATAATCTGCTATAGTGCCAAAGTTTCGCTATCAAAAGGTCACGGCAATCCCGCGATGACACCGCGCATGATCCATGGGCACGGGAGTGGGGGTATCACCACTGGCGGACAGTCTGCGATGAACCGAGCGTCACTCGCCGCAGCTCGCGTTTGACTCTGCTCCGCCGCAACGGCATATCAGCCGGCCAACCGGGCCGGCGTCATTCTCTTCCCCCTCAGGACGCGAGCAGCACCTCGCCCTCCGGCTTCCGGCTTGCGCCAGCATTCCCAACCCGGGCCGTTTCATACCGGCCCCAAAAGATATTTCCCGCGCTGAATATCGACCCCGCTCCCGGATCCTGCCCCGTGTCGGCGAGTCGCCATTTTTTTTTCATCCGGATCGCGCACGTATCTGCTGCACGCCGCTCCGTAACGCTTTCATGAGCTCCGGAGGCACGACACTATGGATCAAAAAACTTTCCTCACCCGGCTGCGCTCCGCCAACCCAACCGTGCCGGCAATCCTCAAACGCGCCAAGGACGTGGAAGACTTGCGACAACGTCTTGCCAGACTGGCAAGACGCATGGAACTGGCCGTGGCCGAGGATCCGGCCATTGAAGATGCCGCCATTTTTTCCAGGGTACGCGACTGCGCCAAAGTGCTGCGCAACGTCCTCAAAAAAAGGACCGACGACCTCACCGGCTTCTGCATGGCCCAGGCATTATGGGACCTCAGCCATGACGTCGCCCGCCCGGACCTCTCGCCCGGATTTTACGCCGAACTCCTGCACCTCTTTACGGGCCTGCGGGGCGACGGCACCTACCAGGCCTTCCGCGACATGAATCTCCCCCCCATCACGGGGCACGGTCGGCCTGCGGCCCTTGAACGTTCCCGGCAACTGGACCACCTCTGGGAAGGAATTGACCGCTCCCTGGCCCGTTTCCCCACCGGCCTGGACGCGACAACGGTCCAGCGCCGCCGGCAGCGGCGAAAAAAAATCCTTACAGAACTGGACGGTTGCAAAAAAGACTGGCAGGACTGGCGCTGGCATGTCCATCACATCATCCGCGACGCAGAGCAGCTTGCCAAGCTGGTCTACCTGAGCCCGGAACAGCGCCAGGCCGTGGAGGCGGCCCGCGCCAAGGGGCTCCCCTTCGGCATCACCCCCTACTACCTTTCCCTGATGGACGACGAAGAGAATGACCGCGATGCAGCAATCCGCGCCCAGGTGCTGCCGCCCATGGACTACGTGGACCACGTCTGTGCTTCAAAAGGGAACGACGACCTCGACTACATGGGCGAGGAGGACACCTCCCCCGTTGATCTCATTACCCGCCGTTACCCATCGATCTGCATCCTCAAACCGTTCAACACCTGCCCGCAGATCTGTGTCTACTGCCAGCGCAACTGGGAGATCGACGACGCCATGGCCAGCAACGCCTTTGCCGGCCTCAAAAAAATCGATGCGGCGGTGCAATGGATCGGTGACCATCCGGCCATCCGCGAGGTACTGATCACCGGCGGCGATCCACTGGCCATGGGCGACAAGGCCCTGGCCGATATCCTGAACAAGGTGGCGAAAATTCCCCACGTGGAACGTATCCGCATCGGCACCCGCACCCCGGTGACCATCCCCATGCGGATCACCGACCAACTCGCCGCCCTGCTGGCCTCCTTCCGCCAGCCGGGCCGACGCTCGGTGGCCCTGATCACCCATGTCCAGCACCCCTACGAAATCACGCCGGAGATGGTCACCGCCGTGGACCGGTTGCGACGACGCGCCATCCCGGTTTACAACCAGCTTGTTTACACATTTTACACCTCCCGCCGCTTCGAGGCGGCAGCACTCCGCCGGCAACTGCGACTCGTCGGCATCGACCCCTACTACACCTTCAACACCAAGGGCAAGGAAGAGACCCTTTCCTACCGGGTCCCCATCGCCCGCCTCCTCCAGGAACAGCAGGAGGAGACCAGACTGCTGCCCGGCCTGGAACGCACCGACGAAGCAGTGTTCAACCTGCCACGCCTGGGCAAGAACTACCTCAAGTCCCGGGAGCACCGCGACCTGCTCACCATCCTCGCCGACGGCTCAAGGGTCTATGAATTCTATCCGTGGGAAAAAAACATCTCGCAGACCACCCATACTTACCTGGCCACCGACGTGCCGATCCTCGACTACCTGGAACGGCTGGCCGCCATCGGCGAGGATCCGGCCGACTACGAAACGATCTGGTATTTTCACTAAAGGAAATCAGAAAGGGAAAAGCACCGACAGGGGGAGGGGAGGCAAGAGAATATCCCTTCTCTCTGCCAAATCCCGGCTCAGAGCGCGGCGAGGATAGCCGCAGCCATGGGGGCAAAGAACTCCCCGGCCTCGTCAGGAGAAGAACAACGGCGCAGACGGCCGAAAACCTCACAGCGGCCCACCTCGGCGATGGTCCGCAGGTTGTCGGCGATCAGCCGTTCATCGCCAGGGTCGCCGGGGCCGTCGGAACAGACCACCCCCAGTACCGGAATCCGGCGGTTACGGAGGGCCTCCAGGGTGAGCAGGGTGTGATTGAGGGTGCCCAGGCCGCTACGTGCCACCACCAGGGTGGGGAAACGGAACCGGGCCAGGAGATCGGCCAGCAGGAGATCGCGACGGAGCGGCACCAGCAGCCCGCCCACCCCCTCAACGATAAGGAGATCATGCGCCGCCGCCAACTCCTGGTGGCGGCGGACGAGCAGCTCCGGGTCCACTGCCGCCCGCCCATCGACTTCGGCGGCCAGATGTGGTGAGGCAGGGAAGGCGAAACGGAACGGCACCTCCAGGTCGAGGCGCTGCCTGTCCAGCGGCAACCCCGCCGCCTCGCGACAGAACCGCCAGTCATCCGGGATATCACAGTTGCCGGTGCTCACCCATTTCTGATAGCCGGCCCGACAGCAACGGACCGCGGCCGCCAGCAACAGCCCGCAGATCAGGGTCTTGCCCACGTCGGTATCGGTGCCGGTGACAAAAATGGTTTTACCAGCCACGCTGGCGGTACCGTCCATATCCTTGCCTTCTTCTCTCATCAAACCCGTCCTGACTCACGCCCCCTTTTTTCGCCCTTGGACAAAAAAAGTCTGGTAGGTGGCGGGATAGCCGCCATACTGCGTCGAGAACCACTGTTCCAGCTCACGGAACCGCTTCCGGGTGAGCAGCGGCCGGCCGGCTGCCGGCGGACCGCCGGTCCCGGTCAACTTGATATGCAGCAGCAACTCCCGCAGCGATTGATATTGACGCCGCACAATCGTCTCGACGCACTCGGTCTCCACCGGGAGAGCCGCCAACCCGCTCTCGATACCGGCCAAGGTCGGGAAACACCGGGGCGGCAGGGCCACCGGCTGCCCGCAAACGGCCGTAACCCCTTCCCCAAGCTCGGCAAGAGTGCCGGGACCGAACAGTGAACAGAGCAGCGCGCCCTGCCTGTTGAGCAGGAGCACCATGCGGGCCAGGGCAGCCACCGGATCATCGAACCACTGCAGAGTGGCATTGGAGGTGATGAGGTCGAAACGCTCCTCGGTGGCGACAAGATACTCTTCGCCATCTCGACAGACAAATTGCACCCGGGGCGTGGCGGCAAACTTTGCCCTGGCGGCGGCAACCATGCCGGGCGAGAAATCAACGGCCTGGATTCGGGCGGCAGGAAACCGCGCCGCCAGCAGCTCGGTATAAAAACCACTGCCGCAACCGATCTCAAGGATGTTTGCCACCCCGGCTTCGGGAAGACGCGCCGCGAGCCCGCACGCCACTTCCTTCTGCACATCGGCATGGGCATCGTAGGTAACGGCGGCCCGGGAAAACCGGTTGCGGATCGCCCGTTTCCGTGCCGCCCCTTCGCCGATCCCGGGCCAGGAAAATTCCGGAGCCAGGAAAACAGCATGCCCGGCGTAATCATGAATTTCAACCACTGCACCGGCAATTTCGGCCATCTCACCCACCGGCGCGATGAGATCACGGCGGCCGTGGACCACCCGCAACGCGGCATCGCCGGCCGGAGCTTGCGGAAGGCTGGCGGCCAGGTAGTCCAGACCGCGGTTCAGGCACCCAAGGTCCATGGCGCCGAGATATTCCCCTTCCAGGAGGTCAACAAAGCGGCGGTAGGCTGACTTGTCGCCGGCAAAACACTTGCGAAAAAAAGAGACGAGAAACGCCCCAGGGTCACGAGAAAGATCACGACGAATGGCGGCGATCTCATTCTCGGCCACCGCTGGCGCATGGCGAGCAGGGTAAGAGAGGCCACCCTCTCCGGGTGCGCCCGGGCAAAGTCGAGGGCAAGATGTGCGCCCATGGACCAACCCACCAGGCGAATGCGCGCAACTCCCTCCCGATCGAGAAAGGCGAGGAGATCGGCGACCAGGGAGAGCGGCTCCAGCGAGGTTTTCGGTACGTACGCAGCAAGCGGCGACGGCGCTAACTCCAGAATCCGGCCATCGAACCCCCAGCCGGGAAGAAAAACCAGCGGCGACTCGCCGGCCGAGCGCAATGGAGCCGAATCCGAAAAAAAGGGACCAAAACAGTTACCAGACACGGTACGCTCACTTTTCCTCGACGATTGCCCCACAAACGACAGCAGCCCGACGGCTACTCCACGGTGACGCTTTTGGCCAGATTTCTGGGCTGATCCACGTCGCAACCGCGCAGGGAGGCAATCTCGTAGGCGAGCAGCTGCAGGGGCACGGTGTAGAGAATGGGGACCAAATCCTCGTGGAGTTCGGGCAGGGTCAGGGAACGGTCACCGATGCGGCCCAGATTCACATCCCCTTCGGTGCCGATCAGAATCAACCGGCCGCGCCGCGCCTTGACCTCCTCCACATTGGAAATCACCTTGTCGTAAACCCCGTCCTGAGGCACCAGGGCGAGAACAGGCATCTCCCGGTCGATGAGGGCGATGGGACCGTGCTTGAGTTCGCCGGCCGCATACCCCTCGGCATGAATGTACGAGATCTCTTTCAGCTTCAAAGCTCCCTCAAGAGCGATGGGGAAGTTGACCCCCCGGCCCAGATAGAGAAAATCACGACTGCGGGCGAACTCCTCGCCGATCACAGCCGTTTCCTCCTGGAGGCGCGGCAACTCCCGCTCCAACAGTGCCGGCAGATCGAGCAGCCCCTGGGCAAGGGCCTTGGCATCGTCGGCACCAATGGTGTCTCGCAGCCGCCCCATATGCAGGGTAAGCAGCAGAAGGGCGGTGAGCTGGCTGGTAAAGGCCTTGGTGGAGGCCACGCCGATTTCCGGCCCGGCGTGGGTATAAATGGTGCCGTGCGCCTCCCGGGTCATGGTGCTGCCCACCACGTTACAGATGGTGACCACGGTGGCGCCCATGGCCTTGGCCCGGCGCAGGCCGGCCAGGGTATCGGCGGTCTCGCCGGACTGGGAGATGGGGATCACCAGCACCCGCTCGTTGAGCAGCAACCGCCGGTAGCGAAACTCCGAGGCGATATCCACCTCCACCGGCACCCCGACCCATTTTTCAAGCCAGTACTTGGCCACCAGGGCCGCATGCCACGAGGTGCCGCAGGCCACCAGAGCGATGCGCTCCACCGCTGCCAGTCGCTCGGGCGCAAGCCCCATTTCCGGCAACTCCACCGCGCCGGTTTCCGGATCGAGCCGGCCACGGAAGGTGTTCAAAATCGCCTGGGGCTGCTCGTAGATCTCCTTGAGCATGAAATGCTTGTAACCGGCCTTCTCGGCCATGGCCGCGTTCCAGTGAATGGTCTGGATCTCCTTGGTCACCACGGAGCCGCTTTCAATATTCTGCACTTCCCAGCTGCCAAGCCGGAGCACCGCCAACTCCTGGTCTTCCAGAAAAACCACCTGGTCGGTATAGGGAAGCAGGGCCGGAATATCCGAGGCCATCAGGCAGCCGCCGGCCTCGCGGATCCCCAGCACCAGCGGGCTCTGATTGCGTGCCGCCACCAGGGTGTCGGGCTGGCCCGCCCACATCACCCCCAGAGCGAAGGAGCCCTCCACCTGGGCGAGAGCCTTGCGCACCGCCGCGACCAGATCCCCGTCAAGATGCTCCTCCACCAGGTGGGCCAGCACCTCGGTATCGGTTTCCGAGCTGAAGGTGTGGCCCCGGGCCATAAGGCCGTCGCGCAGGGTATGGTAGTTTTCAATGATGCCGTTATGGACCAGCACCAGCTTACCGGTGCAGTCACTGTGGGGATGGGCATTGCGCTCCGAAGGGGCCCCGTGGGTTGCCCAGCGGGTATGGCCGAGGCCGATGGTGCTCTCAACGTCGGGAATACGCTCCATTTTCTCTTCGAGATTGACCAGCTTGCCCTCGCTGCGGTGCTTGACCAGTTCGCCGTCCTCAAGGTAGACGATCCCGGCCGAGTCATAGCCCCGGTACTCCAAACGCTTCAAACCCTCCAGAAGGATAGGCACCACCCGGCGCTTTCCCACATATCCGACAATCCCGCACATAGTCTACCTCGCTCTTCTTCCCGTTGATTTCCCCTGACAAACAACCACAACGCGCCAGCGTTGCCTGCCCCGCCCTTTATTATTACGCAAACCCCTGCCGGGACTTGGCCACCACGCCCGGCAGAACGGCCAGCAGCGCCTCCACCTCGGCCATGGTGCTGAACCGGCTGAGGCTGATGCGCAGAGTGCCGTGCAGATAGGATTCCTCCAACGCCATGGCCCGCAGGACGTGGGAGGGATCAAGATCGCCGCCATGACACGCGGCATGGGCGGAAACCGCCATGCCACGTTCGTCGAGTTCCTGAATCATCGCCGCCGCCGAGGCGTGTTTGAAGCTGACATTGAGGGTATTGGCAAGCCTCGGCAGCCCTTGGCCGTTGACCCGGGCATCGGGGATGGCGGCACAAATCCCCGCCTCCAAACGATCCCGCATGACTGCCAAATTTTTGCCGGCCCCGGCGGCAAGCTCGCACGCCGTGCCGAAGCCGACAATGCCGGCGACGTTTTCGGTGCCGGTACGCAGCCCCCGCTCCTGGCCGCTGCCCATCAACAACGGCGTCACCGACGCGGTCCGGTGGGCGCACAGAGCACCCACCCCCTTGGGGCCATGCAGCTTGTGGGCGGCCAGCGACAAATAATCCACCGGCAGCCGATGCAAATCCAACGCCTCCTTGCCGGCGAGCTGCACCGCGTCGCAGTGATAGAGCACGCCGCGCTCCCGGCAGAGGGCACCGATCTCGGCCACGGGCCAGCAGACCCCGGTTTCGTTATTGGCCCCCATCAGGGTTACCAGGGCGGTGTCCGGACGAATCGTTGCGGCAAGAGCAGCCAGATCGAGCCCCCCCTGCCGGTCCACCGGCAGCAGATCGACCGCATAACCGAATCGATCGCGCAGAAAGGCCAATGGCGCCAGCACCGAGGGGTGCTCCACCGCCGAGGCGATGAGGTGCCGCCGCTCGGGCCGGGCCATGATAGCGCTCCAAATCGCCAGGCTGTTGGCCTCGGAGCCGCCGCTGGTAAAAACCAGCCGGGCAGGATCGGCGTGGAGGAGCGCCGCCACCTGTTCCCGGCCCCGATCAAGCCCGGCCCGAGCCACTTCGCCAAAACGATGGTTGCTCGACGGGTTGCCGAACCGCTCATCCAGGTAAGGCAGCATCGCCTCGCGAACCGCCGGGTCAAGGGGCGTGGTAGCGTTGTTGTCGAAATAGATCTTGGCCATGATTGTCTATGACAAGGTTTCCCGGCGCAAATTTCCGGGGTCGAAAAATCGGTGGGCGCCGAGGCCGGACCGGACCGCTGCGCTCCACGCCGGGAACCGTTGAACCGGAAACCCGGAACCCGCCCCCCTTTATATCTCCAGCATCCGGTCAAGGGCAAGCCTGGCCAGAGACGCTGTTGCCGCATCCACGCTGATCCGGTTCACCTCGCGCCCGACGGCCAGATTATCCAACACCCAAAGCAGATAGGCGGGCTTGATCCGGTACATGGTGGAACAAAGACACTGGAAGGGAGAGAGTGAATGCACCTCCTTGTCCGGATGCTGGAGATGGAGCCGGTTGACCAGATTGATTTCGGTGCCAACCGCCCAGTGGGAACCGGGCGGCGAGTCGGCCACCGCCTTGATGATCATCTCGGTGGAGCCGTATTGGTCGGCCAGATCCACCACCTCGCGACGGCATTCGGGATGGACGATGATTTTCACCGCCGAATCCTTTTCCCGCCACTGCCGGACATGGTCGACGGAAAACTGCATATGCACCGAACAATAGCCGTTCCAAAGAATCACCTTGGCCCGACGCAGCTGCTCCTCACTGTTGCCGCCCAAGGGCAGCCCCCGCTGCCAGAGCACTACCTGATCATCCGGCACCCCCAGGGCATGAGCCGAGTTGCGGCCCAGATGTTCGTCCGGGAAGAAAAAAACCTTCTCGCCCCGACCAAAGGCCCAGGTCAAGACCCGCTCGGCATTGGAGGAGGTGCAGACCGAACCGCCATGCTCACCGACAAAGGCCTTGATCCTGGCCGAAGAGTTGACGTAAGTGACTGGCACCACTTGTGGCGCGCCGGTGGCCACAGCCAGTTCCTGCCAGGCCCACGCCACTTCTTCCACGGTGGCCATGTCGGCCATGGGACAGCCGGCCCGCAGGTCGGGAAGCAGCACCACCTGCTCGTCACCGGTGAGGATGTCGGCCGATTCGGCCATGAAGTGCACCCCGCAGAAAACGATAGCGCGGCTGGAGGATTCAGCCGCGTTGCGGGCGAGCTTCAGGGAATCGCCGGTGAAATCGGCGAACTGGAAGGTGGCTTCCTGCTGGTAGTGGTGACAAAGGATGAGAAGCTGATCGCCAAACTCGGCCTTGCGGGCGGTGATCCGGGACAGAATCTCCTCTTCCGGCGCGTCGAGGTATTCGACGCCGATATCTGCCTGTTGCATTGCTGACATCCGTGTAGATCCCTACTAAAACGAGAGGGGCGCGAAGCCCCTCTCGTGGTTTGCTTGTTCTGGTGACGGAGAACGCAAGCAATCGCTCCCCGATTCTGTTGGCACGATGTGGTGTAGCCGGCCTACTTGGCGGCGCGCACCCAGGTGGCGGTGGGCCCCTTGTCGCCATCGCCCTCACCGAAGCGGACCTGATCGCCCTCGGCAAGCTGCTGCATGGAGATATCCTTCAAGGCGTTCTCATGGAAATAGATTTCCTGGCCCTGCGGGGTAACGATGAAACCGTAGGACTCGAAGGGAAAAAGGCTCTTGATGGCACCGGTGCAGAAGGTGGCGCCGGCCATCTCCGGTTCCTTCATGTTCTGCTTCTGCCGCCGCTTGCGCTGCAGTTCCTTCAGCTGCATTCCCAGAGTATCAAAGGCATCGACCAACAGAGGCCGGACGGCTTCGCCCTTGCGCTTCACCACCACGGTGTCGCTGGGCACCGAGGCCACAACCACCAGCTCATAACCGCCTTCCTTGTGCTGCTGGGTGCTCTCCACCGAAACCCGCAGATGGTGAACCAGACCGGGGTGATGCCGGGTAAGCCGCTCCTTTTCCTCCTCGATTTTGTCCTGCCATGACTTTCTGATGTCCAGGTTTCTGCCTTCAATCTGAAGTTCCATAGACTCCTCCGTTGAATATTGAACACGCCGCGACCGGCCGTCAAGCAGCCGACCACCGTTGGAGACGGGGGGGGAACAATGTTTTCCCATTGCTCACACTTCCACTATAGCCACAGGAAGCAAACTGCACAACCTTCCAGATGCTGGAAATGTGGAATCACACTGAAAAAATAATACACTGGCAACAACCGGCGGCAACCATGGTGCCGGCACGCGGAATCAATAAGGTTCCCACGCCATGGCCCGGCGCGATTGCCTTAAAAAAGCCCTTGGCCGCCAGACACCGGGGCCGGATCGGCAAAGCGGCGGCGAACCGCCTCGATACGACGGCAGGAGGCGGAGAGCCGCGCCGGGTCGAAGAGCCCCATGGTCAATCCCTCGCGCAGGCGGTTGTGGGCGCGACGTATCTTGTCATGATCGTGGCAGATCAACAACAGGTCGGCCCCGGCCATGAAGCTCTGCAGCGCGGCCCCGGCCACCGTGGCGTCGTTCTCGATGGCGCCCATCTCGAGATCGTCGGTAATCACCAAGCCGTCGTAACCCAGAGTCCGACGCAGCAGCCCGCCGAGAATTTCCGCACAAAGAGTTGCCGGGGTCGTTGCATCCAGGCCGGTATAGATGGTATGCGAGGTCATCACCGCCGCCACCCCGGCGGCGATGGCGGCCCGGAACGGCACCAGATCAACAACATCAAGCTCTTGCCGGCTCCGCTCCACCGTCGGCAGCTGCAGGTGGGGATCGAGGACCGCCGCCCCCAGGCCGGGAAAATGTTTACCGCAGGCCGCCACCCCCTGGGCCTGCAGGGTTTCGACCACCAGCCGCCCCAACGCGGCCACCCGCGCCGGATCTCCTCCCAGGGAACGGTGCTCCATGAACCGCCCCGCCCCGGCCGGACAGACGTCGAGCACCGGGGCCAGGTTCATGTTGATCCCCACCGCCCGCAGCTCCCGCCCACAGGTGGTGGCGTAATCACGCAGCGCCGTCTCGGCCGACTCCCCATCGGCCAGCAGCCGGGCGTCGGGAAACTGGGTAAAAGGGGGCCCGAGCCGGGTGACACTGCCGCCCTCCTGATCAATGGCGATCAACGGCGCCGGCAGCCCCTGAGCACGACAGGCATTGCGGAGCGCTCCGCACAGCTCCCGCAACTGCGCCGGATCGGCGACATTGCGCTTGAAGAGAATAAAATGGCGAATCCGCTGCTCTTTGATCAGGGCGAGAGTGGAGTCATCGACTTTGAGCTCGGGCAGGCCAACCATGAACAGATCGCCCACCGCTGCCGACAGGGAAGAAGCACTCATGACTCTTCTCCGCTGCGGACCACATAGCGCGCCGGATCGACAAGGCCCGCCTCGGCAAAGCCCTTGAGCCGAAGGCGACAGGAATCACACGCCCCGCAGGCCCGCCCTTGCGAATCAGGGTCATAGCAGCTGTGGGTGGCACCGTAATCCACCCCGAGCGCGGTGCCGCGCAGAATGATATCTTTCTTGGTCAGGTGCATGAGCGGCGCGTGGATGGTGAGCCGCCCGCCCTCCACCCCAGCCCGGGTAGCGAGAGCGGCCATGCGCTCGAAGGCCTCCAGGTACTCGGGCCGGCAGTCCGGGTAGCCACTGTAGTCAAGGGCGTTGATACCGATGAAGATATCGGCAGCACCCAGCACCTCGGCCCAGGCCATGGCGTAGGAGAGAAAGATGGTATTGCGGCCCGGCACATAGGTGATCGGGATGCCCGACTCCATCTCGGCAAAAGAACGCTCCTTGGGCACCGCCTCGGCCGAGGTCAAGGCCGAACCGCCGATCTTGTCGAGATCCACCTCGAGAACCAGATGCGCCGCCGCCCCGAGCCGCCTGGCCGTGGCCCGGGCCCGTTCGAGCTCGATGGACTGCCGCTGCCCGTAAGCAAAACTCAGGCAATGACATTGATAGCCCTGCTCCCTGGCCATGGCCAGCACCGTGGTGGAGTCGAGGCCACCGCTGAGCAGCACCACCGCCGCCTTGGCGGCATCTCCCTTGCCGTTCTCCATTTCCCGTAAACTCCTTGCTTTTGCCACCCCTGAAAAATCCCTAAACCCGCACCGGCAACGCCGCCACCACCCGGATCGCACCGGGCCCCACCTCGGCCCGGTAGGCGAGCACCGTCACTCCGGCGGATACCACCCGGGCCAGGGTTGCCGCATAAAGTGGATCGATATGGGCGGCCGGGGCGAACAGTTCGGCGTCACCCCGCTGGACGCAAAAAAAGATCACCGCCCCGAAGCCGGCCCGGCGCAAGTCGGCCAGCTCCTCAAGATGCCTCACGCCGCGGCTGGTAACCGCATCGGGAAACATGGCAATCCCATCCTCGACCAGTGAGCAGTTTTTCACCTCAACGTAGGTTTGCCGCTCCCCCTGCCGGAGGAGCAGATCGAGACGGCTGCGGGCCGACACCTTGACCTCGGCGCGAATTTCGTCCACCGTCCCGATCTCGGCAATGCGCCCGGCGACAAGCGCCTCACGGACCAGATGATTGGTGCGGGCGGTATTGATCCCCACCCAGCAGCCGCCCACCTCCACCAGTTCCCAGGTATGGGGATACTTGCGGCGCGGGTTGTCGGCCCGCGACAACAACACCCGGCTGCCCGGCGCCTGACAGCCGAGCATGCTCCCGGAGTTGGGGCAGTGCACGGTGAGCAGGCTGCCGTCGGCCAGGGTAACATCGGCCAGAAAACGCTTGTAGCGGCGCACCAGGGTGGCGGGTATCAGGGTCTGCTCGAATTGCATGCCATCCTCGGCCATCGGACAGGAAAGGAGCGCTTGACTCTGGGGCGGCCAGCCACAGACGGTCAATCAACGGCCAAGCGCCACATTCCCGCACCAACCGTTGGCACTTTCCGGATGGAAACTATATGATGGGGGAAACATTCCGGGCTCTGCCCCGGAATCCCTTACCCCCTCAACAGGATGGCCCGGGCCCCAAAAGCCCGCGCCCTCCCCGCGCTGCCATAATGACTGAAAATTCCCATTCCGGCAACAAGCCAGGAACAAAAAAAGCCGTGGCCCTCCGTTATGATCAGACCAAGGAGGGGGCGCCCAAGGTCATCGGCAAGGGCCAGGGACTGCTGGCGGAAAAACTCCTGGAACTGGCCCGGGAGTACGACATCCCCATCCACGAGGACCGCGACCTGGTGGAGATCCTTGCCCGCCTCGACCTCAACGAGGAAATCCCGCCCGCCACTTACGTGGTGGTGGCTGAGATCCTCGCCTTCATCTACCGGGCCAACGAAAGCTTCCGCCCCTGAGCGCGGGCCTGGGCAAAAAATGCCCGGTGCAAAAAAATTTCCGCTCCCCGCCACCGCAAATCCCCCCTCCCTCCTCCCCGCCCGCACGGCCCGGCACCAAAAAGCACCCACCACCAGTCAAAAACTGGCACGCTTGTTGCTTATACTCTCTGCAAACATCCATGCGAGGAGCAACCGTGTTTATTCAAAATCGACTGGGACTGACCGAAAGCATCGAATCCATGATCGCCCAGGAGCGGCGCCTGGACCAGACCGCCAACAACCTGGCCAACGCCGATACCGTGGGCTACAAAAAGGACAAGGTCACCTTCTGGGAAATGCTCTTCACCGCGAGCAGCGGCCATGAACGGGTTGGCAAGGCAGTCAAGCTGAGCACCGATCACAGCCAGGGCACCGCCGAACAAACCGGCAACCCGCTGGACCTGTACATCACCGGTGACGGCTACTTCCGGGTCCAGACCGCCAACGGCGTCCGTTACACCCGGGCCGGCAACTTTACCCTCAACCGCGACGGCCAGATGGTAACCCCGGACGGAGATCCGGTCCTGGGCCAGGGCGGTCCGGTCATTCTCACCGGCAACGACATCCAGATCCGCCGGGACGGCGTCATCTTCATGGACGGCCAGGAGGTAAACCGCCTGGGGCTGGCGCGATTCGACAACCCCGCCGACCTTGAGAAAGAGGGCCGCAACCTCTTTCGCCCCACGGCCGACACCGTGCAGGAACGCCCCGCCGACCAGGCCACCATCCAACAGGGTTTTCGCGAAAGCTCCAATGTCAACACGGTGGTGGAGATGACCGAGATGATCGATCTGCAACGGGCCTTTGAAACCCAGCAGAAGATGATCGTCACCATGGACGAGATCGACGGCCAGGCCGTCCGCAAGGTTGGATCCTTGACGGGCTGATCAAAATTTTGACGAAAAATCGACAGGAGGAACCCATATGATTCGCTCACTTTACTCAGCCCGTACCGGCATGAACGGCCAGCAGATGCAGCTGGACGTCATCTCGAACAACCTGGCCAACGTCAACACCGCTGGGTTCAAAAAAAGCCAGCTGCAGTTCGAAGACCTGTTCTACCAGAACATCCGCGCCGCCGGTGCCGACACAGTGGGCGGCAATCAGGTGCCCACCGGCATCCAGGTCGGCATGGGCGTCAAGCCCACGGCGGTTTCCAAGATCTTCACCCAGGGCGACTACGCCGAAACCGGCAACGACCTGGACTGGGCCATCGAGGGCCGGGGATTCTTCAAAATCGTCCGGGACGGCCAGGAGTATTTCACCCGGGCCGGGACATTCACCCGTGACAGCGAAGGCTATATCGTCACCCCAAACGGCGACCGGGTCCAGCCGGAATTTTCCATCCCGGCAGGCACCACCACCCTCAACATAGACAGCAGCGGCATGCTGGAGGCCCTGGACAATCAGCAGAACATTGTCGCCTCCACCCAGATCACCCTGCACGATTTCATCAACCCGGCCGGCCTCAAGTCGGTGGGCGGCAATCTTTTCCAGGAAACCCAGGCCTCAGGCGCTCCCACCGAGGCCAATCCGGGCGCCGACGGCCTGGGCACCATCGCCCAGCGCTACAAGGAAACCTCCAACGTCAACGTCACCGAGGAGCTGGTCAACATGATCATCACCCAGCGGGCCTATGAGGTGAACTCCAAGGCGGTGCAAACCTCGGACCGACTGCTTGAAATCGCCAACAGCCTGATGCGCTAGGAGAGACACTGATGCGGCTCGGCCTCCCGATCCTTCTTGCTGTGCTCCTCCTCGGCTGGACCGCAACCGCGGCCACGGCTGCGGCGGCGCCCGCCCCGACGGTACTCGCCACGGCCCAGTTCCGGCCGCTCTTTGTCGAGGCGGTGTGCAGAAACGCCCCCTGGCCCAAAGAAAAACTTGTGGTCGAAAACATTACCGCCCGGCCCGACACCCTGGCCGTACCGGCGGGCGAAATCACCTACCGGGTGACCAACCGTCCGCAGGCAAAGTATCTTGGCAGCAAGAGCCTGACCCTTGTGGTGCTGGTAAACGGCAAGGAAGCGGGCTCGATCAAAATGACCGGCGACCTGCAGCTCTACGACCAGGTTCTCTGCACCACCCGCCGCATGAGGCGCCACGACACCGTGCATGCCGGCGACCTGAAACTGGTCCGGCAGAATGTCACCATGCTGGGCAGCGACCTGGCCCGGGATCCAAGCAAGGCCATCGGCAAACGGCTCACCACCTCGCTCCGCCCCGGCAGCGTTCTCCGAACCACGCAACTGGAGTCCCCGCCGCTGGTCAACCGGGGCGACCTGGTGACCATTATTGCCCGCACCGACCACCTCAGGGTCACCGTGCCCGGCGAGGCGAAAGACGGCGGCGCCCAGGGTGACCTGATCCGAGTAAAAAACCTGATGAGCCGCAAGGCTCTTTTCGCCAAGGTTGTAGGAAACGGCACCGTCGAGGTGGAATTCTAAACCGCCCCTGACCAGGCAATACTTTCCCCAAGGAGAAATACCATGCGGACCATTATCCGACCCAGCATCATTCTGGCCGGCCTGGCCCTGATTCTCGGCGGCTGCGCCGCCAACCAGCCTCCCGCGCCAGCCCCAACCCTGCCGGATCGCTACACTCTGCCCACGGTTCCCAGCCAGCCGGTGCCGACCCCGGAAGGCTCGATCTTCAACGCCTCGGCAAACAAGAACCTCTACCGCGACAGCCGCGCCCGACAGGTTGGTGACATCATCCTGGTGAAGATCGTCGAGAACTCGAGCGGCGCCAAGAAGGCCTCCACCAAGACCGGCCGGGACTCGAGCCTCACCGCCGACGTCACCGCCCTCTTCGGCCTGGAGAACTGGCTCGACAACAAGAACGCCAACTTCACCCCCTCCTCCAAGGCAATGCAGATGGGCCTCAAAAACGACTTCAACGGCGACGGAGAAACCAAGCGCAACAGCTCGGTGACCGCCACCATCTCGGCCCGGGTGGTGGACGTCACCATGGACAACAACCTGGTCATCCGCGGTTTTCGGGAGGTACGGGTCAATAACGAAACCCAGCACATCATCCTCTCCGGGATCGTACGCCCCCGGGACATCGCTCAGGACAACTCCATTCTCTCCTCATACATTGCCGACGCCCGCATCGAGTACAGCGGCCAGGGCGTAATCAGCGACAAGCAACAACCGGGCTGGCTGGCCCGCGGCCTGGATGTAATCTGGCCTTTCTAGCCCCTCGTGCCCCCAGGGCAGAACGAACCGGGCGCAGCACCGCCAACGACGGAATCCGGTTCGTTCTGCCCGCCCCCTTCCCCCCTGCAAAAATTGCCGCCATGGCTGATGACTCCCCCTCCGTTGCCATCACCCGACCGGCCGTTACCCGAGCCGCGCCGGGCCACAACAACGGCAATGGCGCGCCGCGAGGAGAATACCGGCGCGGCCATCGCCACCGGACCAACCATTGGCACAGGGATCCCTTCA
>Ga0224496_10000926_pt1 | contig 19003 bp, 19 predicted proteins | sample SF_Jul11_sed_USG_2_FD_168127 | JGI IMG/M metagenome (GOLD analysis project Ga0224496, IMG submission 168127) | Sediment microbial communities from San Francisco Bay, California, United States - SF_Jul11_sed_USGS_8_1 | ecosystem: Environmental > Aquatic > Marine > Sediment | place: USA...
GTCGGGTTCTGAGAGAAAAATCGTTAGGTCGAAAAAGAACTCCCGCATCCGCAGGTAGATTTAGCTTGAGGATTTTTAATGGCAAACCCTGACCCTTGCAGGCTATCCACGTAATCTACCTCGGCGCCGTTAAGCATCGGGGCGCTTTGGGAATCAACAATGACTTTCACGTCGCCTTTTTCGATGATCGTGTCATCATCGCTGGTTTTATCTTCAAACGACATTCCGTATTGATACCCGCTACATCCTCCGCCTTTGACGTAAATTCGCAAACCAACGGCATTTTCCTCTTCTTTTATCAGTTCCTTAATTTTCTGCTCTGCGATCGGGGTAATGGTTACCATCGTATTTGTATCCTCCTTCTCATCACAAGTTTTTTAAAATTCATCTTTCCTTTCAATTGGTTAAAAGGAAAGCAACGTTGGACTTTCATCTTAAAGCACAACTTTTGATGTTGTCAATTTTATGGAAGAAATGTGAACCGGCGCATCACCCATTGCCAGATGTTGAATTACCCTAGATCCCTGAGCCATTCCTCCCTCATTTCATGGGGAACTGGGACTTCTGCACGATAATGGGGATGGGTAATAGTCAGAAAGGCAGGTACTTCGGGTTGGGTCAGAAGGCCTCGAAAGGCTTGGGTAGTCGAAAAACGCACAAAATGCACGGCGCTAATTTTATCTTCCTTGCTATGCCCGGCCTCAAAATTTGCAAAAATTGAGGTATCTCCAACCTTGATGGCAACGGTGTCGGGTTGGTCAATATTCCGCAGAGAATCCAGTAGCTCTTGTATCTTTCCGGAATCAGTGATCTCAATAAACAGTGTTGCGCTCAATTCATCCCGGTCTGCTAACAGGGTGTTATAGACGTCGCATTCTTCCTGAATTTTGGCTGGATCGAAAATGCGCTCTGCTCGAATCATTTCCTGTATTTGAAACAGCAGGGTTTCGCGGTTTTCAAATACGAGTGTCACCAATGGCCCGACAGAAAGACGCCGCCGTTTTTTCAGAGCAATAATTCGCTGTCGAATAGTCGGACGATCCTGTTCATATTCGGCGGCCGACAGTAAGTCTTGTGGGGTGAGCGGCTTCATGGTGTTAACCCATAGGCGTTTCGAACAACTTGAATAGGATGAAGGGTTGATCGGGCTGGTTCTGTTTGAAGCGCTTGATCCAGTTGTAATGCCGACAGAGGGCAATCGGAGGCGAGGATATCGAAGCTCTCATCTTGAATCTCGCGCACCGCCTTCTTGGCGATTTTCATCGAGAGATCAAAAAACTCGGTCTTGGCACTCCAGGCCCCATCGTGACCCGAACATTTCTCAATCAGATGAACGGTGGCACCGGTCAACTCCATCAATTCTTTAGATTTAAACCCGATATTTTGATCCCGCAAATGACACGGAATTTGATACGCCACCCGTCCGGGATTCGCAGGAAATTCAAGGGAAAGCCTGTTCTCCCGTTTGAGACGCATCAGATATTCACAAAGATCAAACGTTCGTTCGCTCAATTGCTTCATCGCGGGAGTGGACTTCAGGTAGGGATATTCTCGTTTGAACATCAAGCTACAACTGGGAGCCGGAATGACAATGTCATATCCCTGTTCGATATAGGGCGCAAAGAGCTGATATTGGGATTCGGCAATCCTGGCCATTCCTTCCGTATCACCCACATCAAACCGTGGCATGCCACAACATTGCTGCCCCTGAGGCACCACGACCTCAATGCCGTTTTTCTCCAAAATTTGGACGGTGGCTTTTCCAATATCAGTCACCTGATAGGTCACCAGGCAACCCGGAAAGAAGGCCACTTTTCCGTTGCCAGTGGATGATAGGGCAGCCGGCTTCCGCTGATCCCACCATTGGGTAAAGGTCCGGGATTGAAACGGCAGGACCTGCCGATCTTTATGCACACCAACGGTACGCTCAATCAGACTGCGCAGCCAGGGTGCGCGAAGAACCCAATTGGTCAGTGGAGCGGTCAGGCTCCCTAGTTTCCCGATCAAATCGGTTTGAATCAGAAGCTTGTCACGCCAGGTGGCTCCACCTTCGGCCGCCCGTTGTTGTTTCCAGGCAACCATGAGTCGGGGAAAATCCAGATCATATTGATGTGGTGGAGTATAGGGGCAGTGGTTGAAACAGAGTTTGCAGTAATAGCATTCCTGTTCGATCTGTGTGAAATCCTGTGGAGCGAACTTTGTTGAGTCGCTCTCATACTCATCAATCCGGTCAATGAGCGTATTGAACGAAGGGCATAAGTTAAAGCATCTTCGACATCCGTCGCAGATATCAAAGATCCGTCGCGTCTCGATTTCGAGTTGAGACCGGGTCCAGCCGGGAGTGATGAGGTCAAATTTTGGCACAGTTCGTCACTAGGGTGTTGAGAGTGTTAAAAGAGGCGAACGCATGGCGGCAGCCTTCATTGACCACCGCCATGAGAAATCATGACGAGCGATCAGCTCTGTTTTAGGGATTCCAGTCCCTTCGTGAACCGGTTCGCATGAGATCGTTCGGCTTTGGCCAGCGTCTCAAACCATTCGGCGAGTTCATCAAAGCCTTCATCTCGAGCGGTTTTGGCCATGCCGGGATACATCTGGGTATATTCATAGGTTTCACCCTCGATCGACGCTTTTAAATTGGCTTCGGTGTTACCGATCGGCACGCCGGTCGCAGGATCACCGACTTCTTTCAGGAAGTCTAAGTGGCCAAAAGCATGTCCGGTTTCAGCTTCCGAGGTATCCCGGAACAATCCGCCGATATCGGTATAGCCCTCAATATCGGCGCGCCGGGCGAAATACAAATAGCGCCGGTTGGCTTGCGATTCACCGGCAAACGCCGCTTTTAAATTTTCGTGGCTTTTCGTGCCTTTAAGACCTTTTCCCATGGAGTCCTCCTTTGACGGGTTGTGGGGTTTTGCCCCAATGATGAGTGGTTAATTGAATGCCGTGGGTGCGGCGACAGGTGCCGCAAATCCCACGAAAGGCGACTTGATGACTCGTAATTTCAAAATCTTTTGGAATCCCTACAGGGGAAGTCAGCCGATTTAAACGGGGATCCATCACATCGACAATGGCCTGACACCCCAAGCAAATGAGATGGTGATGAGGAGACAGATTGGCATCAAACCTGGCTCGCTCATGGCCGATGTTGACCTCCTGGATCAATCCCGAGGTGCGTAAGACTCCGAGCGTGTAATAGACCGTGTTCAGCGACATCATAGGAAATTGCGGAGCGACCAGAGCAAAGAGGTCTTCCGCCGTCGGATGGGCGGTACTGCGGATGAGTGCGTCGTAAATGGCGGTTCGCTGTGGGGTGGTTTTCAGTCCGCAACTCCGGAACTTCTGTTTGATATCTTCAAACGGCATAGTCATATAATTCCTGTTTAGGAATAATTCCTATTTAGCAAAATTTTTAAGAGGCGGTCAACTGGAGTACAACGGCAGAGTCTGGGCCGGAAAATCAGAAGCGAATCTGGCAGGTCCATGCTTCGGTGAGGAGCGTGGCGGTCCTTTTAGCGCTCTTCTGGACCCAACCCCCGCCATCCGTGACCTTCGTGCCCGAAGTGAAAACTGGTGGGGTGAAAGATCTCAGCTAAAATTTCGAGGGATTCAACGAGCCGTGGCCCAGGACGGTTAAAAAACTGATTCCCGTCTGTCAGATACACCCTCTGATTTTGCACCGCGCGTAATTTTGGCCAAAGTGGATGGTGAGTCAACACCGCCAACTCTTCTTCAATGCGGGCCAGGGAAAATCCACAAGGCATTACTAGCAGGATGTCCGGATCGGCTGCAGCTAGGGTTTCCCAAGTAATCCAGGGAGCCTGGGCCCCTGGCTGTCCAAACACGGATTGCCCTCCGGCGAGATGGACAAGTTCGGGAACCCAGTTGCCGGCTGCCATAAGAGGCTCCATCCATTCGAGGCACGCGATGGTGGGACGTGCATTCAAGTCCTGGTTAGGCCCCGCGATGGCGGCAATTCTGGACTGATAGGTGGCGAGGAGTTCCCGACCTTCTTGAATCCGTCCAATGCTCTCAGCAACCTGGAGGAGATCGTCCCAGACGCCTTGTACGTTGGTGGCGTGCAAGGCAATCAAGGTGGGTTGACTATTCAGAGTCTCCTTGAGGGCTTGCTCAACATTGGTGAAGCTCACAGCGCACACATCGCATTGCGTTTGGGTCACGATAATGTCGGGTTGAAGTTTCCGCAGTGTTTCAGTCCGGACCCGGTACACCGAGAGGCTTTTCTCCAGTTTTGCGGAAACTCGTTCATGGATTTCCCGACTGCGGCCTTCCACGGCAATCGTCGGTTCAGTGCAACTCGGCAGTTGGTGAACACCTGGAGGAAAATCGCATTCATGCGATCGCCCGACCAATTGATTCTGGCACCCGAGTGCACAGACCATCTCAGTTCCGCTTGGGATCAACGATACGATGCGAGACATATCAGGTTCATTCAGTTACTTGAATAAGAATGTTCAGGAAAGAGAGTTGATCCTACTGTCCATGTCCCAATGTGCGCAACAATCAGGTTGAAACGTTTGCTTGAAGACGTGGAGTCATAGAAGCCTGGGGATAAGAACATGGCAGAACCATGGAACCGGAAGTCAGACTATGGTAGAAAAGAGTTTACGCGAAATGTGATCCACGTGCCGTAAAAGCAAAATATTTTTTAGAATAAGCTCACTATCGGTCTTTACCAAGGAGGAACCCATGGCGACCAAGGCGTACATTCTGATGAAAGTCAAAGCCGGAAAATCCCAAGATGTGCTCAATACTCTCAAAGCGCTTCCGGGGGTCGAGCAGGCCCATGCCTGTTTCGGCCAGCCGGATATTTTTGGTCTCGTCAACGCTCCGGATGATCGGGCTCTGTCCAACCTCATCATGACCAAGATCCACACGATCCCCGGCGTAGAAGAAACGGACACCCATATCGTCGTCCAGGATTAGTTGGTTTTCCTTTCTATCTGGAGCGGGTTGAGTTCCGGGGAGTTACGCAAAGAGGCCGGGATGAGAGCCTAGCGCCAATTGAGGATTCTGGATTTGATTGGGAATAACCAGTGTTCTGGGTTGTGGGGGTGTTTTTGCCTCATTCTGAAAATTCCTCAATGCATTTCTGGTTGACAGAGAGCGAAGAAAAGGCCTGCATGAAAAAAGCCGGGGTCAAAGGACCCCGGCTTTTGTTGTTTTGCCCTATTCGCTGTGAGCGTGTATAGGATGAGATCAGAACAGCCCTGAAGCGTGACCGGAATTGGCCATGAAGAACAGCATGGGAATGGAAAGCATCGTATTGGTACGGGACGCCAAGAGTGCCATCCGTCCAGCCTTGGCTTTTTCTTCCGGTGTGGCTTCTTTCAGCCCAAGGACTTTCTTTTGATTGGGCCAGATGATTCCCCACACGTTCAGCAACATAATGGTCCCCAGCCAGGCTCCCATGCCAATCACGGCATCCGGTCCCTGCAGTAAAAATGCACTTCCCATGCGGTGCTGATTCATCAGCAATGCGGCGCCAAACACCCAGGTGAACAGGGCTCCCCAGCGAAACCACCAGAGCGCGTTGGGCACCAGGTGCTTAAAGGCCTCGGCTTTTGTTTCGGGTGTGACGACTTTTAAAAATGGCACTTGGATGAAATTAAAGTAATAGAGAATTCCAATCCAGGTAATGCCCGCGAGGAAATGTCCCCACGCTAATAAACTTTCCATAGTAAATCCCTCGTTTCAGTCAGGTGAATAATGGAGTCTCATGGGCCATCTGGTTTTCGGTGAAGCCCTAGACCAGGGCTTTGACCAGGACATAGAGTACGGCGGTCAGAACAAAGCCTGCCGTAATGGTGCCAGAAATCGTATCTAGCGGATTACCCATTGTGTTGCCTCCTTTATTATTGTTCGGGGAATAATGATAGGCCTTTGTATTGTTGCGTACGGAATCCTGCCTACATGTTTCTGTCGTCCTAGGGTAACGTAGACGGTCATGGTTGTTCAAGATGAGGGCAGGCGAATGTGAACGTAAAAGTTTGGAGACTAAAGGATTAGCGAAGCGATATCTTTCGTTTCCTGGAAGCAGGTGGGGCGGGAAGACAAAAGCGCCAGAGTTTTTTAGCCCATTCTCCGGCATAGTCTACACCGATTCGCGGGAAAGTTTGGATGTGTTTTTTTGAATACGTCTGCCCGCGATCTTCGAGCCAGAGCGTTGTCCCCAGCGTCGCATCAATGCCATTGTCAGTGCGGTCAATATTTAGAAACCGGCAGACGCGCCCAGGGCCATCAATCCGGGTAGCGGAGACGTCTGCATCGGTTTCCTGATGAACCTCAAGGCCACGGATCAGGATGGCGGCAGGATATTCCTCCCGTTCCGTAACCAGGTTGAGGCAATAGTACATCCCGTAAATCAAATACACATAGGTAAAACCCGGTGGCCCGAACATGATTTCCGTTCGCTTGGTGCGTCCCTTTGAGGCATGGCAGGCCTTGTCCTCAGGGCCGACATAGGCTTCCACATCGACTATGCGGGTCTGTAGCAGGCCGCTCGATGTCTCGCGGATAAGATATTTTCCCAACAGTTCTTTGGCGACTTTCAACGTCGGTCGGTCAAAAAATGCGCGTGGCAAAGGAACCAGAGACTTTTCGGTCATAGGGCCATTCATGTGACGTGGGGGCCGTAGGGCGGCAAAGTAGTAAGGCGACCATCGTCGAGCGGGCCGCCAACCGTGAAATGATAGAGCGATTGCCACCTGGGTTGAGGATGAAATCCGAGTACCCGATGCACGGGATCATCAAAGAAACAGCCGATACCCGTTGACCGGATTCCAGCCGATTCTGCTTCCAGATAGAACACTTGACCAATGAGACCCGTTTCCCAAAACAACCGCTTGTAAAACCATGGTCCGTACCTCCCCAGGCTTTCATCGAATTCTGCGACCATCCCGAGCGAAAACGCGCTGTCACCGGCGATGTCCTGTCCGCAACTGAGTTGTCTGGCCAGGTTTTGGGCGTTGCCTGCTTCTAACAGGTAAAGCGGAAGATTGGCCGGGCATCCTTCAGGAGTTGACCAGACAAACTGCTCGTGCATCGCGCTTCTGAACAAGGATAGATGGTGGCGTTCCGGACTTCGGTTGAGCCAATACAAGCCAGGCGTTAGGCCGTCTATGCGGTGAACGAATAATGCCAAGTGAATCGCGGGATCCCATGGAATGGCATCCCAGGGCATGGGGCGATCCGGCAGAGGCAAATCTCCCCTTGGCATAATCCGTTGCAGCATGGTGAAAAAACGATCGGCGGAAAGGCTGGTACGTCCGTCGAAGGCGACGGCGCTCCGTCGTTGGTGAATGATTTGACCAGCCAGAGGATCAGGTCCGATTTTCTCGTGGTTGCTCGTCGGAGTGGTTGGAGCATGAAACACAATGTCTTCATTTTCCTGGGTCGATTTCCAGGAAGCGTCTGTGACCTTATCGATGATTTCCCACGGAACCGGCTCCTCTTTGCTCAAACGGTTTGCCGTTCCTTTCCACTCTCCGGCGGATAACACCGTATCCTCGGGATTCTGGAATGCCAGGTTCAGGGTGGGAGGGGGGTGGAGATTTCCCGGCCAGACGGCCGCAAGTAGTTCCGGATATTCCCGTTCGGCTTGTTGGAAGTCCTGCTGTCGAGTAAGACCCAGGAGTGTGGCAATGGTCTCGTCCGTTGTGCCACTTAACACCAACAGATTCCAGCCTAAGGTTGCCGCGGCAACGCGCAGCGTGCCAATAGCATGGCCGGTATCATGTTGGCAGTATCGAAAGGCCCGTTCTCCATATTTCCATGCTTCCCGCCAGTGAATGGAAGTGAGGCCCACCAGAAATCCCTCAGACGGTATTCCTTGGAGAACCGATTGTGCGGTTTGAGGTGGGAGAACCCACCGGTGTTCGAGCGCATGTTCCTTTGGGGCATAGTGGTAAAGCCCTGGTTCCAGGGCAAGTTGCGCCAGAGACCTCACAAAGACATAGCCTTCGGTAGGGTGGAGGTTGCCGCTGGAGGGATTACTCCTCAAAGCCCAGCGGGTCCCGTTGTATTCTTTCCATGCCGTGAGCGATAACGCATATTCGAAGAAACGGGAAAGGGTTTTGAGGGTGATGGGTTGCGAGGGAGTCGAGTGCGGATGAAAGAGAGACTCATACGCCGGAGAAAATGGATCTTCGTCGAGCGTAAGGCGAGGAAGCGGAATGAGGGGGGCACCGTCGAATCGACGGAAGGGATTGGGCTGATTCGCCCAGTCCAAATATCCTAACGAGCGGGCATACCGGTTGAACTCATGTTTGGTTTGCTCGTGATACTGTTTGACCTGGTCAAGGGCTGTTTTGGAGTGTTGCCGGGCAGTCTCGGTCATCATGTGGGCTAGTGTAACATCGCGAGACGTGAGGGAAAAAGTAATCGCGCCTCCCCCCTCACCGTGCGCACCCTCTCACTCAGGGTTGGCGCGTGACCGTTTGTTACACGTCGAGGTTATCAGCCAAACCGGCGTTGGCCATGAGAAATTCGTACCGGGCTTCGGTACGTTTGCCCATCAAATCCTGAAAGGTCCGGTCGGTGTTCAATTCATCCAATAGTTCGACTTTCAATAAACGGCGGGTGGCGGGGTGTAAGGTAGTGACTTTGAGCTGTTGAGGAAACATTTCCCCTAATCCTTTAAACCGGCTAATGGTAGGCCTGGCGTTGCTGCGGGCTTCGGCCACGATGCGATCCTTCTCCTCGTCGGTGCCGGCCCAGTGGATTTCCTTCCCGATTTCAATCCGGTAGAGAGGCGGCTGGGCAATGTAGACATGCCCCTGGCGGATGAGTTCAGGCATGTGCCGGAAGAAAAATGTCAGTAGCAGCGTGCTGATGTGATAACCGTCAATGTCAGCGTCCATCAATAAAATGATTTTATGATACCGGAGTTTCTTGAGATCGAAGTCTTTTCCGATTCCACAGCCCAGGACTTTTACGACATCGGCCAGTTCTTTGTTTTCCACCACTTTGGCCAGTGTGAGTTCTTCCGTGTTCAGCACTTTTCCCCGAATGGGAAGAATGGCCTGATTTTTTAAGTCCCGTCCTTGTTTCGCCGTCCCCCCTGCGGAATCGCCCTCGACGATAAATAGTTCGCTGATGGTCGGATCCGTGCTTTGGCAGTCGGCCAATTTGCCTGGCAGATTCAGGCGATGGCTGATGGCTGACTTCCGCATCACCGCTTTGGAAGCTTCCCGGGAGGCCTCGCGGGCCCGGGCCGCGAGAATCATGCGGCCCACGAGGGTTTCCGCGATACTTTGATTTTCGTTGAGATAGGTTTCAAGGGCCGGCCGGACCAGACTATCCACTTGCGCCTGCACTTCAGGATTGTTGAGCCGTTCCTTTGTTTGTCCCTGAAACTGGGGGTGTAGGACGAGGACGCTCAACACGGCCGCCATGCCCTCGCGAATATCTTCGGCTTGCAGGGAAAGGCCTTTGGGCGTGAGATTGTGGGTGTCGATGTAATTACGTACGGCTTTTACGATGCCGCCGCGTAATCCCATTTCATGAGTGCCTCCATTCGGGGTAGCTACTCCATTGACGTAACTTTTGACGAATTCAGCCGGTTCATCGGTCCATTGCAGGGCTACTTCCATCCTTAAGCCCTGTTCGGCTCCTTCAGGGCCCGGCAGCCCGTTTTTTAATTGACGTTCCAGGTAAAACACGAAATCGACGGTGGTCTTTCGCCCGCGATCTTCAACCAGCTTTCGCAAATATTCCTGGATGCCCTGCTCGTGATGAAACTGGTGAGTTTCTCCCGTGGTCCCATCTTTGAACGTGAGTTTCAGTCCCTTGTGGAGATAGGCTTTGGCATCCAGTGTCTCCTGCAACACGGCCGGATCGAATTGAATGGTTTTGCCGAAAATTTTTGGATCCGGGCGAAAATAGACCGAGGTCCCGGTTCCTCGTGCGTTGCCCAGGGCTTTGACGGGACCTTGGGGTACCCCGGCCTGATAGGTCTGTTCCCATTCCTTCCCGTCCCGTTTCACCTGAACTTCCAGGTGACGGGACAGGGCATTCACGACCGAGGCACCGACTCCATGGAGTCCGCCGGAATGAATGTAACTTCCCGTATCAAACTTTCCTCCCGCATGCAGGGTCGTCATGATAATTTCTAAGGCGGACTTTTTGTGTTTGGGATGTTTTTCCACCGGAATGCCACGGCCGTTGTCCGTGATGCGAAGACCCTCGCGGGACTTATCCAGTTCCACAATGATGTGAGTGGCATAGCCATTAATGACTTCATCGATGGCGTTATCGAGAATTTCCCAGACTAAGTGGTGCAGGCCCGTCTTATCGGTGCCTCCGATATACATGGCGGGGCGGCGTCGGACGGGCTCTATGCCCTCCAACACCACGATGTCACTGGCATCATATGTTTTACCCATGAACGGATCCTCGCGAGTGAATAGGAATCAAGAAGGTCAACAGGTCCATTGTGTGGTGCATCAGGGAGTTAGGGGGTGCCTTCGGTTTGGAAGATCGGAATGGTCAATTCAGCAGGAACCATGCTGGTCAGGCGACCCCGCTTGAACAACGGATGTCCCTTCCCGCCGCGTCCGACCACCTGGTACTTGCGAAGGGAGACGGGAAGGGTTCCTCCGTCTTCTTTTAGCAACATCAGTTCCTCCTCTTTGGAGGATAACAATTTAAATCCAACTACGGTATCATTCTGGTCTAATTTCAGGACGATGACTCCACGGCCGGGTCCGGCTAATTGAGCCACCTCCTCTGCCTGACAGAGCAAAGCTCGTCCTCGAGCCGAGACGACGGCCACCACGGTTTTTTTCAGGGGAGCTGTCACCTGGTTCACTCCGACGACTTCTTCCCCTTCCTTCAGTTTGCAAAACTTCCGGCCCAGACGAGTTGATGGTTCCTGAAAAGTGGCGAGGTCAAACCGGACGCCCATTCCGCTTGAAGTGATGGCGACGGCTTCTCCGTATGTGCCGGTCGGCATGGTGTCGAAGAGTGGGAGGGATCGGTCTTTGGAAGGTGCAAGAGAGGACCGGGTCGTTGCGAGTACCCGCGGATCGAAGCTCAATCCGTCAATGATGCGTTCGCCATCTTTGAATTTGAACAGCTTTTGTACCGGATCTCCAAATCCACTTCGGGCTGGCGGGATATCGCCGATGCGAATGGTGTAGGCGCTCCCATAATTCGAAAAGAAGACCACCGATTCAAGGGTGCTCCCACCTAAAATCGTCATCAAACGATCACCTTCCCGAACGCGGGCTTTGGAGAGATCTTTAATAAGACCGACCCGCCGGATCCATCCATCCGTCGAAACTGTGATAATCGCATCTTCTTTCACCCGGAAGGCGTCAGGATCGAATTCCACTTCCTCGGTTTGTCGCCGCCCGATTTTGGTTCGGCGTTTGTCGCGATATGTCGTTGCGACTTCCTCCAATTCTTTTTTGACCACATCCCATAATTTCGTATTGGAAGCCAGAAGTGTTTTGAGTTCCTTGGCCTGGCGCAGCTTGTCTGCCAGCTCATCCAGCATCTTCTTGATTTCGGTTCGGGATAATTTATAGATGGGCGTTTCCAGAATCGCGTCGGTTTGGACAGGTTCCAGGCCGAACCGTTGTTGGAGTTTTTCGGCGGAATCGGCTTTGCCCTCACTTTGGCGGATAATCTTGAGCACCTGGTCCAGAGCGTCAAAGATCAGTTTAAAGCCATTCAGGATGTGGATCCGTTTTTCCAATACTTGCAAATCGTAGGTGAATCGCCGTTTGACGGTGACAAAGCGAAAGTCGATGAACTGTTCCAGCATCTGCTTGAGATTCAGGCAATCAGGACGGGCAACAGTGGATCCGGGTACTGGAACCAGACAGGTTAAATTGACGGAGAAATTATTTTGGAGCGGGGTATTTTTAAAGAGATAGGCCATGGCTAGATGGGGATCGGCATCTTTTTGAGTTTCAAGCGCAACCCGGACTTCGGTCGTGGATTCATCACGGACATCCACCAGTTGCGGAACCTTTTTGGTCATAATGAGCTCGCCGATCCGTTCCACAATCGTGGATTTATCGACGGCGAAGGGAATGGAGGTAATGAGAATGGCCGATCGACCCTGACCCAATTCCGTGACTTCATATTCCCCGCGAAGCCGGATCGATCCTTGTCCGGTCTCATACATTTCCCGGAGTTCAGTTCTGGTGTTCAGAATTTCGCCGCCTGTCGGGAAGTCCGGGCCCTTGAGGTATTTCATGAGATCGGAAATGGAGGCCTCCCGGTTCTTAACCAAGGCGATCGCGGCCTCGATGACTTCTCCCAAATTATGGGGCGGAATATTGGTGGCCATGCCCACGGCAATTCCGGTTGATCCATTCACCAAAAGATTGGGAAAGCGGGCGGGGAGTACCAGCGGTTCTTCCCCCTTCCCGTCGTAATTAGGTTGGAAATCGACGGTGTCTTTATTGAGTTCGTTCAGCAGTTCGAGTGCAAGGGGGGTCAGACGGGCCTCGGTATATCGATAGGCGGCGGGGGGATCCCCGTCCTGGCTCCCGAAATTTCCATGGCCATCGACCAGGGTATTACGCAAAGACCAGGGTTGGGCCATTCGGGCCATCGCGTCGTAGACGGCCGCGTCTCCGTGTGGATGCCATTCACCGATGACCGACCCCACAACTTTCGCACTCTTGATGGGTGGCCGGTCAGGCACGAGGCGATGGTTGTGAAACATCGAAAACAAAATGCGCCGTTGCACCGGTTTCAAGCCATCCCGGATATCGGGAAGGGCTCGAGAGGTAATGACCGATAGCGCATAATTGAGATAGCGTTGCCGCGTGGTCTCATCCAACGGAACCGGGGTGATTTGAGAAGGGTTGATGTTGGAAGAGTCGGTGCCAGATCGGGTCCGTTTGGCCATACGTTCGTATCCTTCGATTGCTCAGAGGGTCTTCAAATTCATGTGGGAATTACGATCTCGGAAGGTCAGGCTGTCTTGTCACATTACCGGACTGGTGGGCGTGTGGGGCCTAAGTTTTTTGTTGGCGTTTCGGGTTCTTCGTCCGTTGATTTGACAAGGGAAGGCAATCCCAACTTGTCTTTGATGCGGGTTTTCACCCAAAAGGGATCCCACCATTCGGTGGGATTCACCTGTTCGCCCTGCAGAATCAGACTGAAGTGGAGGTGGTCTCCAGCCGCGAGACCGGTTGTGCCTGATTTGCCAATGGGGTGTCCCAACGTCACCGCTTCACCGGTTTTAACTTCAATTGAGGAGAGATGCGCATACAAGGAAAGAAGCCCGTAGCCATGATCCAGGATAATGGTGTTCCCATAAATTCCCAGGTAACCGGCAAATAGGACGATCCCGTTATTGGCGGCTTCGACCGGGTAATGCTGGGTGACGGCGAGATCGAATCCTAAATGATCCTGTGAGTCGACGACCTGCCCGTTATACATATATTTCCGGTGGTCAGCGAAGGAGGCTTCAACCTGTGAGCCGGATAGTTGGCGAAACGCTCCTTTCCACAGGATTTCCGGGCGGCTTTTCTTGGCCAGGTTGGCAATGGTGGCACTATTGATCTTGCGTAACTTGTCGTTGACCAGCAGAAAATCCTTTAGCGGATCCCCCAGGCTTTGTAATTCCGGAGTTTGAGCCAGGATTGAGGGGACTGTTTTACGAATGAAGGAGTCGGAAATATTGATGGAGCGGGTGCGCCAGAATTGTGGTTTGACCTGAAAATTCACATCCATGATGGCGGTATTCCCATACCCGTCGTCAGCGATGAGCTGAATAGGCGTTGTGGGCGGCGCATTATAGGGAAATGCGATGAAGGCGAACATGCCGGCTTTATCCGGTGCAGGGTATCCCGGGAAAAAGGCATTGCCAATCTTCACTCCGTGAACGGAAACTTCCGGGACCACTCGATACCGGACGACCCCCGCTCCGCCTTGCACGATGGTCGCTGGTGGCGAGAGGAGTTCCAAACGAGGCGGCGTAAACTGTGGAGTAAATTCCTTCTCCAGCCGTTGCCCGTTGCCTTCGAACCAGTTTCGCCAGGAATAATCCCGTGCCGTCACAATGAGTTGAGCCTGGCCTTGGCGTCGAGGAAGGTCCGGGTTGGCGTAGGGAATCACGTTCAGTGTGAATTCATGTTCCTTTCCTCCGGACATGGAAAGCCATCCTTCAGAGGGAAAGGATTGTTCTTCTAATGTGAAAGTTTCCAGGTTATGAACGATGCGGACCGACACGTCGCGAAGGCCGGTTCCGTTATCATGAATACGAAGCACCAGGGGAGTGGTCGGGCCAACCTGCTCAAACGGTTGTTCGAGAGAGATTTCAGGGGCGGCGGAGTCTCCCCATCGTGCGTTCCCAATTAATCCCAGGTAGATGGCGATAAGGGCAAAGCTGATGACAATCAGAAGGAATTTCTTAGACACGATCGAAGTAATTCTTTTCCAGAGGAAAATGCGAGCAGGATCCGGCAAATTGTTCCTCTACTTATACCATACCCGGCCTTCAGAGCAAGTGCTGTGGGGAAATGAAGAGAGGTTGCTGGGTGCCACCACCAGCCTGAAACTTAAAAATCGCTTCTTGGTACTCTTGACATGGACACGATGATAGCCTAGCCTGTGCCGGGCCACAGCTAGGTCGATTGTCTTATGTATCCCGCCTCGGACAATTTTTCCGTATCTGTTTGAGAAGTGGAGTGTTCCCGCATTCCGGATTGTTCGAAGGAGCTTTGGTTTCAAGGAAGAAACGGTGGCTTCTTGGTTTCAAGAAAATTCCCGAACATTTTCTCGATTTTCCTTTATTTTGACAAATTGTGTCCCGATATATGTCGGTAGTGCCGAACCGGCCTCAACGATAATCGGTATTTTCTGAATCAACCGTCTTTCCATATGGGGGGCTCATGCCAGGGTTGAGTGATATTCTAGGGTGGTTTTCGAGCGATTTAGCCATTGATTTAGGCACCGCGACGACACTGGTGTATGTTCGGGGCAAAGGCATCACCCTGAGCGAACCCTCGGTGGTGGCCATTGAAAAGCAATCGAACACGGTGCTGGCGGTGGGCGTGGAAGCCAAACGCATGGTGGGCCGGACCCCGGGCAATATTGTGGCGATCCGACCAATCAAAGAGGGCGTCATTGCCGATTTCGCCATGACGGAGCGCATGCTGCATTATTTTATTACCAAGGCGCATAACCGGCGGGCCTTCGTGCGGCCCCGGTGTATTATTGGCGTTCCGTCCCGCATTACCGAAGTCGAGCAACGGGCCGTCCGCGAATCGGCCAGTCAAGCGGGGGCCAGGGAAGTCTATCTCATTGAAGAGCCGGTGGCGGCTGCCATCGGTGCCGGGTTACCGATCACGGAACCTTCGGGGAACATGGTGGTCGATATTGGCGGAGGAACCACCGATATCGCGGTCATTTCCCTCGGGGGCATTGTCTGCAGTGAGTCCGTCAAGGTGGCGGGGGATTCCATGGATGATGCCATTATGAGCTATATCAAACGCCGGTATAACCTGCTCATTGGAGATCACATGGCGGAGCGGGTGAAAATCGAAGTCGGGTCTGCTTATCCGTTGGAACAGGCCAAAACGATGATGGTCAAAGGGCGGGACATGATTTCGGGTATTCCCCGGACAGTGGTGGTGAATGATTCTGAAATTCGAGAAGCGTTGGAAGACCCCATCCATGCCATTGTGAATGCCTTACGAAATGCCTTGGAGAATACGCCGCCGGAACTGGCCGGAGATATTATCGATAAAGGAGTGGTGATTACTGGCGGAGGGTCGTTGTTACCGGGCATTGCCACCCGGTTTCAGGAAGAAACTAATCTTCCCATTATTACTGTGGAAGATCCTCTCACGTCGGTCGTATACGGAGTGGGAAAAGTGTTGGATGAAATCGAACTCTTCCGAAAAGTGGAAAAGTTCTAGCGCACTGAGAGCCTTGGACGGATTGTCAGATTGAGTTTTCCAGGCACATCAGCCTCTCGCCTCCGACTTGCTACTCGGGTAGCTTTCCGGACTTGGGAATGATTTTCTTAATCAGTCCCTGATATCCGATCACATACAATTCTCCCTCTCGATCTTCTCCAAACGATGAAATCCGGAGATCTGAGTCCAGCAAAAGGCTTGTCTTCCCGTTCCGATATCCCCAGATTTCTCCCGTACAATAATCTCCAAAGAGATAGGTCCCTTGTAATGCCGGTAAGCGGGTGCCCCGATACACATATCCGCCTGTCACAGCGCAGCGATGATGCTCATGAGAATATTCAGTCAGCGGGGCTGCTAAATTAGGAACAAGCCGGCAGTCGGTTGCGGGGTTGAAGCAATGCGTCCCCTCTAGCATCCGCCATCCATAGTTTTTTCCTTTTTCGATCACATGAATTTCTTCCCATGAGTACTGTCCGACATCTCCGGCCCACAATTCTCCGGTGTTGCGGTCAAATGAGAATCGCCACGGGTTTCGAAGGCCAAGCGCAAAGATTTCGGGTTTACCCTGCTTTCCTATAAAGGGATTGTCCGGAGGAATGCGGTAGGGGGGAGGCCCATCGATATCGATTCGGAGAAACTTCCCCAGCAATTCATCCCGGTTTTGCGCGCGATTTTCGGGATCGCCTCCCGATCCACCGTCCCCCATCCCGATGTACAACAAGGCATCGTGGCCAAAGGCGATCATGCCCCCATTGTGGTTGCTGTAAGGTTGTGGAATGACGAATCGAATCGTTTCATGGGGATCCGCTTTGTCCGGGTTCGACGATACCCGGTATTCGGCAATGACCGTGGCCCCGTCCTGCGCCCTGGTGTAGTTCACAAAGAACCGCCCGTTTGATGAATAACGAGGATGGAAGGCGAGTCCCAGAAGTCCTCGTTCCCCTCCAGTGGAAAGCTGTGCAGCAATATCCAGGAAAGGGGAAGGATTCCGTTGGCCTCCGGTGAGAATGAAAATGCGGCCGTCTTGCTCCACGACAAACAAACGATCGGTATTATCAGGACTGGTGGTGAGAAAAACCGGCTTGGAAAAGGTATGTTCTACCAGGGATTGCAATTCTATGGGACCAGTAACAAAGGCAGGCTTTCCGGAAAGACTCCAGCTCGAAGTTGACCAAAGGGCTATCCCCACCCAGATGACGACTCCCGTTATGATGGGAGCCAACCGCATTCGAAAAGGTTCGGGAAGACGGAATGTCTGATTCGGACGAAGGGTGGAGGCGTGCGGGGATTGCACGGGAAAACGATGCCTTGTTATAACCTGAATAGTCATGAGCAAAAGGTAGGGAGAGAAATATGATCCTTAAGTATGAGTCTGATGTGTTGGATGATGAACACGCGCGGGGAAGTTTCTATCATGTCTGCCAGGGGCGGGTCCAGGATAAGCCATTAGGCATTCCTCCTGACGATCAGCCCTGGGAATGCCCGGTGTGCGGCATTGATCTTGAACAAGAGGATTTTTTGTTGGCTCAACAACGTGGGTGGTCATAATTCCGGCTGAGATCACCCCTGCCGCATTTTGCATGGAGGAGGGAACGATGTTACCACGGAGCCATGGGAGAAAAACGGTATCAGTCATGCGCGGCCTCATGATGCTGTGTCCTGCCTGTTACGACATCATTCATGAAGAAAAATTGGTGGATAAAAAAAACTATGTGGCCGACCATGAAGCCTTTTTTGATGTTATTTGTCCAGGATGCGAAGATTTGAACCGTCCCCTCATCGACGACATGCTCGGCAGTTCGGAATAGCAATTGTCATCTTTTTCCCGATCATGCTGAACCGGATCTTCAACCGATACGACCCTATTTTCTATCCTGTGTCCTGAATGCCTGGTGTTGTCCAAACCTGTCTTTGAAGCCTTCTGCCTGAACACGGTAAATGGGATTTAGATAGGAATTCCCTTTTCCTCACCTCAGCGGAATGTGCATCTGCTGTAGATTTCAACGCTGACCCGCTCTTTCCCAAGCACTGTGCGGCCCATGGAAAAAACCGAGGCCACCCCTTCTCTGAAGCTTCCCCCCATTCTGTGCGTTATTCGAATGACTTCTGAGTCGGCAAAGGTGTGTTCTGTGGTGTTCCCTTAACTTTTGTTCAGATCCAACCGATACATGAAACAGGGTCCAAAGTTGCCTTGAAGATTCCCGATAAGGAGGTGTCTGATGGGAGGCTTCAGAGATGGTCCGCTTGTCGGTACAGTTCCTTGGGTAACAGCCCTGTTGTTCTGGGCCATTCCCCTTCCTTCCTGGGCATGTGATTCTCAACTCAATCCTCACGCGTTTCAATCAACCGACTTAAGCCAAAACGACCTCCTGCCCAATGGCATGCTGGCCATTCGCTATGCGGAGACGAGTGAGGAAACCTCTCCACATGTCAGTGTGCATCGTGTCATGATGACGTTTCCGGGTCGACAATTGACTCTTCCCGAAGCCAAAGACCCTCAATACGTCATTGTGGAAGTTGATGGCACGGTCGGGTGGCTCACCTATCTCATCGCAGCCCACGCGCTCTTTTACGGAGTCGGTCAAGATGCCTTGGGATTCCCTGAGCGAATGTGGATCGATCCCGAAGAAGACGGGCTCAATGGCAACGAACACATCAATGGCCGAGAGCCCGATTCAGGGAAATGAGTCTGTCGTGATGTTCACGGGGATCCGGGATCGGATCGTACGTTGCCTTACCGTCTAATTCATCGAGCAGGCACCGGGTCCACGGGGATCCCCGCAGGATCCGCAGCTGCCCGGATCTGAAAAATTCATTCCCCCATCCGTTCCCCCAACCGCAAATCCCGTAAGTTGTTTGTCCAAGCTCGTTGCCTGACAGTGTGGACATTCCGGGATGGTGGAGCCATGCACAAGGAGTTCAAACTGGTGTGCGCAGGCTTGGCACTTGTACACAAAAATCGGCATCGTTTCTGGACCTCCTTTTGAGTGAAATGGTAAGACATTATAGGCGACCATTTCTGAAGGTGACAATGGACAGGTGCTGAGGACTACCTCAACTGTCGCCGGAAAAAGGAGAAAAGTATGCACCATGAA
>Ga0224496_10000927_pt1 | contig 18976 bp, 15 predicted proteins | sample SF_Jul11_sed_USG_2_FD_168127 | JGI IMG/M metagenome (GOLD analysis project Ga0224496, IMG submission 168127) | Sediment microbial communities from San Francisco Bay, California, United States - SF_Jul11_sed_USGS_8_1 | ecosystem: Environmental > Aquatic > Marine > Sediment | place: USA...
TCCCATCCCGGTTTACTGCCCATAAGGTTACGCTGGGGGGACGGTCAGCGTGGTCTTGGATTTGCTGGTATACGATAATTTCACCATCGGGTGAAACCCATGCTTTATGGCTTTCTTGGCCAGATAAAAACACGGGAGGTTTTCCAGATTCTGATGAGCAAATATTGCCATCCATTAAATATACGACCAATTCGCCATTCCTGATTAAGATTTCCGCTGAAGGTGGGTTTATTGTGGGGCGAACGGCGGCCGTCTGAGTCTTCTTACTGTGAATCGTTGCAAATGCCTTTTGGACAGCGACGCTCTGTGTATGTATGGGTGTGGCAAGGATTTTCTCGGCAACTGTATCCGATACTTCCTGTCCGAGTGAGCAGGCAGTAATAAATAACAACACAAATATGACGAATTGGAATGGCAGGTTGACTTTCTTGATCATATAATTTCCGCTTTGTCTGTTTCCTCTAATGATATTTTTTTTAATAAAACACAGAGTTGTCTGTAAAGTGTCTTCAGCCCGTAATTAAGTATATTATACAGGCGAAGATGTAGCACCCTCAATTTTGATTAAGCAATTCTAATAAATGCTTATGATTCTGTCCCCTTCCTGGCTGCTCGGCTTTAATAAATAAAAATACCCCACAGATGCAAGCTGCCACCGTGGGGTGTTAGTATTGTCTCGGTTTAGCGGTTAATAAACCGCTTGCGCCTGACCGTAGATCTGGTCGCGAATATCTACCACTTGCCGGCGCATACGGTCATCCTTTTCCAGCAAGTCGGAAATCTTATCGCAGCCATACATAATGGTCGTGTGGTCGCGCCCCCCCAACGCCTCCCCAATTTGCGGCAGGGAAATTTGCGCTTCCTCGCGCAGCAAATACATGGCGATCTGCCGCGGAAGAGCCACTTCGCGTGAGCGATCGCGTCCCAGCATACGCTCAAGCGGCAGGCCAAATGCACGCGCCACAATTTCGATAATATGCTCTGCATCCAGCTCGCGTCTCTTGGGAATTAAATCTGCCAGAGCGCTGTCTACTAAATCAATGGTTAACGGGATGCCGCGCAGATCGGCATAGGCCAAGATACGGTTCAGGGCGCCTTCCAATTCCCGGATGTTGGACTGCATTCGTTGGGCGATCGCCTCCAGGATATTATTGCCGACAACATGGCCATTGCGTTCCGCTTTGGTACGTAATATGGCCAACCGGGTTTCAAGGTCCGGCGCTTGGATATCGGCGATCAAACCCCATTCAAAGCGGGAACGCAGCCGTTCTTCTAATGTCATCATCCCTTTCGGGGAGCGGTCCGAGCTGAGCACGATTTGCTTATTCTGTCCGTGCAAAGTGTTGAAAGTATGAAAGAATTCTTCCTGGGTTGATTCTTTCCCGGCAATGAACTGGACGTCATCGATCAGCAGCATATCGCAGCGGCGGTATTTCTCCCGGAAAGCCTGGGTTTTATGTGAGCGGATCGCATTGATCAAGTCGTTGGTGAATTCTTCTGAGGAGATGTACAGCACCTGCAATCCGTTGGCGTGGCTGGCATTTCCGATGGCGTGCAGCAAGTGAGTTTTTCCTAGGCCAACACCACCATAAAGAAAGAGCGGGTTGTAGGCACGTGCCGGGCTTTCGGCGACGGCTAACGACGCGGCATGCGCCAGCCGGTTGCTGGCGCCCACGACAAAGTTGTCAAATGTGTACCGCGGGTTTAAAGTGTTGTTCGCAATATCCAAGTTGAGGGTGAGTTCTGCTTCAGCCTCTACCTCGATTCCGTCTGGCTGTGGCTGGCTGGGTTTGCTCTCCTGCCACACGATAAAGCGAACTTCAACCGTGCGGTTCAATATGCCGGCTAGCAAGCGGGAAACGGTGCTCGTCAGCCGGCTGGATAACCAATCGCGGGCATATGCATTTTTCACACCGATCACATATGAACCATCTTCATACGCAACAAATTCGGCATCTCGCACCCAAGTATCAAATGATGCCTTGGGCATTTCCATTTGCAGCTGGCCGATAACGGCTTGCCAAGCTTGATTTGGATTCATCCGCCATCTCCTCCATAGAGATTTGTGCCGGTCATTTGTGGAAGTGCAGGTTAGAGAGACATTAATGCTCCTCACAGGCCAAAGTTAGGAGCAGAATTTTTCTATTGTATCCACTTGTTGAACAGGCTAACTGGGTTGTGGCATTTCAATCGATTGCTGGCCACATGTGCAAACACCGTAGTAAATGTTATAGGTGCATTGTAGCAGAGGTAACCCCGATCTACAATACGTTTAACCTACGCTAACCTAAAAAAATATTATTCTTTAAGGTTGCCAACCTTAAAGAAAATCACGCGCGTTGGCTGGTGTGTCAATTTTGGTTTTGCCTCCCTATGCAACCAATAGGCGGGGGGAGCATTGTGCATACCCCCCATATATGGGATGCGGTTTTTGACTCGTTTGAATATCATATCTAACCGCGCCAGGAACCTTAAATTTTCTTAAGGTAAGGAATCTTAGAGTCCGTCCTGTGTGGGAATACAAAAATGTTGTCTCATAGAGACTGAAATACAAACACTGTAGTGGATTCAAATCGCTTTTGATATCGTGCACTTTTTCCCCGAATGTTGTCCCCCTGGGAGTTCGATTTCACCACGGTTTTTTAGCCGCCGAGCTTCTTTCTCCCCCAGTGAATGGCCACCGTTCCCAGCATCCTGCGCACAAATTCAACCCCCTCGAATTCTGCTGCCAGCATACGTTTTTGCAGTTTTTCAGCGGTCAAGAAATTCGCCGTAGAGCTGGGTAAATACGTATAGGCTTCGGCATCTCCGGCGATCAAACGCCCCAGCAGTGGGATCACGCGGGTCAGATGGAATTCAAGCAGGGGTTTTATAAAGCTGGGCTGTGGAGGGGTGGTGTCTAGCGAGACCAAGCGGCCCCCTTCACTCAATACACGGTTTTGTTCGGCCAGTGCTTTATCCAGGTCGGGCACATTGCGCAGCAAGAATCCCGATACAGCTCCATCAAACACCTGTTTTGCAAAAGGCAGGTGCTGGGCATCGGCGATCACCCATACCACCTGCTGGGCGGCCTGCCGCTGCTTGCCCACCCGAATCATCTCCGGGGTGAAATCGCTGGCAACCACAAGTACATCCTGGCGCGCCTTAGCGACCTCGAAGGCCAAATCCCCAGTACCTGTGCCCAGGTCAAGCACCCGCGTGTTTGCAGCCAGCGCCAGTCTTTTTATTGCCTCTTTCCGCCAGCGCACATCTTGCCCCATGGTCATTAATCGGTTAAGTAGATCATAGCGCGGGGCGATGCGCCCAAACATTCGGCGAACATATTGGGCGCGCGCTGCGCCGGTAAGGTGACTCATATTGGGGTTATCCTGACTTCCTTGGGTTTATCATTGAATTTATTTACTTGCGCTTTACCTTTCCATCAATGCGTTGGCGTTATACCAGTGCACTGCCGTGTTCTTCAATCAATCGTTGTATCGTCTCATAGTGGTTTGCGGCTGTATCGAGAAATTTGACTCCAATACTGTACATGCCGGAGATCTCATTTTTAGCCCACCACACCACTTTGACGCGGATATCGTAGTAGGATTTTTCCTCTTTGTCTGCTCCAAAGGGTATACGCAAATTGTGGTCGGTATTCTCCATTACAGGGGAGTTTCTCATGATCAGCAAACCCCCATAGGATATATTAACGACCTGTCCAAAGAGCACGTTGCTCTCGACATTGAAGATATCCAGGCTCACTACAGAAAATCTTGCAGAGCTTCGTTGCTCCTGATGTCCTGGTTCGTCCATGTGCTGCCGTTCTCCTTCTGGGCTGGTGGTATCGCATTGTGTCTTGCTGTGACCAATGTCACCCAATTATATGGGCTTCTCCCCACAGTGGCAATACTTCAACCCTGGATTGCAGCTTACGGTTTTGATGTTGTTTTTGGATGTGGTCAGTCAAAATCATTAAAGTAAGAGACCGCTGAATCAGCGGTCTCTTTTGTTTTGAAATTATTTGGACGGATTTAGACGATTATTTGGGTGGGTTGGCCATGATCCTCAGGTCGGCCTCGTCACCTTGAAAATCAATCGCAGTCTCGGTTACCCAGCACTTATCACCGGTTGTGGGTACCTGTACCACATACCAACCCGCTCCAATGCCCTTGCCGAACACGATCACGGTTTGTCCAGCCAATAGGGTGCGGATCTGGCCATAGCTGCCGCCAGGTCCGGCCAGGCAAGCGACATCAACCAGAACCAAGCTTTCATAGCCTTCTTCCAAGACGATCTCTTCGCCTTCCTCAGTCTTTGCCTCTTCGGAACGCCCGTAGATCGGAATGTCCATGTATTCGCCTTCATAATCCACAACCGCATCAGCGATCCAGCACATACGAGTCTCGTCTACTGGGTAGTTGATTGCCAACCATCCCGCGCCAACATTGCGGCCCAGGATCGTAACCGTCACGCCGGCTTTGACCGTGCCCACAACATCCTTGTTGGGTTGTTGATAGCAAACCGTGTCTTTGTTCACTGTTCCGGTGAGTGTGGTATCTTCCTCGGTAGGTTCTTCTACCGGGGCATCCGTGGGTACCGGAGCTTCTTCCGGTTCGGTTGCAGCGGGTGCAGCCTCTTCGGTCGGAGCTGTCTCCAACTCTTTTTCTGTTGGCAGCGGCGAGGGGTCAGCGGCTGGTTCCTCAGTGGCCGGTGATTCGGTTTCTGCTGTGGATCCTCCGCAAGCTGTTAACAACAAGCTGGCGACCAAAAGCGCGGCAAGCAATAGGGTGATTCTCTTTTTCATTACATTCTCCTTCAAAATAAATACTACCTAAAATATATAGTGTAAATATACCGTAGGAAGTCCAACTTGAGCATTAGGTCATAAGTCCTGATTTATTCCACCTCAATTCTGTACAGCCTGTTTTAAGAAAGCAAACTCGCCAATATTATCAAATCCATTATACTCATTTTTTGATCCATCCAAACCATTAATATCTCTTGCAAGGATTTTTTAGATTAAATGCTTTTTGACTCCCCCCACAAAGCCCAGTATCCTTCTGCGCCCCCGGATCCATTGCCCCATTTGCCACCTTCCCACCCACAGCCTTGTCCTCACCAGCCCGTAATGCTATAATTCTCTCACCAGCCCCAGTAGCTCAAATGGATAGAGCAACGCCCTCCTAAGGCGTAGGTTGTGCGTTCGAGTCGCGCCTGGGGCACAGGATTAAGGGAACCGATTCAGGATGACTCGTTGATGTTTTTTTCATCTCATCGACACCAACGGTGAGAAATATAGAAATATTTGTTACCTACCGCAAAACATTTGTTTTCAAAAACATTTTAAAATTGGTTTTGATGGTTCATGGTGTTGCCCAAATCGAATCCTAAGATGTAGATTTCCGATTTACATAGAAGCTTGATGTCGGGACAGGTTTATTTGGACTTCAAAGTGAATTTCTGAGCAATTTTACATTTCGGTTGTCAACACCCGTCCAATGATATTTATCTTTACTATCTCCTTAAATGTAAATATACTAGTGTTATGCTATCTTTTGATTAAATAAAAAATGAAAATTCCATCTCCCATTATTCTTGCAAGTTTTTTGCCGTTCTTGTTTTCAAGCTGTTCAGGTTCAAGTATTGAGTTGGGTTATCAACCACCTATTATCCCTGTTCGTATTAATGTCAATTCTAATGGCAACGTTAGCCTTTCTGCCTCATCACTGGTAAACACACCTATTGGAATCTTTGATCTAGAAGCAAGCCAAACAATAGCTTATTTACGGGGAAATACAAATTCACGGGTTCTGGTTGTTCGTGTGGATGATAAGGTTACTATATATGAACTAGTCGAAGGTGAAGAATTCCGGGTTGAATTTACTGGGGATGATACTCTATATAAAAAAGTGAACTTAGAATATGAGACTGATGGTGATATAGTTTTAGAATTAGAGTCCAGCGAATTTTCTGCCACTAGGTCAACGTCTTTGTCATCCTCAAGAAGCTCACCAAGAGCAAACAATTTTTCTGCTTGTGCGGCCCAATGCAATGGTTCAAACGGAACAAAGATATTTCCTGGAGAAACAAAAATAATATATGTAGAATGGGACTATGAAAATATTCCATTAGGTTCTGAGTATGTTCGGACTTGGACTATGAATAAGAGAGAGTGGGTTAAGTACATATGTTCGTGGCCCGGTCCGATATCGGGAACAGAAAAAATGGTAACGCTATCGGAGCCAGGGGGATTACACTCGGGCACATGGGAAGTGAATATATCTATTGATGGAGAGGTAATATTAAGTGAACAGATAAAATTAACTGGTAATTGGGCCTTCTGGGATTATACAGGTGTTTTTAACAGTTGTTATGGAAAAAGGTAGCAGATATATAGCCAAAATGCGATCAAACCACTGGAAATTTGTCCAGGCTTTGCCTTGAAGGAATGTGGAGCTATATTTTAATTAGCTGTTTCAATTAAGTTTTAATGCCTTGTCGAAAACAAGAATGATGGTTTCATGTTAATGCAAACGGCAATGAAGTGTAACGCATCCAGATCCTATCCAACCTCTTTTGCACACATCACCTTTGCCCCGAAAGTTCTAAAGGATATCACCACCATGAAACAGTTGGTTATCCACGTCCCCCTCGCCGTGGGTGCTTAGGACAAAACCATCGAGTTTTACACCAAGAAATCCCACTTGTCCTCGCTGGAAGACACAGTCTAAATAGCTCAGGCGTTGTATGTGCGTTCGAGTCGCGCCTGGGGCAATTCATCTTCTTATTTTTCTGGGTTGGAAAATGCCAGCATAGATTTTATCGGGTATTAAAACCAGCAACGCTATCACCAATCCCTCGACAATTTGACCACGGCTGAGGTTTACTTTGCCAGAAATTATGAGTTATTGACAAAGCGAGAGAAGATCAAAGAGTCGCCTCTGCTGCTGCTGCGAAAGCAAACTTTACGATCGTCTCAGGTATAATTTCAATTGAACTGGCCTGAATAGTGTGTTTCAACTAATTCGCCTTATCCCCTCATTTTGTTTGACGGCAAACACGTTAACCCGCAGAACGGAGTCTAAACATGCAGACAAATCACATTGCGGTGCTGGTGCGCAATATTGAGGTAGTATCTCAAACCCTTCCTAGCTCGTGCAAACGACACGCACTCGAAAAACATCCTGAGGAGGGAACATTAGAACAATACATAACCGTTGGTGATGAGGCGGCTCCTGCTCTCCTACTGATTCAAGCCATTGCTAGCGGGCCATACAAGCGGGCACTAGCAAAGAGAGGCGCGGGGCTTCACCATATTGGGTGTGTGTGCAGTAATATCGAAGAAGAAATTGCTTCGGGGGGCGCCAAGCGCCTACTACTGCATCCCATCTCCCTTGAAACGCGCAAGAAGGGCACCGTTTGGCTTTGTAGACCGGGTATTCCGTTCTTCATTGAATTGACCCAGAACCCCGCACAGGATGCAATTCCCCACAAGGAAGCACTAGTGCAATTGCCGGAAACAATTAGCATTCCGGATTATGCACGCGTGCTATCAACTAACCTTGAAATGAAAACAACCCCAGGATCTTCACTGGTCATAGAAGTCGGTGGAATTAAACTGTCTATAGATCCAAATGCGAGTTAAGCATGCCATCAGCACTTGACGGGCTTCAAACCTGCCCCGAATTTTTTTACGCGGTGAGACTCTAATGAGGCGGCCGCGTGCAGGTCAAGCATAGATCAATGCCTGCGTAGATTGTAGGTTGTGCGTTCGAGTCGTACTTGGGGCACTTAGGCGGGCATAACCAATCGGTTGAAATCTCCAAACTCCCATGCTCTTGTCGGCAGTGGATTATTTTTTTGCCCTAAAACTTAATTTCTTCGGCGATCATCCTATTCGCACATGATTGCTTTGGATGATTAGCATTCATCTAAGCGCCCCGGTAAGCTGTAGTGGAGCCTAACAGTACAAATGCCTATGGACTTGGCATAATAAACCCGCGATAATTTAAATCACATACAATTAATGTTCACATGAATAATAGTTGGATTTTCGGTTTTACCACGTAGCATCAAAATTTGTATCACCGTTCGGTTTATCACAGCAATAGTGGGGGATGAGCATGATACACCTCACTGTAGCGCCATTAAAAAGGGTGGTTGTATGAAAAATCGCTGTTTGGCGATAATTTCTCTGTCCATATGTATTAAAAAAGAAAGGAGTCATCGAATGGCCCAATCTAAGAGAATCGTAGTGTTAGCAGTTTTGCTGTGTATTGCTATCGTCGCAGCCGCGTGCAATGTCCCTCCCAAACCCACAGCACAGGGGGATTGGGAGTTATTCCGGCCGGAGGACGCCGATTTGCAGCGCGATACAGATCAGGATGGCATCGAAGATGATCGCGAGATCTTGCTGGAGACAGACCCAAAAAATGCGGACAGCGATGGCGATGGTTTCCCTGACGGCTTTGAGGATCTCTTTGGCGAGTTTGGCTTCGATCCCCTGCAGCCGAACAAGGACTCTGACAAGGATGGTCTCACCGACCAATTCGAGGCGAACCTCACCTCGTCCCCGACCGATGTTGACAGCGATGGCGATTCGTGGAGCGACTTCGACGAATACCTCAACCGGGGTTACGGCTATGACCTTATCACACCAAATGAGGATGTGGATTTCGATGGCCTCACCGATGACTTCGAACTCAGCATCGGCAGCTCGCCTGAACGAGTCGATTCAAACGATGATGGGTTCACGGACTTCCAATCCTATCACGCCGGGTTCGATCCGGCGGGCCCACCTTTGACCAATGTGGCCGAACTCATCGGGATAACCTACAGCGAATCTATGGCCAAGGCAATTGCCGAGGGACAAGCCGGTAACCCGGTACCCACAACAATCGCCGATGAACTGCCGTATGCCCAGGTGACGGCGCCTTTGGTGAGCGCAGGCCGTGTAAAACCTTCTGCAGCTTTGATGCAAAGGTCTTTGTTCAACCCGTCTAACTCGCCGGCTTTCTATCGGCCATACTCCGAGGTCGTGACCAATCTGTTTGAAATTGCCAATCACTTCGATGGCAGCCCAGGGCCCGACATTGTCCGGCTTTTTGTCTGGTCTCAACCGACGGTTGACTGCTGCGTGGATGGGTCACGAAACAAACCAGGCCGGCGTTTGTACTTGGTTAAAATCTCGGACAATCCGGCATTGAACGAGGCCGAACCAGAGGTTGCTCTAATGGGCATGCACCATGCCCGAGAATTGATCACGGTTTCCATAACCATGAATTTGCTCCGGCAGATCACGGCGGAATACGAAGCTGGAGATGTGCGTGCGCGGAACGTTGTCAATGGCTCCGAGATCTGGCTGCTGCTGGTAGTGAACCCGAACGGCTATGAACGGGCACGCGGCGCCCAGGTGGACTGGCGGAAGAACACCCGGCGCGTTTCCGCTTCACAGATTGACCTTGGTGTAGACCTTAACCGCAACTATTCCCTTGGGCATGCATCGCTGTTGACCCCCGCGCAGCGCGCCGCCTTACCTCCCTTCGCACGCGACGCCAACGGAATCCTTGCATCTGGCGCGTTTAACGAAAACAGCTACCAGTATCCTCACACGACGCCCTTCTCTGAGGTGGAGACCCAAGCTGTTAGGGGGCTCGCTTTAAGTCACTTCCTTACCCAGTTACGCGAGGAAGTGAGCGGCTTGAGCTGTTCGATTTCCTGGCACAGCTACACTGGGCTTATCGGTCATTCCATGGGGCATAATCCAATTCCCCCCGTAACCGATATTACCCCGGCGGACCGGATCACGCTTGGCATGCTGGCAGACGCGTTTGCCCTTCCTTCCGGCTATGTCAATGACCATGATAACTGGCGCTTTGCACATTACCCGGTTTATGGTGGATCGGAGGATTGGCTGCACAAGGACAGGGGAACCATGTCAACCTTCGTCGAATCCTATTCAGTTGCGGAGGGACAAACTGGGTATAACTTCTACCCCATGAATAGTACGGATGCGTTGGTCGTTGTCAAGCACAACTATGATGGGGCTTTGGAGTTGATCAGCAAATGCCCGCCGTAAGGCATGTGGGGTGCAATCCCATCGCACCTGGTCCACTTTCATAGCGCCGCATACCGGTTACCCATAAACCTTACTTTCGTACACCGCGCATTTCCCCCAATTATCCCCATCCGGCATTACTTGCCCCAGCCACCGTCTGGGGCAAGTGCCTTTATTAGAAAATCACACAAAGCTGACATGAATAGGGAAAAATAAACTATAATTTAAACTCACTGCATAGAAATACCACACCCATAATCGCCGGATAAATTCTAGAGGCTAGCAATGAATTGCCACAGCTGTAACGCAAATAATCCAGATGAAGCCAAGTTCTGTATGAACTGCGGCAGCCCGATGATGGTGCCTTGTCGCCACTGTGGCCATACCAACCCGCCGTTGGCAAAATTCTGCATCGAGTGCGGTAATTCATTAGACAAGCAAGCACAAAAAAAAGAGGATACTCGCCGCGCCGCCGTTCCGAAAGAGTATGCTCAAAAACTAGAAGTCGCCAGAAAAGCCCAAACAATGCAGGGGGAGCGCCGAATTGTGTCCATCCTGTTCTGCGATGTAAAGGGCTCAACTTCCATGGCGGAAAAGCTGGACCCCGAAGAGTGGGCCGAGGTCATGAACCACGCATTTGAGTATCTCATCGCCCCAATCTATGCATATGAAGGCACCCTAGCCAGGTTAATGGGTGATTCGGTGCTGGCTTTTTTTGGCGCCCCGATTGCCCACGAGGACGACGCCCAGCGCGCCGTCCTAGCTGGTTTGCAGATCATAAAAAGCATCCAGCCTTTCAAAGAGAAGATCACCCAGAAATACAAGCTGGATTTTGATGTGCGCGTGGGGATCAATACTGGGCTTGTTGTCGTCGGCGGAGTCGGCTCCGATCTATTTATGGAATACACCGCGCTTGGCGATGCGATCAATATAGCCGCAAGAATGGAACAAACCGCTCAGCCGGGGACGATTCAAATTTGGGAAGATACGTATAAACTGGTTGCCCCTTTCTTTGAGACCGAACTGGTCGAGGGGATAGAGATAAAAGGGAAAAGCGAGGACGGCAAGGTGTACCGCGTTCTGGGGATGAAAGAAGTCCAGGACAGCCGTCAAGGGATCAAAGGAATTGAAGCGCCGCTGACCGGTCGAATTGACGAATTAAATACGCTCAAGCAGGCCATTTCAGCGGTTGAAAAAGGGCGCGGCCAGATCGTTTGCTTGATGGGAGAGGCCGGCCTTGGAAAAAGCCGCCTGCTAAGTGAGGCACGGCAGCTTTGGGAAAACGCCGATGGCGATGCGCAACCTTTTGGCCAGCTGTCAACTCGTTGGAACCAGACTGCGGGTGTATCGTATGAGTTTTCTCGGCCCTATGGCTTGATCCAGCGTTTGATCCGGAATTTTATCGGCATCACTTCTTCAGATACGCCAGAACGCATTAAGGAAAACCTCTTAGAAACTCTTGCGGTCAACGAGGTATCGTTTTCTCCCGACCAAATTGATTTGCTGCTGATGTTGTTGGGGGTTAAAGAATCTGCCAACGGGCATTTGCCATCTGGCGAGGAATTTAAACGCGCTGTTTATAAAGAAATGCTGGTCGTCCTCGAGATGTTGGTTCAAAAGATGCCAACTGTGATCTGCATAGATGATCTGCATTGGTCAGACCCAGCTTCGGCGGAACTCATCATCCACCTGTTTCAGCTTGCCGATCGTCTTCCGATTTTGTTCATTTGTGCTTTCCGTCCAGAACGATCTTCTCCTGCTTGGATGGTCAAGCAAGAGATTGAGACGAGTTTTGTCCACCGCTATACGGAGATCAATTTATCCCCCTTGCAAGAGGATGAAAGCAGCGCCCTGGTCGATGAATTGCTGACCGGATGTGAGTTTCCGCAAAATATTCGCAACATGATCCTAAGAAAATCGGATGGAAATCCATTTTTCATGGAAGAGGTCGTTAGAACCCTGATTGACAATAAGGTCATGGCGCAGGATGCCGAAAGTGGCAATTGGTTTGTTGCCGCCGACATTGATAATATCGCCATCCCGGATAACTTGCAGGCATTGCTGGCTGCGCGTATTGACCAATTAGAAGAAAGCGCCAAACAAGTGTTACAAATGGCTTCGGTCATCGGGCGAACTTTTTACCACCCGGTATTAGAGATTATCAATGATGCCACCGGCGAGTTGGACAATGAGATTACCAAGCTCCAGCGGCTTGGCTTGATCTTGGAGGCAGACCGAAAACCGTATCTGGAATATTTCTTCCGCCAAGCGCTCACTCATGAAACCGCGTATAACACCATATTATTGAAGCACCGCCGGGAATTTCACAAAAGGGTCGGGGAAGCAATGCTGCAGTTATACCCCGATCGTCTTGACGAATTTGGTTCTGTCCTCGGCCATCACTTCTATCAAGCCCTCGACCCGCGTGCAATTCGTTATTTCCGGGCAGAAGGTGACGCCGCCCTAAATCTTTATGCCAATCAAGAAGCGATCACTTTTTACACCAAAGCCATTGAAGCCACAAAGTGGGCTCCATCTTTAGACCTGGATGAATTGATCTATCTGTTCTCCGGCCGCGGCCGTGCTTACGAACTAAAATCGCAATTTTCCGAGGCCTTGGCAAACTACCAAGAATTAGAATCCATTGCCATAGAAAATAACGGGAAAGCGGCAGAATTAGCCGCCTTGATTTTACAGGCCCTGATATATAGTGTGCCCAACAACGAATTCAATGTTGAAGCCGGCTTGTCCATTGTTGAAAAGGCCAAAGCCATTGCCGAAGAGATCAATGATAACGAAGCGGTAGCGAAAATCTATTGGATTGAGATGAACCTTTATCGTTTTAGCCACAGCTTGGTCGCGGCGCAGAAAATTGGAGAAAAAGCGATAACGGCTGCCAGAGATTTGGGGTTAGAGGAACAGTTGGCCTACAGCCTCAATGATACTGCCCATGTTTACAGCATGAACGGCCGGGTTGGTCGGGCGCGCGAAGTTTCAATGGAAGCAATTGAGTTGTGGCGAAAATTAGCGAACCAACCTATGCTGGCAGATTGCCTCTCGGGGCTGGCCTCTCTTAGTGTGTATTCAGGGAATTTTGATGAGGCCTACCAGTATTCTGACGAAGCCTATCAGATCAGCCTGCGTATTGAAAATGTTTGGGGGCAGTCTTATAGTAGATATGTGATTGGACTGGTAGACCTCGAGCGCGGGGATTTCAATATGGCGATTAAGCAATCCCAACAGTCGATTAGGGATGCTGAAATCTCAAAATTCATGGCCGGAGAATTGCTCGGTCGGGCCTTCCTCACCATCGTCCACAATGAAATTGGGGACTATAAAACCGCGGCTGAAACCATACAAATAGCCATTGAAAGAACAACGGAGAATAATGCCATCGTGACTGCATTTTCCACAGGCGCCAGTTTTCTTGTAGCAGTAAAAGCGGGCAGGTTCGAGGAAGCCGAAGCGATAATTAGTAATTACCTGTCTCCTGATGATGATCCTCATGTAATTGCCAAATGCTATTTAAAATTAGGCGAGTGCTATCTCTGTTTTGAAAAAGGAGATTACCAAGCCGCCGCAAAAATCGCCCGCGATTTCAATATATCTTTACAGGAAATGGGCGTTCGCTTCATCACGCCAGAGCTGCTAATGTTGTACGGGGTAGCGCATCTTAAAATGGGTGCTTTTGACGTGGCGCTAGAATCCCTCACCAATGCTTTACAAGTTGCCCAAGAAATAGGCTCTCGCCGGATCCTCTGGCAAATATATTATTATCTTGGCGAATACGACCGGCAGCAAGGCGATCATAAGGGCGCGTTGAACTATTTCCACAAAGCAAGTGAAATTGTCTCATACATTGTTGACGGACTGGAAAAGCCAGAACAAAAAGAACTGTTTTTGGCTCGCGCCGAAGCAAGAAACCTGTTTGAATTAATTGAACAATATTCCATAAAAGAATAATGTCCCCATCTTGCGCCGGCCTCCTCAACCCGGGGCAGTTAGATTTTAGGCCATTTAAACCATATTAAAGCGCCTAAAACGATTAGATTAATGAGAATGCCGACCCAGCCGTTATTGGCGAGGTTTTCAAAGCGGCCGTCCCAAAGCAAGAAGTAAATTACCGTTGAGAAGGCGGCCGCCGACAAGACCGCGCAACGCCACCATTCCTGCTTTCCTAAAAATCCCACCCCACCCCCAACGAACACCAACGCGGCCAAGGCCAGCAAGATATTGGCCACCATCCGGGTGGTTTCATTCCCTAGCAGTTTAGAGAATGCCCAAGCGCCATCCGGCCAGACCATACCGGGTTGAAGCTCAAAATAGCGGGCGCTTTGCCCCAGATAGAGCAAGTGAACCAAGCCATGCAGTACGAGAAAAACACCATAAAATATCCTGATCATTCGATTTCTCCTCTCGATAAATAAGGAATACTGTTCCACCTCGCACCCATGTGAGTTGTTGTCCACCAAAAAATATTTTACACTATTTTTTAGTTGCCTGTCATCTATTAAATCGGGTTTGATATTTCTACTGTAGAATACTAATCTCTCTATGACAACAGCCTCAACCATCATCCTGATCGGCCCGATGAGCGCCGGCAAGAGTACCATCGCTGCCCTGCTGGCGGACAAGCTGGGGCTGCCCCACTGCGCCCTGGACGATGGGCGCTGGGGTTATTATGATGAAACCAGCTATGACAAGCAGACCGCAGCCGAGATCATGGCCGAGCAAGGCATGCTGGGGTTGTTACACTACATGAAACCCTATGAAGCCCACGCGGTGGAACGCGTGCTGGCGGACCACAAAGGCAGTGTGATCGACTTTGGCGCCGGTCATTCCGTGCATGAAGACGAGCCCCTGTTTAAGCGCGTGCAGCACGCCCTGGCGCCTTTTGAACATGTCATCTTGCTGCTGCCCTCGCCAGACCTGGATGCGTCGGTTGATGTCTTGAATGCACGCTTCAGAAAGCTGCTGGAGGAAGAAGTTGGGGAAGTGGATGAGGCCTTACTTGGGCTGAATGAGCACTTCGTCAAGCATGCCTCCAACCACCAACTGGCGACCATGGTCGTGTATACGGATAGCCACACACCAGAGGAGACCTGCGAAGAAATCCTTGAAATATTGAGCGCTTGAGGCTGGGAAAATATTTGGTATATAATAGTAGGTGGGACTGGTATTATAGACCGCTTGCTATACCTCAAAGGAGGTTGAGCTGTGGAAACAGGGCAGCTATTCCAAACAATAAAACACATATTTAATCCAGCTTGGGGAATCTGTTGATGGTAGCCATCTTTATCGCCATTGCAACGGGGGGCCAGATCCAGGCTTGGGCTTTCACTGAAGCGCCTCCCAAACCGCCCCTATATGATTTGTTACGCCCTTTCCCTCTGTGGTCAATGTGGCTGTATTTGCTAGCGCCCCTGCCTATATTGTTTTCGCCTCTCAAACTGCTGGGTATTGATATTCTCGCCGGCCCTCCGTGGTTTTTTTATGCGGCCAATATCGTCTATTTCTATCTGCTTGCTTGCCTGTTGGCTGCCGCTTATCGCGGATTAAAAACTAAGCTAACCGCCGTGAGGAATGTGGGCTAGGGATATTTGGTGTAATGTGGGACAGGGCTGCGACCATTGTGTTAACATGCCAATAACCGCGGCACGCTTGGATGTAAAGCAAGTTGTAAAGTTCTTAATAATGAAAGAACTGAAGGGAGTGCAAATAGAATGGCCGCTTCTAATCTTCGACGCAAAGCTGGTAATTTAGCCCTGATCCTCATGGTAATGGTAACCTCCTTCTGGGCATTTTGGGGCGCGGCTGAATTCTATTACGAGGCCTGGGGACTGCCCTTCCCAGAGCCGCTTTTTTACTTGATTCCGTTTGTGATCACTTTATCCTTAACGCTGGCGGCGATGAAATGGCCGCGCTTAGGAGGCTGGGTCATCATCATTCTGGGGGCTGCCTTCACCTTCTTTGTTATGGCCCCCCGCATTACCAGTGATCGATTAACCTTGCAGGCTTTCCTCAGTTGGTTTCCGCTCACCTTCTTACTGCTGGCCCTGGGCTGGCTGTTCATTTGGGGCGGACCCACCGCATTTCAAAGCGCGCCGGAAGCCAACGAGCTGCCGTTTTGGCGGCGTCATTGGCAGCGTGTCTTGGCGCTTGGCCTGCCGGTGCTCATCATCCTGGGTATATCGGCCCGCATGCTGCCGTTTGTGTTGGCCCGTCACGATGATGGCGAGCGCGGAGCGCGCTTGATTTCCGGCAGCGGCCTGGCGTTGGTGTGGGCCCCAGCCGGCCCAGGCTGGAATTGGAAGCAGCCCTGGGGCGGCTATCCGAGCTGGAACGCCTTGGCGTGGTATGGGATGGCGCCGGTAGGCCTGAAAACCGGCGACCAACTGCCGGATGGGTATGCCTCCCAAAACGATATGGACCGCACCGGGCTGTGCCGCTATCTGGACTCATCCGGCTTAAACTTGATGTCCGAGCCCCAAAATGTTTGGCGCATGCCGTCGACAGCGGAGATTGTGGCCGCCTTGAGCTACCGCGGAGACAATGCCGGCTGCTCTTGGACCGGGGATCTTGGCATCGCAGCTTGCACCCACACGCCGGACAAAGAAACCCCGTTGTGGGCACCCGACCAATCCCCGATTTACATGTGGTCTGGCGAGCAGTACGACAATGTTGAAGCCTACTATGTGAGCTACAACGGCCGCGTGCAAGCGCAGCCCAAGTCTTGGGGTAACCCGCGGCATGGCTATCGCTGCGTGCGGGAAGCTGAGGCCGGGTAGGTTTTGTGGGAGGCACTGCTCATGAAAAATATGCTGGAAGTGAAAGACCACTCCAATCTATCGAAACTCGGAATAGAAAGCAAACCGTAATGTAAAAGGCAGAATCATTTTTACTTCCTATCTTCCATGAGAAGATATTTTGGCATATTTCATGTACGCTTGGGCAATGCCGAGAGATAAGGAATTGCTTTTCTTTTGAAACAATCCGGAATTTAGACTGAGAGGTGCCCCATGGTGACAGGTCAAAAGATACTGGAGTTGACAGCCGATGATTCTAATCGCTTAAATGAACAACGCGCGGTTGTTGAGCAATTCTTATTAAGTGAAGACCTTGTGGAAAAATATAAAACGGCAGCTGGAAAGATAACATTGCTCCAGGCGTTGATACAAGGCAGGTTCATTTCTGCGGACCAAACTTATGGACTGCAGTGCATGGGTATAGTATTGGGAGATGTATTCGTCATGAATATGGGGTTTCATTGGATCATGGTTGAGGACGAATATGGGAGAGATCCGGCAATTAGATATCAAAATACAAGCATTATTCTTCACCCTCTTACGATGATTTCAAAACGAGTAGAAAAAGGTGAAGAGATTAATATTGATGAACTCTATAATGGAATTTCTGCCATTGTAAATGACCTTGTGGAACAAGTTTCTAAATAAACCCATAAGCAGTAATTGCATTAGGAGAGCAGATTTTGTGAGACAATAATGCATGTTCTGCGATTCATTCATTTTTCTCACATACACTAGGATAAATACATGGCCTTATTTCAACCGCCTCCCCTCACTCGCTATGACCTGACCTTCAGCGTCGCCGGTATACCGGTGCGCGTCCATCCGGCTTTCTGGCTGGTCGCCGCCCTCTTGGGTGGTTCTGGCAACACATTCCTTGGATTGCTCATTTGGGTATTTGTTGTCTTTGTCTCCATTTTGGTCCACGAACTTGGCCATTCCCTGGCCATGGGCAGCTTTGGCCAGCCATCCTATATCGTGCTCTACTTTGGCGGCGGCTTGGCCGTTCGGGAACGCTCCCTCTGGGGTGATAGTGTGCTTGGCCGCAGGCAAAATATTTTGGTCTCACTAGCCGGTCCTTTTGCCGGATTTCTGTTTGCCGCCCTCATCACAGCCGCGGTCGCCGCTGCCGGTGGCGTAACCCACATTTCACTGTTATTCGGCATCATCCCTATTCCCCAAGCATTTTTTCCATCCGGGGCTAAGGCTTTGAACCTTCTGGTGTTCTATTCCCTATCAGTTAATGTCTTTTGGGGTCTGTTCAACCTCTTGCCAGTTTTCCCGCTGGACGGCGGCCAGGTGGCCCGGCATGTTATGACCGGCATCGACCCTTGGGATGGCTACCGCAATTCACTCTGGATATCGGTGGTCACCGGGGCGCTTATCGCCTTTGTTTCCCTTTTCCTTTTGAAAAGTGTTTACATTGCTTTCCTCTTCGGATTCCTGGCTATCCAAAGCTACCAATCGCTGCAAGGACAATACGGCCGCGGTTTCTGACCACTGTTGGCTGGCGGGGTTCATCTGGTCTCAAGGTTGCGTAATGGTGGATTCGCTCTTCCCCCTTTCCAATGCCCATAACATCCCCAAGCCCAGCAGCCCGCCCCATAGATCAATCTTCAGGTCAAATATTTCCGGCCCACCGAAGGGACGGCCCGCGCTGGCTGTCTGGAAATATTCCTGCAGTACGCCCACTAACAGCACGGCCAGCAGCAGCAAACTGGCCGTCTTCGCATTCAGCGCTACTTCGAATACCAGCGCCAAGATGATCACCAACCCGGCGAACAGCGCCGCGTGCATCACAATATGCACCCATTGAGCGCCAAAGAGCGCATCAAACCAACGCCGGAAACCGGCCGAATGGCCTCGCAGCCAGCCCAGCGGGAAAAGCAGCCCAAACAACCACAGCAGCAAGATCAGGTAGCGTTTCATACTGGCTATTCTAGCCCAGGGCGCAGAGAATGGCAAACACCTGAGTGCTTAATCGGCTCATTCAACACATCTGCACATTCTATGTTGTTGGTAAAACCTTGCAAAGGTTTAAACAACCACAGGTTGTCACCTTCGCAAGGTTGACACACTGTACTTCAGAATTTACGATTAAAGGACGACTAGTTCAAGACCTCAATATTCG
>Ga0224496_10000928_pt1 | contig 18972 bp, 13 predicted proteins | sample SF_Jul11_sed_USG_2_FD_168127 | JGI IMG/M metagenome (GOLD analysis project Ga0224496, IMG submission 168127) | Sediment microbial communities from San Francisco Bay, California, United States - SF_Jul11_sed_USGS_8_1 | ecosystem: Environmental > Aquatic > Marine > Sediment | place: USA...
GAGCTTAAAACATCATGTGAAACTGATAATTGTCTCGATGTTGTGAAATTATTGAAAGACGCGGTTGATGGTTATATGCCACAGTGTGGTATTGAGGATCCAGTTTGGCTTGCCACACATGCGACTGTTAATAAGCCGCAAATCCTTAAATTGGTAAACTAAATTTAAGTGTTGCTATTATTCTAATTTGATGTAAGACCGTGATGCCAATTTATGAATAGTTGTTCACAATAATTTTGATATGCAGAGGGGCTGAGGCATGTACTTAGGTGTCGTTACCAGTATATTACATCTTGTGGAATAAGCACTGGAATTCTTCCTGCTGATATATAAATCAATGGGCCAGGATCGATAAATATGAAAAAGATACAGACGACGAGCCTTATTATTTTGCTATTGATCTCCGGTTCAGCCCGAACAGGTCAATGGCTGGTTGGTGGGAGTCTTGGCATGGCCTTTGGGAATACACGTAGTTCTGAACTAAATAACCAGCTGACTGCTCGAGGTATCAACGGCGTTGTTAGTGGTGTTGATGACATCCGTAAAATGATGCAAATATTTGCCGGATATGAATACATGCCACGCTGGCGTATTGAGTTGGCCTATGTGGATTTAGGTGATGTTGAGGCCTCCTTCAACGGAACCATTAATGGAATTAATGATTATTTCACGTCTGGTCAGGATATATATCCACAGACTGCAACGGGTTGGCAATTGTCCAGTGTCTACCGTCACTCAGTAAGCGGAAGGCTGCAATTGACTGGTCGCCTGGGTATATATAACTGGACCACAGATTATACATTACAGGCTGCTACACGCTTACAGGGGGTGAGCGAAAGTGGAACTGATCTTAGTTATGGTATTGGTCTGGAAACGGGCCGCTGGATCATGGCGGGTGGTATTGTTGGACAGGTGAACCTGGAGCATTACAGCATTAATGATGAAGCGATCAATGTTCTCGCTGTAGGTGTTTCCTACCGGTTTTGATTTTATCCGTAGGCATGTGCGCCTTTGCTTATATAGAACTTAATGTTGTGTGAATTTGCCCAGTCTTAGTTCTCAAATACAGGCGAATATTGTGAATAGATTTGGTGTGAAGTTTTATGAAAGTTTAAAGTCTTCGGCTTAAGTGCACATGTTATTTTTATGTATATTACAGTGTTTGTGTTGATTTACAGCAATGCCAGAAGTTAGGAAATAAGGTATACAAAGTAAATAGGCGTTTATTAAAAATCCATTAAGATTGTTAAGTTATGGCCTGGAATTGAGGAGTAAGTTATACCATGCAGGTATCGGGATAAGCATTTTTGTTACCAGGTAACCCAGATGCTGTCCGCTCTAAGCTTTTAGTTAATCAACGCTAACTGGAGCTAGTTATAAATATAACATGTTAACTTGGTTCTAGCTTATTTTCTCAGGGAAGAAAAAGATATCGATATCTTATCCTCCGTGGGGTTTTTCCCGCGGACATTGTTGCGAAGGAGAAAATGATGAAGACTTTAAATATCATATCACTCACTGGCCAACACAGCAGTTGGCTGGTTGCAATTGGATTTCTTGCATTGTTGTTGCTGTCGTCATGCGGTGGCTCGTCATCGGATGATCCAGTATTTACACCAGTGAATACCCTGGTTGGCAAAGTGTTTGTCTTGGGTTCTCAGTATGACAATGATAATGACAAATTGATCATGTATGTGACTGGTACAGATCCCAATGGAAATCCATTGACCCTTGCACAGCTGCAGGCGGCCAGTGTAACCGTTGGTAATACTAGCTACCCTAGCTCTGGTCCAGAATTATCAGTCACTGATGTTGTTGAGGGTGATAAAATCCTTTCGCTGAGCCTGGTGACTGACTGGTCTAACAGCACTAATGGCGAGCTTGGTCTAGTTGCCGGCATTTATTCACAAATGTTGGATAACCTGCCCCTGGTGTACGATGCACAAGTTATGACGTTTTCCGATGCACTTGAGATACAACTGCCCTGGACAGAGGCTTTTATTGGTACTGGCTTAGCTGACATAAAAGCCGCGGTGTCTCTCCCTCACTCTGTAAGGAATATGACTGCGCTCTATGACTCCATGGGAGCAGCTTTAGAAGCGGATCCTGGTGATTTGACTGACGGACTTATTGATCAATGCCGTCCCGCTCATATGCTGGTGGTGTTTACAGATGGTAATGACAATAAGTCGTTTGTGTACTCAGCCTCAGCTCTTGCCGCACTTGCTAACGCTGATAAGACGGTTGTGATTATGCTGGGTACCAGCGATGCCATCCCAGGCGTTCTGACGACACTTGCCGGTGATTATGGCGCGGTGGTGCAGGTAAGCGATATAGCCGGTTTGGTGGGTGAGGTTCACAACTGGTCCGCATCTCTCAAAAGTATGCATAAGCTTACTCTGTCTGGAGTTTATGTACCCGGTGACACTGTAAGTATTACTATCAATTCACAAACTGCTGTGGTTGATCCTAATTTGCATTGCACGCCCATTCCATAATGGTTGAACACGGCTATATAAATGCTTCTCAATACTCATGGGCTTCAGGATGAATCCCATGAGTAGATGTATTATGACCGTACATAGTTGATGATATCTACTGGATATATATTTAGATAGCGCTTCGTGTTTAAGGTGTTCTAAATTAAGTGTGTTTTTGATCAGATTCGGATGTTTTGTGCTTACAAATGATAGGTGATAATTGCAGTCCGTTAATGAAAGCTTATGTGATCGAAATGATGCTGTAACAAGTATGCAGGAACACTGTGAGTCATGTATGATTATCATGTGGTTTTGAAATATAAGAAGGGCAGGTTTGACAAGATTCAATCATATTCTGGTGGTCTGTGTTGGTAATATCTGTCGAAGCCCAATGGGTGAAGTATTACTACTTCAGGCACTGGATAAAGCAGGTATGGATACTGTAAATGTAAGATCGGCCGGGCTTGATGCATTGGTAGGACACGAGGCAGATATCGCGGTAAAGAAATTGATGAAGGCACGCGGATTAGACGTATCGGCACATCGCGGCCAACAGTTGAATCGTGATATTTTACGATGGGCCGATCTGGTGCTGGTGATGGAAACGGCGCAAAAGATTTCTGTCGAATCCTGGGACCCAAGTGCTAGGGGAAAAGTTTATCGAATAGGTGAGTGGGGTGATTACGATGTGCCCGACCCCTATAGGCAATCTGACAACGAATTTGAAATAGCCCTGGAGCTGATAGCGCAGGGTATTTCAGATTGGATTCCGAGACTTAGGGAGTAAGTGGTTCAAATGATAAAAAATATTTTTGCCCTGGTCCTGACTTTGTTCTTCAGTGGCTGTGCCATATCGCCAGGTATGACAATGTTTGACGAGCCATCTGAACAACAGGATACGTATAAAACTGATTCAGGTGTTATGATTGTGCCCATCACTACCGATCTAATTTATAGGCAAGCCTCTCAGAAGAAACGTGAGACATCGCCTGCTTCAGAAAAGCTAAGAAAACAGGAGCAACAGAACTATCACTATATTGTAGGCCCGAGAGATATCTTGAACATCACGGTATGGGATCATCCTGAACTGACTATTCCTGCCGGTGAATTCCGGAGTGCAGAAGCTGCTGGGCACCTGGTAGCTGAGGATGGTACTATTTTTTACCCTTACGCCGGTTTGGTGAAAGTAGCTGGAAAAACGGTGCGAGAAATACGCGACATCCTGACGAAGAGAATTTCCCGAGCTATAGCGCGGCCGCAACTGGATGTCAGGGTGGCTGCTTTCCGCAGTCAAAAAGCGTTTGTTGTTGGCGAAGTGGTGACACCTGGCCAACAGCCTATCTCAGATGTACCCTTAACTATAGTGGAAGCAGTCAACCGGGCTGGTGGTGTAACACGGGATGCGGATATGGTTAATGTTACACTCAGTCGTAAAGGTAAAGTTATTGATATAGACCTGTTAGCCATGTATGAGCAAGGTGATGTCTTGCAAAATTTTATCCTGGATGATGGTGATATTCTACATGTACCAGATCGAAGCGGGCAAAAAATATTTGTAATGGGGGAGGTTGCCAGGCCCGCATCAATTTTGATGAACAAAGGTAGAATGACCCTGTCTGAAGCCATTAGTGAGGCTGGGGGTGTAGACCGTTTTACTTCAAATCCATCCAGGATTTATGTCATTCGTGGCAAGCAAGCATCAACCGAGATTTTTCATTTAAACTCTAAGTCACCAGAAGCGCTTATATTAGGTGACCAGTTTGCGCTTATGCCACGAGACGTCGTGTATGTAGATGCTGCAGGCGTGACACGTTGGAATCGTGTAATAGAGCAGCTTGTACCCACATCAACCTTATTGAGAAATATATCCAATATCAAGAGTGAACAATTTGATGAATAATCGTGTGGTTTATTCATCCATATATAGTTATGCCTGTAAGGGAGAAAAGATTGAGACAAACTAAGAGTATGAGTATAGCAATAAGTGCATTATCTAATCAGAGGGCATGGAGTTTTCTATGTCATATATAAAAGTCCAACGTTTCTGTAATTGTTTTTATCAAACAAATGATTCGCGGAGTAGGTTAATCTGGAATCATAAAAGAATGAGTGATTAACTTGGATATGAATTTTCAAAGTTTAATTACAAAAGATACTAATAATGTGGTGTCGTCATCGCATGAAATGCAATTAACAGACCTTGTAGGGACTATAGCCGATTCGTGGCGTTTGGTTAGTGCTATAGTACTTCTCATGTTCTTTACAGGTGTGTTGTATATTTTATTTGCACAGCCTATTTATCGAGCCGATGTGCTATTACAGGTCGAAGCGAAGTCTAAGGGGATTAGTGGGCTGGCGGAACTCTCCGAGCTGTTACAGGAGGAATCACCTGTAACAGCTGAGTTTGAAATTTTAAGATCACGGATGGTGTTGGGGGCAGTTGTTAACAATCTCAAGCTTGATCTGATTGCACGCGCAAAACATTTTCCGTTTGTAAGTTTATTTATAGATCCGAGTTCAGAGCGTATCAAGGTAGAAAATTTCGAAGTGCCTGTTGTCTATCAGGGTAAATCGTTTGAATTAGTTGCTGGTGAAAATAATAATTACATTCTTTTTGACCCGGATGACAAGCTGCTTGTTCATGGTGAGGTAGGAAAGCCAGTAAATATATCACTTGCGGATGGTAAAGATATTAAATTGTTTGTCTCTGATTTTAGCAGTAAACCGGGGACACGATTTGAGTTGATCAAAAAAGCAAGACTCACTGCAATCAATCAACTTAAACTATCTTTAAATATTGCAGAGCAAGGTAAACTTTCCGGTATATTGCTTATGACGTTGGAAGGTCCTAATCGAGGTCAAATTACTTCAATACTTAATGAGATTGCCAATATTTATTTGCGCCAGAGTGTAGAGAGGAAATCTGCCGAGGCGGAAAAAACCTTGTTATTTCTAGAAAAACAATTGCCTATACTTAAGGTTAAGATGGAGAATGCTGAGGCAGCACTTAATAGCTATCGATTACAGAAAGGTTCGGTAGATCTCTCCATGGAAACCCGATCCACGCTGGAAAAGGTTGTTTCCATTGATTCGCAGCTCACTCAGCTTAGAAGTGATCGCGAAGAGCTGATTCGGCAATTCACGCCAGAACATCCCCGGATTGCTTCTATAGATGCGCAGATTCTAAATTTAAACAGTGAGCTACATAAGGTTGATACAAAGGTAAAAGGCTTGCCAGGCACACAGCAGGAAATTCTACGTTTAACTCGAGATATGGAAGTCAGTTCGTCATTATATACCTCCTTGATGAATAGTGCGCAGGAATTGAAAGTTGTTAAAGCAGGAGCCGTTGGTAATGTCCGTATTGTTGATTATGCGGTAGTACCAGGTGAGCCAGTAAAGCCGAAAAAAGGACTGGTTCTTGTCCTGATGCTGGTATTGGGTGGTTTGTTGGGTGTTGGTATTGCACTTATCAGTAAGAGTCTGCGTGGTGCTGTAGAAGATCCTGATCTTATTGAAAAGAAACTAGGTTTACCCGTTTATGCAACAATACCATACAGTCGAAAACAGCGAAAACTGAACCATGCTCAGAAACATTCAAAAGACGGTCAACATAGAGGCATAAACCATGATGTTTTAGCCGCCGCAGATGCTGATGATCTCGCAGTTGAGAGCTTGCGAAGTTTACGTACATCGCTTTACTTTGCAAATATTAATGAAAAAAATAATATGCTTTTGATTACCAGTCCTGGTCCAGCGGCTGGAAAATCATTTTTGTGTATGAACCTGGCTACAGTTCTCGCAGATTCTGGAAAGCGCGTCCTGGTTATTGACGGGGATCTTCGTAAAGGGCGTATACATCAATTGTTAGGCTTGCAACGTAGGCCCGGCTTATCTGATCTTATTATTGGTGATGTTGATTTAACTAATGTTGTTTACAAAACTGATAGAAACAATCTTTTTGTTCTAACAGCAGGGACTCTAGCTCCAAATCCATCAGAATTGTTGATGCAGGATGGATTAAAAAACTTACTGGATAATTTGTCAGTAAGTTTTGATCACATAATTATTGACTCCCCTCCAATCATGGCAGTAACGGATGCAGCAATAATCGGGCGTTATACAGGAACAACACTGCTAGTAGTTAGAGATGCGCAAAGTCCGTTGCGAGAAATCGAGCAGTGTGTGAAGCGTTTGAAACAGGCAGGAGTAAAAATTCGAGGTGTCGTATTTAATGGTATGAAAACCACCAGTAGTCGATATGGTTATTATGGTTATACCTATACAAATAAGAATAAGGCTTAGTAAAGGAAATGCTGTAGAGTAGTAACAAAGGTTATTAATGGCCAGAGAGATGTTGTACTAAATGTCAAATACAGGTGTAAATATACGCTTGCTTATACCCAGGTTGTGGAAGAAGTTGCAAGGGGGTGGAATAGGTCCTGTACTGGCAAGAGGAGCTAGTGCAGCTTTTGCTGTTAGTATACTTGGTGCTGTCATGGCCTTCGGAACAAATGTATTGCTAGCAAGGTTAATGGGTGTCACACAGTATGGCATTTATATTTATGCATTAACATGGATTAATTTATTAGTGCTGGTATCTCAATTAGGTATGAATACATCATTGCTGCGATTTATACCTGCTTACAATGCAAATGCTAAGTGGGGATTGTTGCGAGGCGTACTTACACGAAGTATCCAGTATGTGGCTCTAGCTAGCATTCTAATTGGAGTGGCTGGAACTCTTGTAGTCAGGATCATTTATGAAAATATTGGACACGATCAGGCCATAACATTCTGGCTGGCATTTTTCTTGTTACCGATACTCAGTCTTGGGGGGCTGCGCCAAGCTGCACTACGTGCTTTCAAACGAATTGTACAATCAGGTTTACCTGATAGTTTATTTAGGCCGTTAGTAATTGTTGTATTAGCAAGTGGGGTATATGCCTTTTCTGAAAAAAGTCTACAAGCAGACCAGGTTATGATATTAAATATTGTAGCGGCAATGATTGCTTTAATTATAGGTACCTTATGGTTAATAAAAGCCCTGCCGCCTCAGTTACGTGTTAATAAACCTATCTATACTGATATTGACTGGTTAAAGGTATCACTACCTTTATTCTTTATGGCAGGTATGTCTCTTATTCTACATAAGACAGACATTATTATGATTGGAATATTTCTGGATGCAGAACATGCAGGCGTTTATGCAATAGCTTCTCGTGTTGCAGGGTTGATGAGTTTTGGGTTGGCTGCAGCTAACACGATAGTTGCTCCGATGATTTCTGAGTTATACAGTACTGGACAGTATCAGAAGCTCCAGAAAATGATAACTTATGCAGCAAGAGGGATAGGTGTGTTTACCTTAATAATGGGTTTATGTCTGGCTATTATGGGGGAGTTTTTGTTGGGTCTCTTTGGCGAGGATTTTATTGCAGGCTATATACCGCTAGTCATATTGATTTGCGGGCAAACTATCAATGCTTTAGCTGGTTCAGTTGGATTTATAATGATCATGACAGGTCATCAAAAGCAAGCAGCATCTATAATCGGCATGATTGCAATGATTAATATAATTGGGAATTATATTCTAATACCTTTGCTTGGTTTGTTAGGAGCTGCTATTACAACAGCTGTCGCCACGTCTTTACTGAATTTTATTATGCTTGCATATGTGTTGAAACGGCTAAATATCAATCCAACTGCATTTGCTTGCAGAGCTTAGCTAATTATCTTGAAGGATAGTAAAGAAGTATAACGAGGGATTTGTTGCAGAGGTATTTTACTAGTTGATTTTAAATAAAATGTATAGTGATCTATACGCTATTTAACAAAGACTTATAATTTAGTTTTTACTAGTGTATTGGGCGCTGCAGTTATTTTAATAGTTTGGAGGTTATTGAGAATTTATTTTAGGCGGCGTAATTTTCTTGTTTAGTGTAAACCTGTAGAGTTATTTAGTGAATAATATTTAGAGGCTTAAGTATTAAGGTTTATACGTAGTTAACTAATGGTTGGTTAGAAATGAAGATAACATTGGTTATATTTGGGATGTCCAGTGGTGGTGCTGAGCGTGTAATGGCTATTATGGCTAATTATTGGGCAAAGAGAGATAAGGATATTACACTGATAACGCTGAGATCTGTAGATAGTGACTTTTATGTCCTTGATTCTCGGATTAATCGCATTGCTTTAAATCTATATAGTAATGATCCAGTGTTTTCATTTAGAAACTTCTTTTCTCGACTTAGATTATTACGTAAAGCAATTAAAGACTCACATCCAGATGTGGTTATAAGTTTCATGGCAAGAATGAATGCTACAGTCCTATTATCAACTATTGGAGTTTCTGTACCAGTTATTGTCTCTGAGCATAATGACCATCGTCAATCACAATTAGGTTTTATGTGGACTCTACTGAGGAGATGGAGCTATTCATGGGCAGATGCAGTTGTAGTGTTGACGGATGAATTATGTGATGTAGCTAGTAAGTTTGTCTCGAAAAATCGTCTACATGTTATACCTAATCCGGCAGTACCAGTACCAGAAAATGAGAATTTAGAGCCGCCATTTGATTTACCTTCGCCATTTATTGTTTCAATGGGAAGACTAAATCCGCAAAAAGGTTTTGATCTATTGCTTGAGGCATTCTCACGCATAGATTCCGAGGAGTGGTCTCTAGTTATTCTTGGAGAAGGTGAAGAGCGTGAGACTCTGGAGTCATTGGTAGTACAGTATGGTCTTAGTTCACGAGTTTTTCTACCAGGCAGGGTTAATATACCGAGCACTATCCTAAGGCAGGCGGATCTTTTTGTATTGTCATCGCGATATGAAGGATTTCCTATGGCTATTCTTGAAGCATTGAGTTGTGGTTTACCCGTTTTAAGCTTCGATTGCCCTACTGGACCGAATGTTATAATTAGAGATGGTATAGACGGTGTTCTTGTGCCTGCCGAAGATGTTGAAGCATTGGCAAAAGGTATAAAGCGGTTGATAGGAGATGAACAAGAACGGTTTAGATTGGCAAAGAAGGCAAATGAAGTAGTTGGAAGGTTTTCTACTGAGAAAGTTATGGCTAAGTGGGAATGTCTATTAGATGGTGTGATCTGATAGCTTGTCCTTATATTGCTTCTGTTATGTGACAATTGATGAAAATGATGCTTAGTTAAATTAGGAAAGTCATGCAACGTATTTTACATGCTCTTATTTTCTTTATTGTTGTTCTCTATAGCAGTTATGTATATTTATATTTTTACCAAACAGGTGCAATTAGTTTTAAGCCGTTATATTGGCATTTTTTAACCATCGTCTACGCACTAGTCCTGATTATCTTGAGAATGCCGAGTTTCTTAGACGGTACACATAGGTTATTTATTTTTTGGATATGGGCATTCGTGTGTAATAGCATTGTCTGCTTTCTGTATTCACCACAAGGTAATTTAGAAGTTGAAGCATTGTATGAAAGTATCCGAGTAAGCGTACTTATTTTATCGTTTTGTATTATTTTACAGGGTGACAGCGCTATCCGTTTAAGTCGATTGGCTTTTCTAATAGTACTACTGTTTTCTGTCGCTATGAACATAGTGGATTTTACTATGCCGATGTGGTCAAAGGTGCCTGGCAGGGCAGCCGGTTTATTTGTAAATCCTACTATAGCCGGGAAAATGCTGGTATTGATGATGGTGGTTGGTCTTCCTCTCGTACCTCGAAAAATACGTTTGGCTTACTGTGCCCTTGTTGGTGTTGGTGTACTAGTAACATTTAGTCGTGGACCATGGTTTCTATGGTTGATAGCAATTATTGGGTTGTCAGTATCAGGACACCTGGAGTCCAGTCGTAAGGCAATGTCTATTATTATTGTCAGTTTTTTATCGGGTTTTGTTGTGTACAACGCATTAACAGGAGGTTTTTTAGATATTTTGACGGCTACTGGTCTTGATGAGTATTTAACACGAGGTACTCTTGCGAGGTTAGGAGATAATGGTACAGCATTTTCTGATAATTCGACTGTGTCACGAGCAGCAGCAGCTGCAAAAGCATGGGCTGTATTCTCAGAGTATCCATTGTTTGGAGCTGGTCTCGGTCATGATCAAGGGTGGACTGTTGGTGCACATAATACATATTTGAGATTTGCTGCGGAGGGAGGCATTTTTAGGCTTGGTATATTTATAGGCCTATTGGTTGTTCTTTGGTACATAGCAGATAGTATCGGGAGAATCACATTGGTTGTTTATGCCGCATCCAGTATGGTTTCACATAATAATTTAGAAGCCCCTCCACTACTTCTCATACTTGCCCTTATAGTAGCATCAAGTAGAATAAAAAATAGTGATAACCACATTGGTCCATATGATAGTAAGTTATTACCAATAAAATAAAAGTAACGAATCTTTGTTATATTTTGTATTGTTAAGTTTGTTAAGAGGTATATGCTAATAGCGGACTATTAAAATAAATATTCGTTACTGAAGTATACTTGGGGTATGGATATGAGTACTAAAAGTTCTAATAAACTTGCTTTGTTTGTACCGGCTCTTCGTGGTGGAGGTGCGCAGCGTGTAATGCTTATACTTGCAGCAAGATTTGTTGAACTGAATCTACAAGTAGACTTGGTGCTAAGCAATGCAACAGGCCCGTATCTGGATGAAGTGCCTTCAGGGGTTCGTGTAATAAATCTTGAATCAAGCCGGGTGTTAACCAGTATGCCTCGTCTGATGTCCTATTTAAAAAATGAAAAACCCTTTGCATTATTATCCACTATGGGCCATGCAAACCTGGCGGCTATATGGGCAAGGAAGGTATCTGGTGTTCAAACCAGGTTATTTGTTCGAGTGGAAAATACTGTTTCAGTTGATTTAAACGAATCAGGTTTCTTTCGCTCATTTTTGTATAAATATATCATACGCTTATCGTACCTTTGTGCGGATGGCATTATTGCTCCATCTCAAGGTGTTGCTGATGATTTAATTAGAAATATTGGTCTACCGGATGAATTGATTCATGTAATTTACAATCCAGTTATAAGGAAAGAAATACTAGATAAGGCAAAACAGGAAATTGATCATCCATGGTTGGCTCAAGATAAGCAACTACCACTGATCCTTGGTGTAGGTCGATTAACAAAACAAAAAGACTTTGCAACACTTATTCAGGCATTTGCACTTGTGCATAAGCATAAAGCTGCTCGTCTATTGATTTTAGGTGAAGGTGAAGATCGTCTAATACTTGAAAATCTAGTAAATGAAATTGGTTTGGAAAAGTATGTTGATCTCCATGGTTTTGTTGATAATCCATATGCTTATATGGCACGCGCGTCCGTATTTGTTCTTTCTTCGAAATGGGAGGGGTTGCCAAATACCCTTATAGAGGCAATGGCAACTGGGGTGCCTGTTGTGTCGACAAATTGTGAGAGTGGTCCCTATGAGATACTGGATGGTGGTAAATATGGCGAATTGGTTTCAAAAGGTGATGTGGATGGTATGGCGAAAGCGATATTGAACATTATTGAAACAGGTCATATTCCTGACAATATGTCGCAGTGGCTGAAAAAGTTTTCTAAAGATGAATGTATTGACAGGTATCTTGATGTTTTGCATGTTAGGCAAAATAAAGACATAATTTAAGTTAATCAAATATATTTATATGATTTAAAGGTATTCATTTAATTTAATGGGCAACAAATTGATATATTCTTTTTAGATCAATTTATTTGTGGTTGCTTGCACACTATTACTCAGTGTAGATGTTAAGACATGTATTTAAGTATTTTTAATAATTTATGCTGTCAGCTTCAATGCTCTGAGTAATCTTATGCATGCTCTGCTAATAGGCCGGATATGTTGTATATAAGCTATTGTTTTGATCATCAAGATGATTTTTTTATGTACGGGGCAGCCTTCCAGGTGAGTCGATCGATAACCATGTTTTTTTAGTGTGTTACCCATCATGCTATTCATAATCCATATTTTATTATTGTCGCTTGTTTTTCTCCAGGCTTCAATTCTTGAGGCATCAATTCCTTTATATGAATTTCCCTTCCAGTCAGTTTCCCATTCAGGTACTACATCACTTTGTATGTTTTGATCTAATAATCTTTGTTCATATTTAACGCCAATAAAGACACATAGTTTTTTTAGTTCATTTTCTGGGTTTAAAAGCAAATCTTCATATTTTAATAGTGTGAAATTATTAGGATATTTGTTTAAATATTTAAGAGATTTTTTTGCATTTTCTCTCCATTTTACACATAATTTCTCTAGCCTTCGTGGTACTTCTGCCATTCCCCATGGCGCATTTAGAGTTGATAATATACTATCTCTACCATCTCTTATAATGCAAATTATTTTAGCGGCTGGAAAATCTGACATTATTTCATTGACGAATCTTAAATGCATGGGTGTCTTTTCACCAAATATCTTTTTGTTTCTTTTCTCTGCATAGCATTCTAGTATTGATCTTAATAAATTTGCCTTGCTACGTTCATACTTTGTAAATATCTCTAATACCTCGTGATAATCAAGGTTTAAATCCTTTATGCGTTCATTCTCTAATGCGTATCTAACCATCTGTCCTTTCGATAAGTTATTTAGTTTCATCCGAAACTCATGTATAAATTGATCGTAATAATGGGTTTCAGGCGGTATAGAAATATCACTATGTCTATCTATTAAAACTGCTAATAATGTTGTTCCTGAACGAGGGTTACCAACGATGAATATCGGTTGGAAGCAATTGTCATTTGAAGGGTTATTTATAAGTGGGTGCATAAATAGCTCTATAACGTAGATCAGAAAATAGGATATGTTTCTAATACTATAATGTTAATTGCATAAGAATCATAGTCTCCGTGTTAATAAATGTTAATATTATAGTTATTTAGGTTGTATGTGAAACTTAACTAGGTTCTATTTCGAATATTTTAAGTAGGGTGTTTGGTTATCATGTTTGAACTAGATAAAATAAGACAATCAGTATTTTGGATAATTTATTTTATTGCAATGAGTCTTATGCTAAGCAGCTTTGATAAGTACTGATATAATTTTCGATGAGATTCATTGGGTAGCATGTTTATGAGATACTCTGTTGCCATGGCAGGCCAGGGGCTTATATTATAAAGTTTGTTGGCGTATTTTCTCGATGAATATATCTTGGAAAATCCGGCATCTTTAAATAACCTGTATAGTTCAGAATTTGTATACTCTTTTAAGTGAAACCCCTTGGCTGTCTTGTCAAAGAACTTAGAGATGTCTCCTGGGCCACCAAATCTGTGTGGAGTTGTGCAGATATAAATTCCACCTGGTACTAGTGCTCGATATATCGCAATAAGCTGGTCAATAGCGTCTTCTGGGTGAAGGTGTTCCATTAGCTGGTTGCTATATGCCAGGTTAACACTGAGTTCTGGTACATTAATACTGCTTCCATCGGATAATATTAGTTCAAAATTATCTGGTGCCTCTGGCTGATGTGTAACTTCTTCGGATACATCTATTGCATATACCTTTTTTACTGATTTTGCGATTTCGTATGAAAGCTGGCAATCTCCCGGGCCTAATTCTAGAAAAACTGTATTAGGTCGTAAATACCTATCCAGGGACTTTGCTACTAACTTTACTTGTGATAGACGCATTGCAGGGTCATGTTTCTTCATCAGCTGCGGATGGTTAGGTACTCTGCGGAAGAGTTCATCATAAAGTGTAGAATATAATTCCTTTCTATCTTCTTTAGAAGCTTTAGACAGTCGCTGGGCAAGCTCAACTTCGATATTATAGTGAGTTAAAAGCTGCTTAGGGGTATAGTAAATATACATCCCTAGATTATATTTGTTAATTTCTAAGTCAAAAGTCTTACGTAGTTCATCAATGGTTGTATTTGCATATGGTTCACATAGCATATCAGATGTTGAAAGTGTTTTATTCTTTCTGAATTTATTCATCTTTAATCGTCCCTTGATGTGCGGCAATTCTGTCGTTCTACATTATAGTAGATTATTGAAGTTTAACTAATTACCTATATTCTGAATACGCGTTGAGGTAAATCTATTTCCAAGTATCTCATATCATTATCTCAAATATCCTAAACTAATTTGGAGTGGACTTAATAATTAAGCGTGTATTCTTTGCATTATAGGATGGCCAATAAATGCTTATGTCTAAATATAGATATACATTAATGTATCAATAATTTCTTTTCATTGGAAATAGGTTGCCTGTTTTCTTCATCTACGTGTTAATTGGTGATATTTATTATCTTCAATAATCATCGAACTTATTTAAATCTAGTTCAGTAATTATTGCCTCTAGTACTTGTTGTTGCTTAAGTGTCAGGTTTGATTTCCATTTATCATTCTGATTTTTCAAATTATATGAAGAAAGTTTTTTTACGAATGAGGGGTGTTGTTCCAGGTCACAAAATGTCAGGACCTTATTCATTTCATTAATATGATCTTTGCATATATTGCTATAGGATAAATTCAGGATATCATTTATTTCATTTTTAGGCATTCTCTCGATTGAATCATGATATGCTGTAAGTATTTTTTTGTATTCAATAACAGCTAATGCTACAAATGATTGATTGAATCGATTCCAGATATCACTCTCTTCTTCTGTCAATCCTCCCCAGTTTAAATGGTAAGGCCCATGTCGACCTGTCCAGAAATCTACTTGTAGCATGGAGTTTATTACTGCGCGTGGGTCCCTGGTAATGTGGATTATTCTGGCATCAGGAAACACTTCTTTTATAAAGCCTATACGCGTCCAGCCAGTAAATTTTATTAAAAGTCGATTACGTTTCTTCGTTAATAGTCTAGGTAGCTCTCTTCGTAGCTTTAATTTTTGATTTTGAGTGATATCACCTGCTCTAAAGTCACGATAGCATCTACTAAAACCAGGCACATATCTGTCCCATAAATTCCAGCCTTCGCCAGCAATCAAGCGTAACCTAAGTAACGGGCCTAATATAGGCTTATCCCACGTACGTAGAACAAGTCTTTGTATACCTGGATGCGAGGGAAAGACATTGGAGGCAGTTGTAAGGAATGCCAGGTGGGGATGTTCAGCGAGCATTTTATTCAGGATTGTCGAACCACAGCGACCTGTACCTACAATGAATATTGGGCGATATAACTCATTAATCATTGATAAATCCGATCGTTAATTGTTGCTGTCTTTGCATCCATATCTATGTTCCCTCACACTCAAAAAGTATAATTAGCTAATAGCTTATGGTAGCGATCATCATATTATTAAAACGATTTAAATTGAATATAAATTCTTGAGCTGGATCATAGATAATCTATTTTATTGCTGAATATTTTGTATATAAGAGCAAGTATAAATAGTCTTTAAACATGGGAATAAAAGTGGTTTTAGTATACATGATCAGACTCTAAGTTCTTCGATCTAACTGCTAATGACTCCTAGTGCTCTTAAACTGGCTGGCAATGTAAATTATTAAAATTTCACGCACTTAAACGGGTCAATTTTTAGTTATTTAATGATTGAGCCATAGGCTTCATTGTCAGGTTTAATTGTCTAGTGATATTAAAATAATGTGTTTGTAGCCAATTGGCTGTTTATGCCTTGGTTTCAGTTATTTATACCTTTCTATCTTAGTATCCCAGAATCCATCTCATAGTCTATAAGCAAAGCCTGATATCGAAATGTCAGAAGTGACGTGCTCAGAGTAGTTAAAAGTGTGAACTGGCACACATTTTGCTGATATCCATGTGATTTTTCTCACATATAAGGCCACCCGTTTGGGTGGTTATTGCCTTCCGTGAAGTCTATCACGCACTACTTCATATAAATCACTATTCTTACCATCGTTGTTTAAATGATAAAAAATCGTAGCAAGGAGGCGTATTTATTATTTCTTTATGAGGTTTTTCCATGACTACCAAAAATCGCCACCTGTTACACAGGCCGTGTTACCTGCGTTCATTATATAAAAACACGTCTTCTGGGCTAAAAATGCTCAATATTTCAATCCTTACATTATTGGTTACTGCTTGTCAGGTTGAAATATCACCTGTTGTAGATAATCTTAACCCTGAATCAACTATCAGCGGTAGTGTAGGTGATGGGCCAATCATCCAGGCTCAAATTACAGTTACAGATTCATATGGGTTCACTTTAGGTAACGCAGTTAGTGACATCAATGCGAGTTATAGTATTAGCGTTCCTCAAGGTACTACTTACCCTGTTGTAGTAAAAGCTACAGGCGGAATAGACGTTGTCACCAATACAGCACCAGATTTTAGCATGATATCCGTCGCCTTAGATCCATCTGCAAATACAGTTAATATTAATCCCTACTCTACGCTGATTGTAAAGATTGCTCAATCAATGTCTGGTGGTTTGACGGCTGCTAATCTGTCAATGGCTAATCAATATGTCATTAAACAACTTAACTTCGGACTCGACCCGGTTTTGGTGCCAAATCCTATCTCAACACCTATTAATGAAGCGAATGTTAGCGTTATAATTAAGTCAAGTGAGGCGTTAGGTGAGGCTATCCGTCGTACGCGTGATGTGCTGTCTATCTCAGGTTCATATCTTACTGAAGATGAGATAATAGATACAATCGCTTCTGATATGTCGGATGGGGCACTAGACGGCCACGGACCGGTTGCTAATGCGCGAATTGCGGCTACTACAAACATAGTGATGGGACAAGTGTTAATTGAGGCGCTAGGAAATCATTTATTTGTGGGTGGTACCGATGCAACATCACGTATGGATGCTGCGATTAATCTGAGTGTTCCGAGTGCTATCATGACAACTGCTGATGTAGTTATTAATGAGGAAATGTTATCCCAGGCCCGCGTAGCAATAGCTGCGGCAGCAACCCATACACCTGACTCAAAATTAGCAACCGTTGCAGCTATCCTGGCAGGTTTGTCAGGAAATATAATGGCTTCAGATGTTAATGCAGTCTTACCTGTTGATGCTAATAGTGTTTTAAATGAAGTTATCTCACAGCTACCATTAAGCACAAACAGTGACTTTGAAGCTATCAATACATCTGTGGGTGCAGCTAACAAAGTAATGCCATCAGTTTCTGCTCCGGGTGTTTTCGAATATTCTTTAGCTTCGTATTCTGTGGGCGAGAGCGACGGCGCAGTGAATATTACAATAAATCGAGTGGGTGGCAGCGATGGAGTAGCCACAGTAGAGTGGAAAACTAAGGGAGGAAGTGCAACTTTTTCTGAGGATTATGGTAACTTTGGCTGGACTGTTTTGACGTTCGACCATGGTGAAACTAGTAAAACGCAAGCCATTACTATTAATCCAGATGATGTAGCAGAGGGAGATGAAACTTTCTCTGTGTTATTACAAAATCCAACTGGAGGTGCAATTTTAGGTGCAAAATCAATAGCGAACATTACAATTTTCGATGATGACACTAATACTTCTTCTACAACGGTTATTCCAACAGAACCAGCACCATCATCACCGGCTCCAACAACTAGTAATGGTGCTATGGAGGAGCTGGTAAATCAGGTAGTTGGTTTCGGTCAAAATACTACTGGTGGTAGAGGTGGTGAGTTATGCACTGTAACTAGCTTAGCCAATAATGGTACAGGTACGTTACGAAATTGTTTGGAAAGCATTGATCCTAAGTGGATACGTTTTAATGTATCAGGTGTCATTGATCTTGCCGCATCACGGATTAGTGCAAAATCAAATAAAACCGTTGATGGTAGGGGTGCTAATATCACTATTAGAAATGGAGGCATCGATCTAGTTGGTATAGAAAATGTTATTATTCATAACGTAAAGTTTACTGATCAGTCGTTTTTTATAGGTGGTACTGATAACCAGCCCATCGGTATTCCATATCTAAATATTCTTCGAGACACCAAAAATATTTGGATTGATCATGTGACCTTTTCAAATAATGAAGACGATCCTATCCAGATTGGAAATCCTTCATCTACTCAGTCGCCAAGAAATATAACAGTATCATGGTGCAGATGGGAAGGTAATGTTAATAAGGCTATGGCAATTGGATTTGATCCAACTAAGTCCCCTAATGATATTAATATTACCGCAACACTGCATCATAATTTCTTTAACGATAGCAGGCAGCGCCATCCACGTGTGAGTCAAGCAAAAGTTCATACATTTAATAATTATGTATATCATTGGCACAGCCAGGCTGCTGCAAGTTTAGCTGTTCAGAATGCAGAGATATATTCTGAAAATAATATATACGAAGCAGGAGGTAGTAAGGATGCGCTTGGTGCAGCAATTTCAGGGCATGGAGTAACTGAAGCTGGTTTTACACGCTCTGAAGGCGATCTGTTATTGACTGGTGCGCTAATACAGGAACGCCTACCATCAAATGTATTTGTACCCGCTAGTTACTACACATACACTGCGGAAACTGCTAATTCAAACCTTAAGACTAAGATTATTAACGAAGCAGGATGGAGAAATGTTTCTGCTCCTTAATAAGGACCTATAAGGTAGCTTGTTTTCTGTATATT
>Ga0224496_10000930_pt1 | contig 18949 bp, 16 predicted proteins | sample SF_Jul11_sed_USG_2_FD_168127 | JGI IMG/M metagenome (GOLD analysis project Ga0224496, IMG submission 168127) | Sediment microbial communities from San Francisco Bay, California, United States - SF_Jul11_sed_USGS_8_1 | ecosystem: Environmental > Aquatic > Marine > Sediment | place: USA...
CGCTGTCAATGACCATTGCCAAACTCTTGTGCCTCATATCTACGCTGTGGGAGATGTCATCGGCCCACCATCACTAGCGTCCTGCTCCATGGAACAAGGCCGTCGAGCCATATGCCACGCCCTCGGTTTACATCCCGGCGATGCCCCCGAACATATTCCGATGGGCATTTACACGATTCCCGAGATGTCGAGAGTTGGACTCAGCGAACAGGACGCGGCAGAAAAATTCGGAGGAGCCCTGATTGGCCGAGCCCGCTTTCATGAAATTGCTCGAGGACAGATTTCCGGCATCACCAATGGTCTCTTAAAAATGGTAGCAGACCCCAAAGGGGAGAAACTCCTTGGTGTGCATATTGTCGGTGAAGGTGCCACGGAACTGATTCACATTGGCCAACTGGGACTGCTTCACGATATGCCTATCGACCGATTTGTTGACAATATTTTCAATTTTCCCACCCTCGCGGAAGCCTACCGCGTCGCCGCCCTCGACATCGCCAAACAACGCAAGACATAGAAAAGGGTTTTTGATGCCATAACTGCATGGCATCTGCTGAACCTTAGTGGTTTTGGGTCTTTTGCCCGAAACCAAAAAACCTCATTGACAGTGGAAAGGCTCGAGAAAAACCTATAGAAGGAAACGCTAATGGAGAAATGCGGAGAGAAAAAGAAGCCTGCTCAGAAGCGGTAACTGAGTTCAAGGAAATGAAGATCGACTCCACGATTATTGTTGCCATATAACGCGGCATCGGAAAAATGCTGAAAGCGCCATCCCGCCGTCATATTGCCGGGAAAATGGTAACTGATTCCGCCATGGCCAAGAATTTGGACGGGCCCTCCAAAATCTTGTCGGCCAAAATGTTCCTTACTGATAAAAACCGCCCCAGTCCCAATCTCTGCGCTCACATTCCAATCCCAATTGGTAAACGCGAAACCCGGGCCAAAAGTGGAGATAAATCCGTTTTCTCCCGCAGCGTTCAACACGCCGGCAGAAGCATACCATCGATACCGGCCTTCCCATCCCCTCGGCCATTCCCAACTTCCAGGGAACCCGAGAATGGCCAAAACATCAAATTGCCGAAAGTCTTCTTTTTCTCCAGGAGGGAGTCCTACTGGTTCTAGATTTATGCCTCCCCGGATCCCCACCGAGATAATCTCGAATTTTTTTGGTTCTTGGCTGTGGCTCACACCAGGAAGAAACAAGAAAAATCCAACTATAACAATGACACCTAGCATTTTGACGATGGCCATAGATACCCCTTAGTAAATATCATTTTCGAGCTCTAGTCGTGAATCTAACGTAGAGCCAGCAAGCCTCGCGCTTGGCCAGACACTAATGGCCAAACAGCGCATCACCGAAGCATGAATAGAGGGGATGAAACAAATGGACGAAAACAGGAGATGAAATAATGAAAGAATCTCACCAGACCCGTTGTGCGCTTATCAATCGACGGCTGGAATAACCTCCCATGGAACGCTTGAGAACTCTCTTATGAGCCAAAATACTCAAGTAGGTTACCACGAATTTTTATTCAAGCAAGGTCGGGAAACTTGGTCCCATTCGAGCATTAAATCGAGAGCCACTAACGACTACATTGGCGAAGGAGGGGCCTTAGGCAAAAAAAGATACCTCGCTACATTGACGGAGACGACGCTTCATCGCGTCGTTCTTTGAGAGATTCCTCATAGGCCTTTTGATCCTTATCCATGGCCTGGGATTTGTGAATCTCCAGAATCTCCATGGGCGTGAGATACTTTAATGCTGTAGCACCTAAGACCTTCTGACCCGGCGTGCCTTTTAATTGAATATGCAATAAAGCATCGGCGCCCATCATTTGGGCCTTTTTAATCAACTCAAAATGCAGCTCATCCCAATTAACTTTTGTTTTTTCCGCCGATTGTTGCACTTCGATTTGATCCATCGTTTCATAAGGAATACCAGGCGGTTCTTCCAAAATCTCAATATGTTTGTCGGCATTGAGATTGCTCCCATGGATGGAAGAGTCTTGCGCCACAGGCTCTACTCGAGGGGCACGAGCGGTCTCAACATCAAAACTTTTGAGCCGCATTGACGCTAAGGCCGCTTCATGTTGATTGCTACTATGAGAAAGCCGTTCAAGTTTTTCGACACGATCCAGAGCCTCTTGCAGACTCATTCTGGCCCCTGGCTTACGAAGTGCATTCACTGGCATGGACAACTCCTTGAGAACACCACCACTGGATTAGCCTCCCCATTTCCTCAGTTTCCTCGTTTGACAACTGCACAAGGTCACATCCTAAATGAAAGAGCAAAGACGACGGAATATCTACCTGCTCAAGAATCCCCTTGTCAATTGATCTTTTGGTCATGCGCCGAAATTCGACCGAGTCGATTTCCCCCAATCATTCAGGCCAGCCTATCTGCAGGGGAATGTTTATAGGCACCCTATACCTCAAGCGCACCGTTCATCTTGCCCAGCCACGCTAGCTTGCAGGATACTTCTCCAATGCCTGATCATGACTTTCCTGAACCGCCAAGTTTTACCAAGACATGAGAAATCAGCACAGCCACCACAAAACGGGGGTTCTTATGAGCCAATCTCCAAGCACCATTAGAGTCTTCGATACCTGGGTTCAAGGTAAAAACGGCACGATCCATTTTGATGTCATGACCACCGATGAATCCACGGCTCTTCGCTTAGCCAAAGAATATTTGGCAACCCTTGGTGAAGCAGAGGCCGTTATCACGACAGAAGAATGCCAGTATTGCCATAGCGAACCGCTGGCATTCTTTTCCCAAATCCAGCAACAGGCGTTTTCCGAGCAGGGTGGGTTTATCCTACCCTTACCCTCTTAGGCGTTTGCTCTCGCCGGGAAGTCCTCCTCAATCTACGTTGAGCCGAATATTCCTTGTGAAACGCTGTTCCTATCCGAGCTTCCCCGATAAATTCCTCATTAGACTAGATGATTCATGTTTTTTCGTGCATTGAGCGAATATCAACACCGTTTGCCACTCGGCTAGATGTGGTCGGAATTCAGCCGCTACGAAATCGACGACCAACTCCCTTCTTTGCCTTCCCAGGAAAACATCCACCCAGGCCAGACGCCATCCGCTAATACCGAAAACCTGGAAAGCGTCTTGCACGGTCTCATGGAAACCCCCAACCCTCAAGCTCCCCACGACGAAGTCTTTACCAATGCGCCTGTGATTGCGCAGACCCTCGTTACTCCTCACTTTTTTGGCAGAGCCGTCCTCTGCTTCCTGACCAAATCCCTTCCTAGTTTTCTCGATCCCCCCAGAGTAAACCATTTCAAAGTGGTTTCTTGGAATGGGACGTGGGGCCTTTTGATTTGTGCACGGAAGTTGAGGCTGTCTATAATTGGCTAGGCCTTGATAAGCCATACTGCAATTTCATCATCCCCCCCAGATTGAATGTTGGTTCGAACCACCTAATTTAGGTAGGTTCGCCCATTGGCAAAGCGAAGGTTGGTGGAGTCAGAACAAGAGAGGATAGGCGGCATCTCAACATCTGAAATACGGCGAGGAGGAACGTTATGAGTCTGGCTGATCACACCTGCATTCCCTGTCGGGGAGGAATCCCCCCATTGGAATCATCAAAAATTCAAGAATTACTGGGACAATTGGAATCCGGATGGACCTTGAACGACCAGGGCCACATTGAACGTATGTATGAATTTCCTAATTTTGCCGAGGCGTTGGCCTTTGTGAACCGGGTGGGAAATGTGGCTGAGATCGAAGGACATCACCCGGACCTCTATTTGGCTTGGGGAAAATGCAAAGTTGAAATTTGGACCCATAAAATTCAGGGACTCACCGAGAGCGATTTTTTCTTAGCGGCCAAGGCCGACCGGGCCTTTGCCCTACCTTCCCTTAACCCTTAAGGTCTCATGGCAACCAGCCCCACCCTTATGCAGGCAGTCTCTTCTGGAGCGAAACAGGTTGATCCTGACGCTCCTGAACTCACGACGGATTTCCGTTCATTCGGAACCCGGGTCGCGCTGGTGACCATGCCTTTTTCCTATTCCAAATTTCCGTCTATTCAATTAGGCACGCTATCGGCGCTGTTAAAATCTCAGGGCATCGGCGTCAAAACCCACCATTTCAATTTGCAGTTCGCCCATAAAATTGGCGTACCGCTCTATGAAATTTTGTGCGAGAAACGCGGGCTTTTTGGTGAATGGTTATTTTCGGCCTTGCTTTTTCGCGATAATCCAAAACATGCTCAATACCCTCAGGTGTTCAAACCCGTCTTTGAAGATACCGCTAGAGAAGCTGGCTGTTCGATTGGCCACCTGGAAGAGATCGCTCGAACGATTGCCCCGCAATTTTTAACATGGGCCCTAACCACAGTGGACTGGGATCACTACGACGTCGTGGGTTTCACCTCAACCTTTGACCAAAATGTCGCCAGCCTGTCTTTGGCCAAATTGATCAAGGATGTGTATCCAGATGTTCGGATTGTGTTTGGCGGGGCAAACTTTGATGGTGAGATGGGTCTTGAACAATTTCGGGCGTTTCCTTGGATCGACTATGTTGTGAGTGGCGAAGGAGAACATTCGTTTCCGCCGTTGGTGAAAAAGATTTTGCTCAAGAAGGAAACCGCCATTCCACCAGGGATCGCTCATCGAAAAGACGGGAATGTGTGCTTCACACCCAATGAACAGTTAGTCATGAAATTCGACCAAGCGCCTCCGCCCGATTACGACGATTACTTCGCCGAACTGGACGAATTAGATCGCCAAGGATCAACGGGCCTCAATCGCATTTTGTTGTATGAAGGCTCACGGGGTTGCTGGTGGGGCGAGAAACATCATTGTACCTTTTGCGGTCTGAATGCTCAGGCAATGGATTTTCGGGCCAAATCTCCGACGCAGGTGGCGACCGAGTTGGAGTACCTCTCGAGCCGTTACGACACCAGTCGCTTTCGTTTGGTCGATAATATCATCGACATGAAATATGTGGACGGCTTGTTTGGGCAACTGGCCCAGCGACACGTGGACCTTGATGTGTTCATGGAGACCAAGAGCAATCTCAATAAACGTCAAATTCAAACCTTGGCTCAGGGCGGCGTGAAATGCATGCAGCCAGGGATCGAGAGCCTCAGCCAGTCCCAACTCAAGGAAATGGATAAAGGCGTCAGCCCTTTACAAAACATTCAATGTTTGAAGTGGAGTCGTTATTACAATATTGACTTGTCTTGGAATATTTTATTGGGATTTCCTGGAGAAACCAATGCCGATTACCAACGGCAAATGGAGATCATTCCGTCGTTGTTCCATCTCCAACCGCCCGAATCCACTTCGAAATTATGGCTGGAACGATTCAGCCCGTATTTTAAATGGCCGGAACGATATGGCATTCGTCTCACCGGGCCAGGGCTGGCCTACGGGTATGTCTACGATGAACGGAAGGTGGACCTGAATAAAATCGCGTATGACTTTGAATATGACATTGATTGGAAAGTAGATCCCAGTATCTATGATAACTTTGTCCGCCTCGTACGCGAGTGGAAGGAACGGTATCATTCCTCAAACCGTCCTTTTCTCTTCTTTTCTAAGTCCCTGAGCTATCTCACGGTGTATGATGGCCGATGGGACAGTCCTACAAGTGAACGCTTTGACCACCCCTATGCCTTTATCTTGGAATTTTGCAATGACCAAGCCAAATCGTTTGAGCAAATTCGAAAAGGCATACAAGATCACCCGAATCATGGATCGGACCAAGAGATACAGCCCCTGACTGACCTCTTAACAACCCTTCAACATAAACGTTTATTGTATGAGGAGGGCGGACGATATTTCACTCTGGCTCTCCCCGTAAACCCCCACCGTTAAATAAAGGCCCAACGCTAAAATTCTGGAAAACTTCCCCTTATGCTCCCATTTCTCACGATTCCGTTGACTTAGGGAAAAGTAGGGGGTAGGCACCCAAAAATAAAAATTTTTCTACAGCCTTGATTGACATCCCCAAGGGCGAGGGGTAGCCTATCAAGAAATCCAAGGATATACCGAAAAGTCTTAGAATATGCCTTACCTAGGAAGAACCTCATGTAGGTCTTCTCAACATTTCTTTTCCCGGAGGATCATGCCGTTTCCTCACACTATTTTGCTCGGAAGCGTTGTCGCAATCATCAATCTACTTGTTCCTCTCGTAGGATGGGCAGAAGTCTCTCCGTTTCCTCATGGACTACCCTCGAAATTTCTGACCTTGAATTATTCCTTGGCGACTCAAGATGGGCACCACAGCTCTCCTCAAACACTGAACACGCAATCTTCCAGTTCAGTGTTAGCGCAAGTTGATGAACAAAAGCCCAGCTCACCTCCTAGCGTGATTGAACCCGAGGTTTCTTCGTATATTATTCACGAACCCCCCTTACGCTATCAGGAGGAGGAAGCCTCGCAACAAGTGCTGAATCCTGCCTCTCCGACGTCTGATGAACAGCAGGTCAATGAAGAAGAGTCCACTGATTCCCCACACCCTCTTGCGTATACGATTATTGAGCATCCACCCCTGATCCTCTCTCAAGAGGTTCGGCTGCCCATAATTTCCCGCTTTGATTGGTCGCTCTTCGAACATGCTCAGCATCTTCATTCATGGGGGACTTCTTCACTGATTTCTCCATCATGGGCATTTGAAACGACGCTGGCCGAACAGGCAACAGTCAATGAATATCCAGTCCGCTTTGCTGAGGTCTTCAGCCCAGATTGGGAGCCAGACACTTCAAGCCTTTCCTCTGACTATGGAACAATTCCTCTTGTTCTCAACGACGCCGTTGTCAAAAATTTACGTTATTTCCAGGAAGGCATTGCTGATCGTTTTCAATCCTACTTAAATCGGTTCCATCATTACCAAGAAGTGGTTGAACCCATATTCCAGGAATTTGGACTTCCTACCGAACTGATGTATCTCTCGTTGGTCGAATCCGGCTTCAACCCACGGGCCTTTTCCCGCGCCCGTGCCTCAGGACCATGGCAATTCATGAAAGCCACAGGCCGCATGTATAAACTCAATGTCAGTTGGTATGTGGATGAGCGGCGAGATCCTATAAAATCCACAGTAGCCGCTGCCCATCATCTTCGAGACCTCTATGACCGCTTTGGCTCGTGGCCTCTTGCCTTAGCGGCCTATAATGCTGGTAGCGGCAAAGTCGGGCGGGCCATTCGAAAGACCGGATCTAGGGATTTTTGGAAAATCCGCAAAACCTGGCACATCCGGCGGGAAACCAAAGACTATGTCCCACGCTTCATTGCCGCCACACTCATTGCCAAAAACCCGACTGCCTATGGGTTTCTCCCGCCTGAAGGTGATCAACATGAATTTGAAGAAGTCCTCATTGCCAAACAGGTGCAACTCTCTGCGATTACAGATCAAACAGGGATTGCGCTTGAGGAACTCAAGCGGTTGAATCCCGAACTTCGTCGCAATATTGTTCCAACTTCCAATGGGCCTGGCTACCATCTCAAAGTGCCAGTGGGAATGGCCTCATTAGTGAGGGCACAACATGAGACCCTTCCCACCTGGACCCAACCACCTCCACCTCCACCTCAATGGTACCAAGTACGCAGAGGGGACAGCTTATCCGTCGTCGCCAGACGATTTGGAATGAAAGTGCACCAACTAAAGCACATGAATAATTTATCAAGCAACCTGATTCGGGTGGGGTCAAAACTGCGCGTGCGGGGTGGTGAAGAAGATGAGATGGATGATCAAATCACCTGGTATCGCGTTCGGTACGGAGATTCGTTGGGCAAAATTGCGGCTCGCTTCCGAACGTCAATCGGTCAGCTCAAAAAACTCAATAATTTGTCGACTCACTTGATTTATCCTGGAGACCGATTGCGCGTAAAAGGAACACACACACCTAAAAAGTCTCAACCTAGCGTTTCCAAATGGTACCGTGTGCAGCGCGGGGATAGCTTGTGGAGCATTGCTCAGCAGTTCAAAGTAAGCGTGCGGGATTTACGGGCATTCAATAACTTGACATCCAGTATTATTCGAGCTGGCCATATGCTCATGGTCAGCCAATAATCTTCTTCAACTTTCGCTTTCTTTTCTTTTCCTTACTCCTTTTTCCCCTCTTCTCCGCTTGAATCTTCTTGTGTCTCTGGCGTGGCTTGATCGACTCTACTCCCAGTTGTGGCTTCCGTTTCTACCGATTCTTGCTCTGACTCAGGAGCCAAAACTTTCACCCGAAGATTGGCTTCGGACGAAAATGGAGAAAGGGGGAAATCTTGCATGAGTTGTTTGTAATATTTGACCGCTTCATCTGTTTTCTCCTCAAATTCCGCTAATTTGGCCAACTCAAACAACACTTGGTCCTTATTGAGTGCATGAGGGTTTCCCATCACCGCCTCGAACGCACTCATGGCGGCCTCTCGATTCCCATTCAAGAGATACGCCAACCCTAACCGTTGCTGAACCAACCCCACTAAAACATGATCTTGTGCATGGTCTTGAACAAAAGAGGTGTACGCCTGAATGGCACCTTCATAATTTTCAGTTTCCATTAAACTGTTGCCTAGCAGAAATGAAGAAATCTTGGCGCTTGGTGTGCCGGGATATTGTTCAAGGATATCCCGAAACATTTCTTCTGCTTGCTGAATATTTTTCTTGCCCTTTTCAATATCATCGAGTGGTCGATCCAAAAATGCCTGCTGGGCTTGTCCTTCTAATTCCCAGGCTTTGTCTTGCTTCTGATGCGAGAGCCAATTTAACGTAATAATTCCACCAATGACAGCAATGACTAAAAAAATACCGCCCCACACCAACCCACGGTGCTCCTCTACAAAAAACAAAAATTGCTCTTTGCTTGACAACGCCACTACAGGTTCCATTTCAGTTGATTTGCTAGAATTGTCTTTAATTTTATACCCCATCCCCTGTACTTCCTCTCTCCATTAAGTAAAGACTGTCTATGTTTTTGTCTGGCATGACTCGAATACAACGTGGTGCCTTATACCCACCTCCCAAGATCATGTCAAACAGTATTCCATACTATTTCGCCAGAGTTGACAAGGCCTAACTCCCTGTTATAATGAGGAAATTGTTGATTTTTTCAATTTATTTTAGGCGGATAGCTCAATTGGCAGAGCACTGCTTTTACACGGCAGAGGTCACAGGTTCGATCCCTGTTCCGCCTACCATTTTTTATTTGGCATAAGGCCGGCTCAATCTGATATATTAGCTAGCTCACATCCAATCAACTCCCCCTGTGGAAAAAATTCGTGGGCTGTTTGCCCAGGGCCAAAATATTACGGGGCCGTCGTTCAGCCAGGTTAGGACGCCAGATTGTCAATCTGGAAGTCGCGGGTTCAAATCCCGTCGGCCCCGCCATCCCATCTTGCATTGGTTCTGCTCTTTTTTCATAATCCCCCGTGGTACTGTTGACTTTAGCCTAATGGAGGCCTAGACACACGTGATGTCCTTTGCTAATCCTGCTGAGATTTTTGGATCTCTCGGTTTATTGTCCATCGTCATATTGATGATCCTGGCCGTCTTTTCTGTGATTTCCTGGGGGATTATCGTGAATAAGTTTCGACAATTTCGGCAAATTAACCAGGAAGAGGCACAATTCCTTCAATCGTACGAAAACAACCCTGTTGATCAGCTTACCCTACGAAATCAAGCCCAAGCCTATACGCAAAGTCCTAGTTCAGCGGTCTACCTTGGCGTCACAGATCGATTACCCTCATCATCCGATCTGTTCACCTCGCAACAAGACCTGGAGACTCCAATCGCCAGCCAACCACCCAACCGCCAATATGTAGAAAAAGTCGCCCAGTACATCATCCAAAATCAAATAAACCATCAAGAAGCCTATCTACCTTTTTTGGCAACCACGGGAAATTTAACTCCATTTATTGGTCTTTTAGGAACGGTCTTAGGAATTATTAATGCATTTGGAGAAATCGGCGAACAAGGATCTGCCAGCATTGCCGCAGTCGCGCCTGGTGTTTCTGAAGCTCTGGTTGCAACCGCAGCTGGACTCTTTGCGGCCATCCCTGCCGTCATGGCCTATAATTTTTTTCTTTCCAGAATCAGGAAAATGTCGTTTCGTGTCGAGGCCTTCACCATCGAGTTTCTCAATACACTTGAGGAATCTGAAAAAGCCCTTGAAGTGGAAGTTGCCCGATGACAACTGGTTCACGCCCCCGTCAATTCCTTGCAGAAATCAATGTCATTCCTCTGGTCGATGTAGTATTAGTCTTGCTGGTGATTTTCATGGTCACGGCCCCAATGTTGCATAGAGGGTTGGATATCAATTTACCAACATCGGCAGCTAATAATATAAAGGCCGAAGAGCGTTTGATAGTCACCATCCAGAAAGATCACAGCTTATCGTTAGGAAATGATCCCATTAGCCTAGTAGATTTGAGATCGAAGCTACAAAGCGCCAAAGCTTCCAACCCTCTCGTTTCCGTCTATTTACGTGCAGACCAAACGGTGCCCTACGGAACCGTGGTGCAAATCATGGATGAAGTGAAGGGTGCCAAAATCGAACGCCTTGGTATGGTCACAGGACCAAAAATAGAAATCATCGAAGCCGACGCTATCGGAGTCTCCCCCTAAATTTCCGTTTCATGGAACATGCTGCACCCCCAAGCCTTATCTCTCTTGGGCTCACGGCTGACGTTTCTTTAGAAGGATCATCACTCCGTCGGGGCCTGGTGGCCTCTTGCGTCCTTCATGTTCTTGTGATCGCTTGCGTTATGTTTTTACAGCTTCAAACAGTGAAAGAGCGTCCTTTCCGAGCCATTGATGTGGCGTTGATTTCCTTGCCAGCAATCCCAACAGCTACACCAAACCCCACTCCTGCGCCCACAAAAAAAGCTGCTGAAGCACAACCGACGAAAAAAGTCGAACCACCTTCACCGGCACCACAACCCCTTGCGTCACCAGTTGAAAATACGCTTCCTCCGCTATCAACTGAAACGGCTTCTGAACGATTATCCGAATCTTTAGGTGGAGCAATCAATTCTATCGTCGTGCCTCAAAAACATGAAGTGCCAGCATCGGCCACTCCACCCCAAGAACCAAAGCCTCAGCCATCTGAAGACCAACCACCCTTGATTGCAAACCTTCGATTGCCATCAGCGCCTCCAACGATTTCTCGACCTACACGCTTAGAACCGGCAACCCCTGTAAACATTCCTTCAAGGGCGAAGCCCACTCCAACCCCTGTACCAACAAAGGATCAGGCACAACCAAAGCCGGAATCTCTCCCATCTACTCGCCCAGCGCCAACAGTGCAACTGGCAATGAAACCGGCACCGGCCATTCCATCATTAAGCGAAGTCACGCCATTCAAGCAGTCTCTGGAAACACCAACATCCAAGAGCCAACCGTCTCCCAAAATAGAGGACATACTGAAACTCAGCCGCCCAAACCTTCAAATGCCTGTTCCTACCCCTAAGATTCCCCAAAAATCTCGTAAACCGTTGACGCAACAGCCACCACCCACACCATCGCCCACACCACGAGTCTCGGCTCCAGAAATAAGGGATATGCCTCAACCAACACAACCTCAATCCTCAAGACCCGCGCCACCGAATTTGTCGGAGACGGTAAAGAAATTAATGGAGGGACTCAAATCCACAACGCGTACACCGGTGCCCCAACCGGTGCCTTATCAACAATCCCAACCATCCTTAACGATCCCTCCCGTGGCCAAGCCTCTTCCATCGGCAATAGATACCCGCATTGCGAAATTGTCTATACCGGAGGTAGCCCCGGTCGAATCAATTAAACAACGATTAGATCAAATCCAAGTGCAAGCCTTATCTGACACTGACGACACCTTGACCTCTCAACAATCTCCTGGCGAAAATCGCTATTTCGCCATCATAAAAAAAGCCATCGACAGCCATTGGACAAACCCTGAGGTTCCAATAACCAATAAGAAAGTCATCATAACCTTTCGCGTAGAAAAGTCCGGCGAAATTTCGAGAGTTCATGTGGAGCAGAGCTCTGGGAACAGCTATTATGATTCGACGATTTTAGGAGCCATAAACAAAGCGAATCCCTTACCAAAGTTTCCTTCCGACCTTCAGAAATCATTTTTGGACATTAAGTTTTTATTTACAATGCCTGAACAATAAGGATGTCTTGCTTTATGAATAAATCCTGGACTTTGTGCATTCTGGCTTTGTTACTGCTTGACCTATGCCCGCATTCTTTAGCTTTCGGGGAAGACGCCATCCTTGAAGTCACCCGTTCAGAATTTCAAAAGATTCCTATCTGGGTCATGGGATTTTCTCCCGTACAACAAGACAGCAAAATTTCAGAACAGAGCGATACCCGTGTTCGGTCTATCTTGAAAGACGATCTGACGCGCTCACAGATCTTTACCGTCGCAGACTTTCCACCAACCCAAGGATCCTTTTCCGAGAATACCTGCGTGAGTCTTTCTCCCAACCTGGGAACCCATTACCAACAAGTCACCGTATCCACTTGGGGGAGAATGGGTGTGGGTGGCACATCAACCGGCGTCCAGGGGCTGATCTTTGACGCTTGCGCCTTTGATCCAGGTCATCAAGATGCGTTGACAGGCAAACGGTATTTCTCTCTCAAAACCACGGATGCACTCATCCGCTTGATGGCTCATCGGTGGGCAGACGAGCTCGTCTATCGCTACACAGGAGAACAGGGCATTGCCAGGACCAAGATTGCCTTTGTTGGAGAAAAGGAGAACGGACGCGAACTGTTTGTGATGGATTATGACGGGTATGATCCGCAGCAAGTGACGGCAGATGGGTATCTTAACCTGATGCCGACATGGTCCCCAGACCGCAAATCCCTTATTTACACCGCCTATCGAGACCGCAAACAGCAAATTATGAAACGGGAACTGGCAACCGGTCGCGAGGAAATACTCGTGTCCCCGGCCAGCCTGAACATCACCGCCACCTTTGCTCCAGATGGCCAATCGATTACCTATGCCGCCGCTCAAGACGGGAATTCTGACATCTACCAGATAGCATTGGACAGTAGTAGCCCCAAGCAGTTAACCTCTCACCATAGCGCAGATCTGTCCCCGTCATGGTCGCCTGACGGGCGGCATTTGGCCTTCACGTCTGATCGCGGAGGCCGCCCCCAAATTTACATTATGGATGCGGATGGCTCCAACGCCAGGCGCCTCACCTACGATGGAGATTACAACGCCGCTCCCGCATGGTCTCCCAAGGGAGATTGGATCGTCTATGTCTGTCGGGTACCCGGGGAAGGATTTAAACTCTGTCGTATTAGCCCTAACGGGGAACAACGCAGCCAGATTACCAAAGGCAATAGTATTGACGACTCGCCTTCATGGGCTCCAAATGGTCGACATCTCGTCTTCAGCTCAATTAGAAGAGGAGAAAGTCAGTTATATATCATCACGGGGGAGGGCGCGGGATTAGAGAAAATTTCATCGGTGGGCGCGCATCTGAGCTCACCTGCTTGGTCACCATATCAACCTTAAGCTCAAGAGAACCAACTCTGATATTTCATCAAAGGAGTCGCCGTATGCATCCAGTCATTCACATCCTCTCACTCATTAGTCTTATCACCCTGACTCTTGGCGGCCTCACGGGGTGCGGGGAAAAACGCGTTCATGTCGCCACAATGTCTGGAGCTCCAGGCGCCCCCCAAACCGCCTTACCACAAATAGAGGAGAGCTCGCCCGCTCAAATATCAGGCCTCACGAATGCATCGGTCGATGAATCGGATCTTTCGTCTCAGACTCCTGATAGCGAAGCCGTTTCACCGGAACCGATAGCATCCGCAATAAATAACGAACCCGTCAACTTCGCGCATGAACCCACCACCCCCAACCAGGAAGGATTGTCAGATTCCTCTCTGGCCGATACCGTAACGTCCACATCAGAACCTGATCTGTCTAATACGCTGGCGTCCGCTTCGGAATCTGGATTGTCCGGCAATGATGATTCAGTTGCTCCCTTGAGCGAAGGGCAAGACATTTCCTCGCAATCCAGCTCATTTCCGGGAGGCCACACCAGTCACTCCCTAGCCAACATCGAAGACTATCAAGAACCAGTCACCGCCCAACATTCAGACCCAACGCCCTCTCCGCTTTCTCAGGATTTTTCAGCCGACCTGCAGGATTCTCTTTCGGGAGAAAACATTGAGCCGGTTCCCGAAACGCTTCAAATCGCCACAATCGAACCCGCAAATAGCTTGCAAGACCAGATAAACAGAATCAAAGAAGAAGAATTTGCAAAAACAGCCAGCTTGGAAGATGTCTTCTTTGAATTTGACAGCTGGGCCCTCACCCAAGAAGGCCAACTTTCACTCAATCGTGACCTGGGAAGGATCGAGCAAGATCCTTCCTCCAATCTCATTATTGAAGGGCATGCCGACCAACGTGGCACACAAGCCTACAATATGGTCTTGGCAAAACGACGGGCTGCTGCCATCCAAGACTATCTGAAACAAGCAGGCGTTGATCCTTCTCGCCTGACCATTATCTCCTACGGAAAAGATAAGCCTTTTTGTCAGGACGCCACAGAAGTCTGCTACCAGCTCAACCGGCGGGGGCATCTTCTTATAAAAAATCCGTAGATTGTAACAGTTGACCACAATGACATGGAGGATGAACGACACTGTGAAACATGGAGGGAAGGCAAATTCCGCCTATAAATGGATGATCATTGGTTGTGTGTCAGGAGCCTTGGGAACCGGATGCGTGGCGCAACAAGCCGACTTGGCACGAATCCAAAAAGATCTTGATCAGCAAATTACTCAAATTCGCACGGAGAAGAAAGCGCTTGCGGAGGAAATAGGAGCAGCCCGCGCAGCCATTGCTGAATCGCAAGAGTTACTCTCAGCACAAAAAACCGACATAAAGAAAATGCAAAGTGATTTGGCTCCACGAGTAGACCTGGCTCAATTGAACCAGAAAATCAAGCTGATGAGTGAGAAGGATTTACCCAGCCTGTATGGGAATTTTGAGAACGTGGAGAAAAAGATCTCGGATTTGCAAAATGCCTTCGATTCCCAAGAGATAAAAAATTCAACCTCGGCTGAAACGCTCAAAACCGATATCCAATCCATCCAAACCACCACACAAGCGCATGGGGAAGAGCTCCAAGCCACCAAAGCACAAACTGCTGCACTGGCACAGCAAATTGATGAAAACAACCAATCGCTTAATACACAATTGACGGATTTTCAGGTTGCCTTCGGCCAATTCAAAAGTGCTTTGACCGACCTGGGCACAGAACTACAGACCGAAAATCAACGGGCATCCGCTGCCGAAGCGCAATTGGCAACAGAAATCAGCAACCACGCTCAACAAGTCTCAACAGATTTGGCGACTCAACAACAAGCCCAACAGGCTCTTGCGGGTGACCAGTCGCAATCGATGCTCCAGCTTCAGGACACCGTCATGGAATCCACGACACTTTTAGGCACTCGACTTGATGAACAAGCCACGCACCATACGGAACTCCAACAGCAGGTGACCTCACTCCAAGCCAAGCTGAATGCCGACACGCAAGCTCTACGTAACTTTTTGGACCAAGACGTGAAAACCTCTATGAACCAAATGGTCACTGATCTGGATGCTCGCCAACGCCCTGTACTTGAACGTCTAAATGCCCTGCAATCTGACGTAGAGGCCTTGGGCATCCATATCCAAGCCGATGCCACACAAGTCCAAGAGCTTTCGAACTCGGTCGTGAAGCTCCGCGAAGCCCAAGACGTCATGGGAAGTTTGCTAGGAAAACGTGGTGATGAGATTATTCAACAAGCCGGACGTTTGTCAGAACGGATGAACACCGTTGAATCGCACCAAACCGCATTGACCGACCAACTCCAAGCCAATACAAAAAAGACGTCCGCTCATTTAACCGAAGTCAACGCCAGCCTAACGTCAATAGCTCAGAATTTGGATCAAGCCACACAATCACTCACGCAACGCCTCACGGAACAAGAAAAGACCTTGGCTACTCTCAACAAAGCTATTCAGCAATTTCAACCACTCAAAGCTGAAACACAACGCCAAATTCAACAAATGCAAGCCGCGAGTCAGCTCACCGACCAGCTTCACCAAAACGTTGAACAGATCAGTCGGCGTCTTCAAGATTTGGAAATCCACCAATCAACACTCGTCGGGAAACTTGACTCTGACGCACAGACCACGACAACTCACCTGCAAGAAGTCAATCAGGGCATCCAGTCAGTGGCCCAAACGCTAGAAAATGTGAGCGCAAAGTTGAATGCACGCATTTCCAATCAAGAGCAGCAACTGAATCGTGCCGTGACCACGGTTCAACGCGTGCAAGAGAGTGCGAATACCACTCAAACAAATGCCCAACACCTGAATGATTTAACAGAAACTATGAATCAATTACAGGAGGTTATTACCACGATTGGCACAAAGTTGGGAGAACGCGTGGATGAGCACGAAGATCGGCTTGGCCAATTAGCTCAACGTGTCAACCAATTGCAAGGGACAAAATCGAAAAAATAACCACCTGTCGGGGGGGCACGTTGCTAAAAGACAGAGCCAATTCCCCATGATTAGGCCTTTTCTGATCATCCATCACTTGGTAGAATATAGTCTCATAACATTTTAAACGTGTAGCCCGGTCAAACCAACTATGATTCGCACAGATATTTATATTGTTTCTCTGTTGGCCATTTTATTGGGAGGAGGATGCGCGACTGAACCCGACCTCACTGACATACAGCAACAGGTTCAGACGCTCACACTTCAACAGGAAACCACACAGCAACAGGAAAAACTGTCCCGTGATCGTCTCTCAGCTATTGAATCTCAGCTTGATGAACACGACTTCCTGGTAGGAGAATTAATTAAAACCGAAGAAGAAGCCAATTTAGACACCCGTCATCTGCTGGAAAAACTTGAACGGACTAGCTCCATGCTCAGAGAGCAAATTGAGCAAACCCGTGCATCAACACAGCGCCGGGATCAGGATTTATCTATTCGAGTTAAAGCCATAGAATCCCGCATTGACAATATCATTCATCGCCCGCGTTCAGAAGCGTCGCAAATTAAAACACCTGAGACTCCACTTCCTCAGTCACCGATAGAGGAAAAGAGTCCCACACCGCCATCCTCTACCACCAAATCCACGCCAAGTGAAGCGGAAGTGGAGAATGAAGCCTCAGCCTTTCGATCAGCTTACAAAGGCTATCTCAACGGCAACTACGACCGGGCTTCCACCGAATTCCAACGGTTTGTGAAACACTATCCCTCGACGACATTAACACCCCAGGCCTTTTACTACCTTGGGCAATCACTCTATGCACAAAAACACTATGATCCAGCTGAAAAGGCTCTTCAGCACATCGTCAATGACTACCCCAACAACAAATACCGAAGCCAAGCCCTCTATAAGCTTGGTCAGATCAAGATCGAAACCGACCAACCGTCCGAAGCCCAGAAACTCTGGAACCAAGTGATCCTGGACTACCCTGAATCTCCTGAGGCGAACAACGCCAAGGAACAATTAAAACAAGCCGGGCTGTCTTGATTGGTGCCATGAGTTTCTTCGATTGTTCACTTACACCACCCATTTCCTGTTGAACACATTCCATGCTTCCTCTCGTGACTGGAAAAATTCATGTCCTTCCAGATGTTGTGTCGTGTCGAATTGCAGCGGGTGAGGTCGTCGAGCGGCCTGCGTCCGTGGTCAAAGAACTCATCGACAATAGCCTCGATGCCGCCAGTTCGCTCATCTCCATTGAAGTAGAAGAAGGTGGCCGAGGCCTCATCCGTGTCACAGATAATGGCATGGGGATGAATCGTGAGGATGCCCAACTGGCCTCCCAGCGATTTGCCACCAGCAAGCTTCACGCAGAAGAGGATCTCTTTACACTCACCACATTAGGATTTCGTGGAGAAGCACTCCCCAGCATTGCCTCAGTGTCTCGATTTAGCCTGAAAACCATCCAATCCGACTCGCTGGTAGGCACTGAGATTTATTCTGAAGGAGGCGTAGCCTGGGGTGTACAGGAGTATGCTGGTGCCCCCGGCACTCAAGTGGAAGTTCGGGATCTCTTTTTCAATACGCCTGGGCGACTGAAATTTTTAAAAACCGTCTCGACCGAATTTTCTAAAATCTCCTATACGGTCCAACAAGCCGCGACTATTAACCCCCAGATTCATTTTCGACTCTTACATCATAGCCATAAGATTTTAGATTACCCCGGAGTCTCCACATTACAGGATCGCCTCGTTCAAATGTATGGACCCACATTCCTTGAACGCTTCCTCCCCCTCAACCAAACTACGGGCCCATTCCAGGTTACCGGGTTTACGGTCAGCCCTCACCATGCAAAAACGACTCGAACCCCACAGGAAATTTTCGTCAACGGCCGACCGATTAAAAATACGACCATCGCCCATGCGATTTACGAGGGCTATAAATCTTTTCTTCCAAAAGGGAAACATCCCCAGTTTATTGTGTGTCTTCAACTCGATCCTCAGACGCTGGATATCAATGTACATCCCACAAAGCGAGAAGTGCGCTTTTCTCACCCTGAAATGCTGCATTCAGGAATATTCCACGCCATCAAGCGGATTTTCGTGGAAGGCTCTTCCTTCGACCGTGCAGCTGCCGACCGAGTGCATGGAGACTTCCCCGCTCAACCCCCTATCCCGTCAGCCAAACCGACCGTGCAATCGTTAGCAGTCGCCCAGGAGACCCCCTCACGCTTTTCCCCCGAAAGAGGATTCAATCGGTCCACACATTTATCCCTCTTTGCTCAAGAACCTCCATCGACCTATACAGCAACACGCCAACAGGAATTTCACGTAATCCCCCTTGGACAGATTCAGCAGACCTACCTCGTGGGACGCATCAACCAGGATCTTTATATTATTGATCAACACACCGCCCACGAGAGGGTCCTCTTTGAACGCCTTCTTCAAGCATGGACCCAAAAGGACCTTCTCCAGCAAGGACTGCTCATTCCTGAGCCAAT
>Ga0224496_10000931_pt1 | contig 18935 bp, 20 predicted proteins | sample SF_Jul11_sed_USG_2_FD_168127 | JGI IMG/M metagenome (GOLD analysis project Ga0224496, IMG submission 168127) | Sediment microbial communities from San Francisco Bay, California, United States - SF_Jul11_sed_USGS_8_1 | ecosystem: Environmental > Aquatic > Marine > Sediment | place: USA...
GCACGAATGCCGTTTAGTCTGATGATTGGCGCCGGTTAGCTTAATATAAGCTTTTTCTTTGTAAACCATAGTTGTTGTGTTGTCAAGCAGTTGGCCGAAAGATGGGCGGGCGTCGACCAGCGGAATTCCGCTGTGGGGGCAGGATGCGGCGACGGGGACATCGTTGACAGGGATAAACGAACATGCTAAGGGATTTCTTTTGAGTTGCAGTGTCGGAATAATTCCCTTCACGAGCGATTCTGCCGCAGGGCGTGAAAAGGTTTTTTAAGGAGGAGTGACGGTGGGTTGCAAAGGTATGTTTGCCGGGTTGATCGTTGTTGCCGCGTTGGCCTTTCTTGCCGTAGGCGGCAGCAGCGTTGCCAGTTCCTTTCCTTTTCGGGAGGTGGCGCCGGGTGCCCCGGTGCCGGCCGCGCTGCTTACGGACTATAAAACCCAACAGGCGGTTGCCTTGGAGAGTTTCCGGGGCCACCCGTTTGTCGTGCTCTTCTGGGGCGCCGATCTGCCGGCAAAAAAACGGCGGTCGCTGCAGGCCCTGAGAGACCTGCTGGCGGTGCGGCCTTTTCTTGAGCAACGCAAGATCGCCGTGTTGACCGTCAATGCGCAAGACGATAGCTCGGCGTTGATCGACGAGGTGATGGGCAAGGCCGGCGGCCAGTTCCGCGTCTTTCTTGATCCGGAGCAGACGCTCTACGGGAAACTTGGTATTTTCGTCATGCCGGCCTTTCTCCTCGTCGGTCCGGACGGCAAGGTGGCCGCCGGGATGGGATACAGCCACGACCTGGCGGAACGGCTGCGGGGCGAGGTGGAAATCTTGCTGGGCGAAAAGAGCCGCGAGCAAGTGGAGGCGGAGTTGCATCCCGAGGTGGTGGAGAAATCGGAGAGCGAGAAGAAGGCCGACCGGCACCGGAACATGGGGCTGGTGATGCTGCAGCGGGGCATGCCGGACTCGGCCATTCCCGAGTTCGAGGAGGCGCTCAAGCTGGCCCCCGACGATGCCGTTTCCCTGGTTGAAATCGGTTGCCTCTCTCTGGACCAGGGCAAACCGGAACAGGCCGGTCGTTTTCTCGCCAAGGGGCTTGAGCTTGCTCCTGATTCTTTGCGGGGCCAGATCTGCCAGGCACGGCTGAAGGGCGGCGCCGGCGCCGTGGAAGAGGCGGTGGCTGATCTCCAGGGCCTGTTGCTGCGTAACGCCAGGCATCCTGAGTTGCATTACGTTCTCGGGACTCTTTTTGAAAAGCTCGGGCAAATGGATCGGGCCGTGGCCGAGTATCGCAAGGGGTATGAGCTTCTGGCCAGGAAGGATTTGCTGCATCAAGCGGACTAAGCGGATTGATAAATCCCGGGCTGTTTCGAGCGGGGTTTTCATACCGGAAATATAAGGATACAGCGGGGCGGAGAATGGCGCCCGGGGGGGGACAGCGGGTCATGTTTTCATGGTTACGGATAACGGCGATGAGGTGGCCGGCGGCCGGCGTTGACAGAGGTTGGGGCTCGGTGAGCATCCTGGCCTTGTTTCTTTTTCTGTTTGCCGCGCCCGCGGCTGCCGCGGAGTTCACCATTCTCACTCCCCTGGCGGACTCGGTTGTTTATGCCCGGGAGCCGGAGACCCATCTGGTGGTGAAGGTGGCCAATGCAGGGGATCTCGCCCGTCTGCATATCGAAGGCGGAACCGAAGTCCGGCAGCTTGGCCGGTGGCAGCATGACGAGAGCTATTATGTCCACTTCGCCCTTGGTCTCAAGCCGGGCCGCAACAGTTTTACCGTGGCGCCTTTCAATCAGCGGATCAAGTTCTCCTACCGGCCCCTGCGGACCCTGATCAATATCGATTTCGCGCCCCCAGCGGTATACCGTTTCCATCGGAATCAGAAAATGCCGGCCGAGTGTGGTCACTGCCACACCGATCAGCTTCCCGCCGACAGCGCCATTGACCCGAAACGGCTTCGGCAGATGTACGGCGATTTCTCCTTTTCGCCGGAATGTTATTCCTGTCACAAGAAATTGGCCAACGGGAGTGCCTGGCAGCACAGCCCCGCCGCCAATCTGCTTTGCAAAACCTGCCATGAGGAACAGGCCAATCCCGGCAGGGTCATCATTCCCGGCGGCAAGCCTGCCGAACTCTGTTTCGAGTGTCATGTCTATGCCCGGAACTGGAATACGATGGGGCACATGCACGGCCCCACCGGCACCGGAGACTGCACCATCTGCCATAACCCCCACGGCGATAAATACCAATACCAGTTGTGGGCCGAAGGGCAGGCCGAGCTTTGCGTCGCCTGTCACCGGGACAAGCAGCGGTTTCTGGTAACGCCGGTTTCGGCTCGTTTCAAGCCCCATGGTATCCTCCAGGGGGCGGGATGTGTCGCCTGCCACAGTCCCCATGCCACGGAAACGCGTTTTCAGCTTTACAAGCCGATCAACGAGTTGTGCGGCGGCTGTCATGTGAAGATGAAGGGGCTCAAGCGCGGCCATCCGGTGGGGGGGCATCCCTTGAGTGGGGTGAAGGACTTGCGCCGGCCAGATCGGGAGCTGGCCTGCTCCGGTTGCCACAACCCGCACGGTTCCGAGTTCATGTACCTGTTGATCGGCGACAATCTGGGCGGCCATGTCTGCAGTAAATGCCATCATTGAAAGGGGCGGCGGTGGGGGCGACGATCTCAACAGGCGGTGCGACCATGAGCAGACGGTTATCCCTCGGCGGTAAGCGAAGAGTTCCCCCCGCGCATGGTTTACTGTTGTTCCTGGCGGTTTCTTTGGGCGGACTGTTTTGCGCCGGGATGGTTCCGGTGGTCAATGGGGCCGAAACGCCGGAGGTGCCGGTCAAGGTGATCGAGGTGATCAACCGCGATGCCGGTGGTGTCCCCATTGGGTTTCCATCCCAGGTTTTTTTTGACCCCACCATGGCCGAAACCTATGTGATTGCTCGCGGCAAGATCAACGTTTATGGGCCTGATTTTTATCCCGTGGTCACCCTGGGAGCCGGTCGCGGAGCCACGGCCCCGCAAGGGATTTTCGTGGACCGTGACGGTATGGTCTATCTTTGCCAGTCAGGGCGGGGCGGCAAGCCGGCCCGGCTTTCCATCTTCAATGCTGCTTTTTTTCTTACCCGCGAGATAGTCTTTACCGGCTTTGAAGGGGCGGAAAAGTATTCGCCGCACCGGGTGGCGGTCAGCCAGGATGGGCGAATTTACCTCGCCAGCGACAACACGCGGGGGGTTGTCGTGCTGGACCGGGAGGGGAAGTTTCTCCACTGGCTTCGCCCCGAGGATCGGGTGTATGCCAGGGAGGCCATCGAGGAGGCGATTCGCACCCAGGGCAAGGAGGAGGCCGTTGGCGGGGAAAGCGAAGACCTGCCCAAGGAGGGACTCCATGCGGATATTCCGGCCGAGTTGCTTCCCAAAACCAAAAAGGAAAAGGAGGAGGTCGAACGCTATGGTGTGGCGCCAGTCCAAATTTCTGATATCGAAATCGACACCGAGGGCCATTTCTATCTGCTCAGCGCCGAAACCAGCAAGGTCTATGTCTATAGCCCCAGTGAGGAATTTCTTTTCTCTTTCGGCCAGAAGGGCGGCGCGCCCGGTAAGATGAGCCAGCCCAAGGGCCTGGCGGTAGATGAGAAGAAGAAGAGCGTTTATATCGCTGATTACATGCGTCATACCGTGCTGATTTATGATCTGGCCGGCAAGTTCATGGAGGAGTTCGGCGGTTTGGGGACAGCTCCGGGCTGGTTTTATTTTCCCACCGATGTGGCCTTGGATAAAAACGACTATCTGCTGGTCGCGGATTTGTTCAACAAACGGGTCCAAGTTCTGGACGTGCAGTTCAAGCAGCGTTTCCCGATGTTCGGCGCTCCCACCCGGACGCCGTCGGCGGATAGAGACGAAGTTCTGCCGGCGATTTCAAGGCCTGCGGCAGGAGGAGCGGTGGAAGCTCTTGTGCCGGCGGGGGAGAAGAAGGAGGAGCCGACTGCCGTTGAGGCGCCAACCCCGGACACGGAGCCGTTGTCGGCCGATGGCTTTGGCGAGTCCCCCCCCGAGCCCCGTCCGGATCAAGAGGGAATTGTCGAAGAGCCCCTGTTGCCGCCGGGGATGGAAACGGGCCCTGCCGCCGCGCCGCGCTGAGGCGGGGCCGGTTTCTCCCCGCGATTTTTTCTCTTCATGAAGGGCGTTCGACCCGTCAGCCGACGTGGCGCAGTGTCGACTCAATCTCTCCGGTCAGGGAACGCCATGAAAAAAACAGTATCGAAACTGATCCCCGTCTTCTGTCTCTTCCTGTTGCTGGTTTTGGCCGGCAAGGGTTTCAACAGCCAGGTGGAGTCTTCGTGCAAGGATCGTAATTAGCAGCTTGATTACACTTGGGGCGATCGGATGGAGGCCATCACCATTTCGTCCTCGATGTTGGCTGGTGCGGTTTGTCGGGGAGGGGGGCTCAAGGAGCAGGGAGGTGCCGGTGCTGCTTCTGCTGTCCCGGCTCGGCCTGGCCCGCCGCCATCCGGCCGCCGGCGCTGACGGTGACCGGGCTTGCCGCCAGCGGGCAGTCGGTTGCTACTCCGGTTTCTTTTCAAAGCGGCGCCTTTCCGGTGCCGGAAATCGCCAACGGCTTCAGCCTGCTGGCCAATGTCACCACCATCCCCGATCGGGACGGAGTTTTTCGTCGCGCCCCCCCTCTTTGCCATGTTCGCCGGCCGGCCGGGACCTTCGCGCGGTCTCGCCGCTTCTCTCGCCTGTCAGGTCGAGCTTGCCCGGCTGCGGCCGGAACTGCGCGCCTGTTACGGGTACGAACTGCATATGCGCATCGGCATCAACACCGGGCCGGCCGTGGTGGGCAACCTGGGGTCCCGGCGCCGGTTCAATTACACCATGCTTGGCGACGCGGTGAATTTGGCCGCCCGCCTGGAGGGCTTGAATAAACAGTTCGGAATCTATACCCTGATCAGTGAAACGACTCAGGCCGCTACGGCGGCGGGAGTGGCAGCCCGTGAAATTTCACGGGTGACGGTGGTGGGGCGCCGCGGCCCGGTGCGGATCTTCGAGCCCCTGCCGGCCCGAGGCGGCCCCGGCCCGGCAACTGTGCGAGCGTTTCGCCGCCGGCCTCGCCCTTTACTATGCGGGCCGCTTCGTCGAAGCGGCGGAAACGTTTGCCGCCATTGCCCACGCCGATCCTCCGGCGGCAGCTTACGTGGCGCGCTGCCGGGAGTTGCAATCGGTACCGTCTCCCGGCGGCTGGGACGGCATCTGGCGGATGACCGACAAGTAGGCGGCATTTTTGGCGCAACTTTTTAGGAGGGGAAAAGATGACCCGTATCGAGATGATCCGCCGTTCGCGGAAGGCGGGCCTGCCACCGGGAAGCCTGGTCCACCTTGGCGAGGCCCGGGCGGCGCGGCCCACCATCACCATCCTCGACTATGACGAGAGCCAGGTTCGGGAAGAGGTGGTGGCCACCGTGGAGGAGTGCTTTCCCTTCAAGGAGAGCCCCACCGTTACCTGGATCAACATCGACGGTGTCCACCAGGCAGAGATCATCGAGGCCATCGGCGGCCACTTCGGTATCCATCCCCTGGTGCTCGAAGATATCATGAACACCGCCCAACGGCCCAAGATGGAGGATTTCGACGACTACCTGTTCGTGGTGCTGCGCATGCTCACCTCGGGACGGGAGGGGGTGCGCATTGAAGAAGAGCAGGTGAGCATGCTGGTGGGCGCAAATTTCGTCATCTCCTTTCAGGAAAAACAGGGTGACGTGTTCAATCCGCTTCGGGAGCGGATTCGCAAGGCCAAGGGCCGGATCCGCAAGTCGGGCTCGGATTATCTCGCCTACGCCTTGATGGACGCCATCGTCGATAATTTTTTCATCCTCTTCGAAGGCATCGGCGAGGAACTGGAGGCACTCGAGGAAGAGGTGGTCTCCGAGCCAATGCCGGTCACCCTCCAGGCCATCCATTCCCTTAAGCGCGACATGGTTCACATCCGGCGGTCGATCTGGCCGCTGCGCGAAATGGTGGCCGGGCTTGCCCGGGCCGAGGCGGCGTTGGTGAGCGAGGAGGTCACCCCCTACTTCCGCGACGTCCACGATCATGTCATCCAGGTGATCGACACCACCGAAACCTGCCGGGACATGATCTCGGGCCTCCTCGATATCTATCTTTCAAGCCTCAGCAACCGGATGAACGAGGTGATGAAAGTGCTCACCGTCATCGCCACCATTTTTATCCCCCTCACTTTCATCGCCGGGGTTTACGGCATGAATTTCCAGCACATGCCCGAGCTTGGCTGGTCGTGGGCGTATCCCTGGGGGTTCTGGGGGTTGATGGGCGGCGTGGCCGCGGCCATGGTCGTCTATATCAAGCACAACCACTGGCTGTGAGACCGCCCCCGAGTGGATATCGTCCGGCAGGCCCTTGATGGAGCCAGGTATCCCCAGGATCGCCGCCGGTGACCGCCTGCCGGGGCCATCCTGCTTTCCGCGATTCCCCAAGGAAAGGGGGGGCAAGGCGGATCGTATGGCGACTCCTTTGTTTCCTTTCCCGTAAGATACTGGTATTCTAGTGAATTAGACCGATTCGTCTAACGGCGAGTCCGCCTCGGCTGCTGGTGCTGGTTCCTGGCGTGCCAGCGAGGAGAAAGGGCTTGGCAAACGAAACGCTTCGGCGGCAAAGCGGGTTTTGGGTTCGGGAGAAGAGAAGGAATGCGGGGCGGGGCAGGGAACAATCCGGGCTGGCGGGTCTACATTGTCGCCTGTGCCGACAACAGTCTCTACACCGGCATCACCACCGATCTCGACCGGCGGCTGGCCGAGCACAACAGCGCCCGGGGCGGTGCTCGCTACACTCGGCCGCGACGGCCGGTGCGCCTCGTTTACAGCGAAGAGGCGGCCAGCCGGTCGGCGGCCGCCAAGCGTGAGTACCGGATCAAACGACTCTCTCTGGCCGGCAAGCAGGCCCTGATCGCCTCCGAAGAAGAGTTTTCAACCGATTTCCAAATGGAAATGAACCAAAGGATGCACCATGAGCAAGACTGAATCCGAAGCCCCCTGTCCCTGCGGTGGCGGCACCCTGGCCGACTGCTGCGGGCCCTTTATTGCCGGTGATCGGCTGGCACCCACCGCCGAAACGCTGATGCGTTCCCGTTACAGCGCCTATGCCCGGGGCGAGACTGACTACCTGCTCCGCACCTGGCACCCTTCCAGCCGGCCCGATGATTTTGAACTTCAGGACGTTATCCAGTGGCGGGGCCTCAACATTCTTGCCACCGAAGCGGGAGGGGCCGACGATACCACCGGCCAGGTGGAGTTCATCGCCAGTTATCAGGTCGCGGGCCGTTTTGACCAACTCCACGAGCGCAGCGACTTTCGCCGCGAGGATGGCGCCTGGTACTATGTCGACGGCGTCGAGGTCAAGGGGCGGCCGGTGACCGTGGTCAAGGTGGGCCGCAACGAGCCCTGCCCCTGTGGCAGCGGCAAGAAATACAAACGCTGCTGCCAGGGAAAGTAAGGGAGCGCGAGGCGGCTTCCCGCTGACCGTTGTCTTTTCGTACCCCCGCCAACCAACCACTTGCAATCACGATTTGAGGAGGAAATACCGATGAGCAACACCGCAGCCAATCTTCAGGAAGCCTTTGCCGGCGAGTCCCAGGCCAATCGCAAGTATCTTGCCTATGCCAAGCAGGCCGAGCGCGACGGCCATCCCCAGGTGGCCAAGCTTTTTCGGGCCGTGGCCGCCGCCGAAACCATTCATGCCCATGCCCACCTGCGGGCCATGGGCGGCATTGGCTCCACCGTCGATAACCTCAAGGCGGCCATTGAGGGCGAGACCCACGAGTTCACCGACATGTACCCGGCCATGATCGAGGCGGCCAAGGCCGAGGGCCACAAGGCGGCGGCCCGCTCCTTCACCTATGCCAATGAGGTGGAAAAGGTCCATGCCGCACTCTACCGTGAGGCCCTGGCGAATCTCGATGCCTTGGCCGAAACCGACTACCATGTCTGCGCGGTCTGCGGCCACACCGTGGCGGGCGCGGCGCCGGAAAAATGCGTGGTTTGCGGCGCCAACGCCCGCGCCTTTGAAAAAATCGATTAGCTCTTCGGCGGCACCGCATCCGGAGTCTCCCTGTGGTCGCGGACCTGCGGCACTGCTGAAGAGTTACAGCGACGGGGTGTTCCGAATGCTTTCGTCTCTCGTGGAATGTTAACAAAACCGACTGATCCTTTCTCCCGCTGGTTCCCCCTATGAAACGATCCCCCTTGCTCACCGACGACGGCTACCTGATCGTACGGCCGGAAGACGAACCGAGTCACAACGAAAAATTGGACGCGCCGCAGATGACGGCGCTGCTCCGCTTCGAGGCGACCAGCGATACCCTGCGTGGCATCCTCCACGACTTTGACCAGGCAGGGCGGCTGGCGGAGGGGGCGGTGTTGATCGGCCGCAGCGGCCACTCCCAGGTGGGGCTCGACGTCACCCTGGCCGAAGGGGGGATTGCCATCGACACCCGGCAGCGAAGGGTGGAGGTGCCGGTGATCCTCACCTCGCTCAACCGCGCCCTGCCCGATATCTTTTTTGGCGAGTTGAAAAATTTGTGCGAGCGGGGCCTGCGGCCCCAGGTCGCCCGCTTCTTCATCCCCATGGACAAACCGTTGAGCCGGGAAGAGATCGAAAAGGCCATTGGCAATCATCACCTGTTGCTTCCCCCGGCCGCCAGGGTGGGGGATGACGGCCTCATTGAGTTACCCCTGGGCGATATCCGCTATCTTCTTTCCACGGCGCTCTTCACCGCCGGGCTCAATGCCCAGCAGGTGCTGCTCCAGAGCAAGGGGGGGTTGAGCCTCATCCAGTACCAGTCGGCGCTGGGGCTGCCGCCGGTCCTGCGGCCCGGCGAGTTTCTGGTCGGGGCGGTCTGCATTTCCCTGGGGCCCTACCTGGCCCTGCTTGAGCGGGCCACCAGCCATGACAACGTTTTTCATCTGGCGGCGCGGCTGCTCGACGCGGTGCGGACCTCGGGGATCAAGATCCCGCGGCAGGTGGAGCTCTATAACGGCGGCGACGAGGAGGTGGATCTGCGGACGCTCACCGTGGCGCTCCGGCTCTATCCGGCCGATCCGGCCACCGCCAGGGTGGCGGAGCGGATCTTCATGCCGGAGCGGGCCGAGAAGATCATCCGCGACGGGGTGGATTTTGCCGATGTCACCGAGATCTTCACCGTCCGCGAGTGTGAGGCGCTGTTCGACAATCTGAGTGCCGGACCCCATGAGCGCGGCAACTATGCGCGGATCCTGAGCCACAGCAAGGTGGTGGAGATCCCCCGGGTGATGGAGGAGGGGGAGTGGCATGAAAACGAACAGAACCGGGTGATCTACGAGGTGGTGCGTGGCCGGATCACCTCCGGGGTGCACAGCGGCGATCAGATCCCGCCGGACCTGCGCCGTTTCATCGGCAGCCTCTCCTACGTGGGCGGCGCCCAGGATCTGCGCCAGGTCTATGTGGGACACCGTTTTCCGGAAACCGACACCCTGCGGGTACTGAAACGAAATGGGGTCGGAGTCTTCGTCGGCCGCGCCCTGCGCGAGGGCGATGCCTGCGGCGACGAGCCCGCGCGTGAGCACAACATCTATTTCGACCAGACCACTTACGAAACCTTCTGCGACCTCTCCTGCAAGGACGGGGTGCGTCTTTATCTGCTCCACGAGGATGAGGGCGAGGAAACCCATGTTCGGGAATTTTATCGCAGTTTCTGGGTGACCAGGGAGGGGAAGGAGCGGTTACGGGATGTCCACACGGTGATCGCCATGTTCGGCTCGCATGTGGAGGGGATGGAGGAGGCACTGGCCGCCGAGGTGCGGGAGTTCTTCGCCTCGGTGAATGGGCTCCCCGCCATCAACGGCCGGCTGGCGGTGAGCCACGGCGCCGGACCCGGCATCATGCGGATCGCCGATGATGTCGCCGAGGAGTTGGGCATCCTGCGCATCGGGGTGGGCATCGACAGTGAAAAGGTGGGCCAGAAGAGCAACATGCGGCCGCCGGTGATGGCCCAGTTCCTCAACTCGGTGCGCCACCTGCGCCAGAACATCCTCGACCGCACTTCGCTGTTCAAGATCTATAACATCGGCGGCATCGGCACCCTGGAGGAGATGCTCATCGCCATCACCAACCTCAAGCTCTTCGAGAGCCTGCCCGCGCCCCACATCTTTATCGACCCCTTCGGCCTTGGCGACAGTGGCGGCCATCTCTGGGAGGAGGCCCTGGCCCAGGTGCGGATTTCAGCCGAAGTGAAGCGTATCGGCGGCCAGGAAGTGCGTCTCGCCCCGGCCTGGGTGCCCCATTTCTGCCATCCGGTGCGGAGCTATGGCGAGGCTTTTGCGGTCATCGAAGAGTTTGTCGCCGATCCGGCGGCCTACTGGCAGCGGACCGGCATCAGCGGCGAGGATCTGCACGCCGCCTTTGCCAACGCGGTCAAGGCGAAGATCATCATCCCGCCCTACCTCACCGAGGCGTTGGCGCGGGTGACGGGCGAGCCGGGGCCGTTCAGCGCCATTCGATCTTGAGCGGCTGACGCGGCGGGATGCGGCGATAACGGAACTTTGGGTAGCCCAGCATCAGGGCGCCGTAGACCTTGTGCCCGGCCGGCAGGGCCAGTGCCTCGGTGAGGGGCTGGTAGGCATTGGCCGCGCTCATCAGAAAACCGGCCCAGCAGGCGCCGATGCCATGGGCGTGGGCGGCAAGCTCAAGGTAGGTAAGGGCGATGGTGCAATCCTCGGTGGGCTTGGAGAGGCCCTCGCCGGGGGTGTGGGCGATGGCCAGATGGGGGGCGTTTCTGAGCACCATGTCCTTGCCCTCGCTCCATGCCTTGACCACGCCGGGCAAGATGTTTTTCTCCTGGAACCAGGAAACCACCATGCCGGCCAGTCGTCTGAGTTCGGTGGCGTCTTCCACCATCAGCCAGTGGACCGGCTGGCCGTTTTTGGCCGACGGCGCCCAGCGGGCGATGTCCAGCAGCTGTTCAAGGGTGGCGCGGGTTATCCGCTCTTGCCGATAGGTGCGGATGGAGCGCCTGGATTTGAGAAATTGGGCCAGGGCCGCAGGCGAGGCGAGGAGTTTCTTGTCCAGGGGCGGGCAATGGTCGTCGACCATCGCGGCCAGACTGAGCGCCTGATGGGGGCAGACGGCGAGGCAGTGGCCGCAGGTGATGCAGAGCCGTTCCGCTGCCGGCCGGATCTCCGGGAAGCCGGTTTCCTTGTTTTCGAGAATCAGGCTGAAGGGGCATTCGGCCACGCAGATGCCGTCTCGTTTGCACTTGTCATGATCGATGGTGAGAAACGCCACGGAAAGCTCTCCTTCGTAGGTTAGGGGCAGTTGGAGTGTGTTCGGCGGGAGGGGAAGGCGCGGGACAACGGGAGCGCAACCGCCCTCTGTCAGTGTTAGGCGATTGTACCGACAATGGCCTGGGAGCGCAACCGTGATAACCTTTTGGTGGAGCCCGCAGGGGACGGGGATTTCGGCATGGCCTTCTTTTTGCTGACTTTTCTGGGTATTTACGGCAGCGGCCATCTGTACCTGCTGGTCAAGGCGCGAAAAGGCTTTCGACTGGGCAGGATGGCGACCCTGCTGCTGGCCGCGTGGCTCATCTTGATGGTGGCGGCACCGGTATTGACGCGGCTTGTCGAGCGGGCCGGGTACGAAGGGCTGGCGCGGCTCACGGCCCAGGTGGGCTACGGCTGGATGGGGCTGTTGTTTTACTTTGTCGTTGTCGGCCTGTTGCTCGACGGCTACCGGTTGGTGGCGCACCTGCTCGGTGCAGCCACCGGCCGGCGGACCGTCCCGCCCGCCCTCTCCCCGCGGCTTCTCTTTCTGTTCCCTCTTCTGGTTGGCCTTGCTGCCTGCGGTTACGGCTGGTTCGAGGCCCGCGACATTCGCCTCGAACGGGTGGAGCTCGTCACCGCCAAGCTGCCGGCCGGTTGTGATCGACTGCGTATCGTGCAGATTTCCGACGTCCATCTGGGACTCCTGGTGGGGAAGGAGCGGCTTACGGCGATTCTCGCCCGGGTGCGCGAGGCCAGGCCCGATATCCTGGTCGCCACCGGCGATCTGGTGGATGGACAGATGGACGACCTGGCGGGGCTTGCCGGGCAACTGGCCGCTATCCGGCCCCGCTTTGGCAAGTACGCCATCCTCGGCAACCACGAATTTTACGCCGGCCTCGACCATTCCCAAGGTTTTTTGCAAGAGGCGGGCTTCATCGTGCTGCGGAACGAGGCGCGGCCGGTTGGCGGCAAGGCCCTGATCATCGCCGGGGTGGACGATCGCCGGGGGGCTACCTGGCCGCTTGCCAACGGCCGGGGCGAGGCGGAGTTGCTCGCCGGGCTGCCCGCCGACCGTTTCGTACTCGTTCTCAAGCACCGGCCACAGGTACTCCCGGCAAGCCTCGGTCACTTCGACCTCCAGCTCTCGGGCCACGTCCACCAGGGGCAGCTCTTTCCCTTTGGCCTGGTCACCGGCCGTTTCTTCCCGGTGCCGGTGGGAGTGCTTCATCGTCTTGCCAGCGGCTCTCTCTACGTCAATCGTGGCGCCGGCACCTGGGGGCCGCCCTTCCGGGTGTTGGCCCCGCCCGCCGTGACCCTCATCGAGTTGGTGGCGGCCGCCCGGGGCGCTGCCGGATAAAGGGGGGGGGGCGAGAGCCCTCGCCAAGCCCGGCAAAATGTCGTATGATGCGCAGTTGGGTCAGCGCGCAGCCGGTTTGGCGCCGCGACCTTACCGGCCAGGCGTGAGAGAAACTTGCCAGGTTTTCTGACTATGCGTATGGATTCGTTCCGCAGAGGAGACGTAAAAAGTTATGGATTATTCAAAGCTTGACCAACCCGAGATTCTGGCGGTGCTCTTTCATCCCCGCCGTGACGAGAGCCCTGCCCCGGCGGGCGCCGTTGACGTTACCATCCCGGTCACCGACGGAGTGACCCTGGGCGGTCGCTTCCACTTGGCCGAGGACGCCAAGGCGATCAATATCCTCTTTTTTCATGGCAACGGCGAGGTGGTGGCTGACTACGATGATATCGGCCCCCGCTTCAACGCCAAGGGAATGAACCTGCTTGCGGTGGATTACCGCGGCTATGGCCGCAGCACCGGCAGCCCAACCGCCACCAACATGCTGGCCGACGCCCAACCGGTGCTTGCCTGGGTCAAGGAGTGGCTGGCCAGGGAGGAGTGCGCCGGGCCGCTGGTGGTCATGGGCCGCTCTCTGGGCTGCGCCCCTGCCCTGGAGCTTGCCGCCGGCAACGATCCGGCCATTGCCGGGCTGATCATCGAGAGCGGTTTTGCGCTGTCCATGCCGCTGCTTGAAAATATGGGCCTTGACACGGCGACCCTGGGACTTTGTGAGGGCGATTGCTTCCGTAATCAGATGAAGATCGCCACTTTCCCGAAACCCACCTATATTCTCCACGCCCAGTACGACCAGATCATACCCCTGTCAAGCGCCGAGACCCTCCAGGCCCAGAGTATCGCCCGGGCCAAGGAGTTTGCCATCATCCCGGGAGCCGATCACAACAACATCATCGAGCGGGTGGGGGACATGTATTTTGCCGAGATCCGCCGGTTCCTCAACAAGCTCGGCCAGCCCCAGCGCCGTGCCAAGGCCGGCGTGCGGGGCTGATGCTCTTCCAGACCTTTGTTCATATTCCCGGCATCGGCGTCGCCACCGAGCAACGGCTCTGGGAGGCGGGCGTTCACCACTGGGACGACTTTGCCGCGCCGTGGCCGGCTGGCTTTTCCGGCCGTCGTGGCGAGATGGTTCGCCGGCTGCTCGCCGACACCCGCGCCCGCCATGCCGAGGGGGTGCGCAGCGTGGCGCGGCTGATGCGGGCCACCCACCACTGGCGGCTCTTTCCCCACTTCCGGGAGTCCGTCGCCTATCTTGATATCGAGACCACCGGCCGGGGGCCCGGCCCGGAGGTGATCACCGCCATCACCCTCTACGACGGGGTTGCCATCCAGACCTTTGTGCGCGGCGCCAATCTCGACGACTTTGTCGAGGCGGTCCGGCGCTATGAGGTGCTGGTTACTTATAACGGCCGCTGTTTCGACGCCCCGGTGATCGAGCGCGCCTTTGGCATCCGGCTTGATCAGGTGCACATCGACCTGCGCTTCCTGCTCCAGGAGCTGGGGATCACCGGCGGCCTCAAGGGCTGCGAAAAGAAACTGGGCCTTGACCGGGGCGACCTTGACGGGGTGGACGGCTGGTTTGCCGTGCTTCTCTGGCGCGAGTACGAACGCACCGGCAATCGCGCCGCTCTGGAGACTCTGCTCGCCTACAACATCGTCGACACCGTCAATCTCGAAACCCTGATGGTGCACGCCTATAACCGCAAGGTTGCCCAGACCCCCTTCGGTGCACACCTCACCCTCCCCCTGCCGATCCCGCCGGTCAATCCCTTTGCCGCCGATCCCGCCCTGGTTGCCGAACTCCGCCTCCGTCACGGCCTGTGAGGGGTGGGGCGAAAAGCCTCAACCGATTGCCGCCTTGTGCCGAAACGAATTGTAAGGGCACAGGCAACGGCGGCGGGAAATCGCGTTATCCTCCAACCGTTTTCCAGCCAGGATCGAAACTCTCCCCGCCACGGCGCCTTCATGGCCCAAGAGAACGGTCGACATCGTCGGCAACGGCGGAAAGGGGGCGACAATGAACGCTATCGATAAATTGGGCCTGTTGGCCGAACTGGACCACGCCCACTGTGAGTTGAATCATGGCCCGGCCACCCGGAGCGAGGATTACCCGGCGGCGGACTTCATCGTGTTGCCCTTCGGTCACCGTGAAGGAGAGGTCGTCGAGACCTCCGCCCGCGAGCTGGTGATCCCGGTTTGTGCCGAATGCCTGGGAGCGTTGCTGGGCGAGGAATGGACCCTGCTCTACTGTTTCGAGTGCGCGGCAAGCCGCTGGGTCTACCGGCCGCTGGCCAAGAACGACTATCGGCATCACATTCTCTGGCTGCGTGGTTGTCCCGATTGCAGCAATGCGTTCGGCGGCCTCTATTTCAACGATTTCAAGCAAGTGGCGGAGAGAGTGGAGTTTGTTGCCTCGCGCCGGATCCGGAACGCGGCCTGAGAAGAATTGTAAGGAGTACAACAAACAAAACAGGCGCGAAATCGCTGTAACCACGATTTCGCGCCTGTTTTGTTTGTTATGCGAAGCGCTTTTTATTTGGCCCGGCGCAGGGCGTGCCGGCGGCGGTTGTTGACCCAGGGCAGCAGCATGGTGACCCAGCAGTAGAGCCAGCGCCAGCGGCCGTGCCGTTGCACCATGAGGTCGGTGCAGCGGCAGTTGTCACAGATCAACGCCGTATCCTTGGCCTCGGCCTGCCATGTCCAGCCGTGGCGCAACACCATGTGGCCGTTCTGGCGAGTGCAGTCATCGCAGAGCCAGCAGTTCATTCCGTTCAAGTGCCATTTTTGCATTGATCGCCCTCGGTGTGTTGCCGGTGGGGGTGTCGAATCTTTGGTTTCTTCTTATCGGGAAAGATCGCGGCGGCTTGAACATTTTTGGTGCGCGGTCATTTCCTTGACCCCGATTGTCGGGAAAGCGTAAAGTGGATGAAGCACGTTTTTTCACGTTTTCTGCCGGATTGGCAGATCATCTTGGGCTCTTCTCTGCCCAGTGGAGTCCTCTTGCGCAGCGGGTGGCATGCAACTCAAGGTTCTTTCCTATAACATCCACCGGGCCATCGGTGTCGACCGGCGGTTCCGCCCCGAGCGGATCATCTCCATTCTTGACCATCACCGGGCCGATATCGTGCTGCTCCAGGAGGTGGACGTGGGGGTGCCCCGCTCGCGGCATCTCGATCTTGCCAAGGAATTGGCCACAACCCTTGACTATCCTTATTACGCCTTGGGGCTTAATGTCAAGGTCAAGGAAGGCCATTACGGCAATGCCACCTTGAGCCGTTTCCCCATCACCGAACAGCGCAACATCGATCTCTCCGTGGATCGCCGCAAGCGGCGTGGCTGCCTTTTTACCACCCTTGCCGTGGCTCATCCGGGCGGCACGGTCCGGGAAGTGGCGGTGTTCAACCTCCATCTTGGCCTTTCCATGCAGGAGCGTGTCCGTCAGGTGGGGCTGCTGGCCCGCTCTCGCCCCTATGAGTGCCTCACGCCGGCAGCGTCCTGCCTGGTGGCCGGCGACTTCAACGACTGGCGGGGGCTGCTGACGCCGATCTTTACCGAGATCATGGGTTTTGCCTGCGCCACCAACCATCGCACCCGTGAACTCGATCCCATCCTCACCTATCCGGCCTTTTCGCCCACCGGCGGCCTTGATAAGATTTTCTGCCGGGGCGGCCTGCAGGTGGTCGCCGGCCGGCGTTGCCGGCTCGGGGTCGCCAAGGTGGCCAGCGACCACCTGCCGGTGATCGCCGATTTGGAGCTCATCTGAACAGTTACCAAGTTCTGTTGAACAGTTGGGTGTCTTGAAAAATTAGGATTTTCGTTCGAGATCAAGGCATGTGAAAAATTTTACCGCAGGCATATAGTTGATATTCCGAGGATAAAATTTTGAGCAGAACGCAGAGATCGGGTGAAAAGACAATTTTTCAAGATTCCCAAGTTGTGTTTGACGCAGCGCAGTATTAGGCCGAGTCCGGAATCCCTTGGGCTCGGTTTTTTCTTTTCATTCAGCAGGTGAGGTGAAAACAACCGCCCACCTTTTTCCCTTCCTGAAGCAACTGGTTGTAGATTCGCATCGCCTCGGCGGTGGGGTGGGCGAGGAGTTCGATGCCCTGGTCAGTCAGGGCGGCGGCAAGGCCGGGCTCGGGCCGCATCAGGCCGCTGGCGCCGGTGCCGGTCACGATCACCTCGGGCCGAGAGTCGATGAGGTCGGCAAGATCGGACGCGGCGAGTCGGTGGCCGTTCGTTCGCCACCAGGAGTCCCGGATCCGCCCGTCGGGAAAGAGGATCAGGTCGCTGGTATACTCTTGGCCGTTGATGCGCATATGGCCGAAGCGATAACTGTCGATCATGTTGCTTCCTCGGTGGGTTGCAGGTAGGGGCAGGGCCGGCCAAAGGGGAAGCGGCGGCACTGGTCGGGCCGCGCCGGGTAGACCGTGCACCGCAGGGTGGTGCGATCGGCATTCAGGAAGACGCAGCCGTTATCGGTTCCCACCCTGAAGGTGTAGCGGTTCTCCAGGTAGCGCTTACGGACTTCGCGGTCGGAAATGGCAAGGAAGCGGGCCAGCCGGTTGATGTCGTCGCAGGTGATCAGCAGCACCGCGCCGGGGAGGCGATAGCAGCAGTGGCCGGGGCAGTGGGCGCAGCCGTGGGCGTCGGCCGGCTGCTGCGCCTTGCGGCTTGCATTTTTTACGTCCATTCCGCATTATACAGATTTTGTAAATAAGGGAGCAAATCGTTTACCAGGAGAGGGCGCGATGCACGAACAATTTGAGAAACCGGGCCGGGGCAATACCGACGCGGCCCTGGCGGCGATGCTGGCCGGGATCGAGCAATACGGCGTGGGCCAGGTGGTGGTCGCCTCCACCCACGGCGATACCGGTCTTGCCGCCGCACGGCTGCTCAAGGGCCGGGCGGTAAGCCTGGTGGTGGTCACCCACAATGTCGGCTTCAAGGAGCCGGGACGGGTGGAGATGAGTGGCGCCACCCGGGCCGAGATCGAGGGGTTGGGCGCCAGGGTGATGACCGGCACCATGCCCTTCCGCAACATCGGCACCGCCATCCGCGAGCGGGTTGGGGCTTCCCAGCAGGATCTGGTCGCCAACACCCTGCGTCTCTTCGGCCAGGGAATCAAGGTTTGCGTGGAGATCGCCATGATGGCCGCCGACGCAGGCCTCATCACCCCGGCCGACGTGCTCACCGTGGCCGGCACCGGCCGGGGCGCCGATACCGTGGCCCTGATCCGCCCCCAATCCTCCAACAAGCTCTTCGACCTCAAGGTCCGCGCCATTCTCGCCAAGCCGACGGACTGGTAACCGGGGTTACACGGCGGGCGTGGTGTCCAGGTCGAAGTCGTGCCGTTTGCCGGTGAACGGGCAGCGGAAGGCGAGGCTATGGGCGACGAGTTGCAGCCCGGCGCGGTTCTTGTTGCCGGTGCCGTAGCGCGGGTCGCCCAGCACCGGGTGGTCGATGGCGGCGAAGTGGCGGCGGATCTGGTGGAGGCGGCCGGTCGCGATGGAGACCGCCACCGTGGCCCGGTTGGTCGCCGGGTCGTAGCCCGTGACCCGGTAGTGGGTGAGGGCCGGTTTGTGGTCGAGTTCCAGATCGATGTCCCCCTCGTCCGGCTCGGGCCGGCCGACCACCGTGATCCGGTAGCCTTTGCCGATCTTGCCCTCTTGCAACAGGCGCGAGAACCTGGCCGCCGCCTCGCGGCTGTGGGCGAGGAGCATCAGCCCGGCCGCTTCGCGGTCCAAGCGGTGGACGGGGAGTACCGGTCGCTTGCCCTGGAAGTGGAGTTCCGCCTGCCGGACGAGCGAGCAGTGGTCGCCGTATTGGGTGCCCTGGGCCAGCAGCCCGGCGGGTTTTTCCCAGACGCTGTAGGGGCCGGCGTCAAAAAGGCAGCGGGCTTGGGGCGGCTGGAGACCCAGGAGTTCCTGGTCGTAATGGAGTTCGAGCACCTGGCCGGGTTTGAGGACGGTGCTGGCCCGCCGCAGGCGTTTTCGGCTCCCCTTGCCGACCTTGAGGCAGACCGCCCCCTTGACCATGGCATCCTTGATTCTGCCCTTGGCGAGCCCCGAGCGTTGGGCGAGCAGCGCGCAGGCGGTTTGTTCCTCCCCCGCCTCGACCGTTATCCGTAGCGAAAAGCGTTGCATCTCGTTTGTCTCCTTGTCTCCTGCCGATACCGTGTTTCCCTGCCGCCGTCAAGCTGCAAGGCGTGCCGCCCGTGCGTTGTTCGGGAACCGTTTCCCTGGGCGGTCGGCGCCGGACGGGTGCCCACTTGCGGCCGGAATCAGGATG
>Ga0224496_10000933_pt1 | contig 18928 bp, 20 predicted proteins | sample SF_Jul11_sed_USG_2_FD_168127 | JGI IMG/M metagenome (GOLD analysis project Ga0224496, IMG submission 168127) | Sediment microbial communities from San Francisco Bay, California, United States - SF_Jul11_sed_USGS_8_1 | ecosystem: Environmental > Aquatic > Marine > Sediment | place: USA...
TTCCGCAGGGGCCGCCGGCATAAAACTGCGTGGGGCCTGAGACCACACTATGACAGCGGTAACAGACTTGTGCGGTGCGGAAAGAAGGATCGAATTGGGTCGGATGGGGGGCGGCGGAGTCATCATAAGGACCGAGTATCTTCCCATCTCGAACATGACAGGCCGCACACGTGACCCCTTCCTTTTGATACTCCGGGTCGAACCGATAATTGGGAATTTCAAACGCCTTCTCCACTCGCCCACGAGGAATGTCTTGGACGAGTGTTGGTTGCTGATTTTCTAATGGGGTATGACAATTCAAACAGACCCAAATATTCTTATCCTTTTTCCAATAGGCCTGAAAAAATGGATCATGAAAGGCTTGGGCATGAATGCTCGACTTCCATTCTTGATAAATTTCTTCATGACATCGTCCACATTCTTCAGCTTTCAAACTCTGCAACCCGACAGGAACCTGTTGATACGGTATTGCATGGGCATAATCGTCACGCAAGCCAAAAATCACAACCGGGCGCACTTCCGTGTAAAAATAATACACCCCGCCCCCCGCCAACAAAATAAGAAAGAACCAGATTCGCAGTCGCCATGATCGTTTGGGTTTCATGTCATTCACTATCCAGTAGGGCCAAAAGATGGTGATCAACCGATTCAGCCAACGCCTGCAAATGATACCCACCTTCTAAACATGCCAAAATTCGACCCATGGAATGATTCTTCGCGATTGATGCCACAATGGTCGTTAACTCGGCATACCCTTGTTCCGTCAGCTCCATACTCGCGAGGGGATCATCTCGATGAGCATCAAACCCCGCCGAAATCAGGACAAATTCTGGCTGAAAGGTGTCAGCCGCCGGAACAAGGACTCTGTGGAACACCTCTTGATATTCGTCATCACCCTGTCCACCAGACAACGGAACATTCATCGTCAAACCTTTGCCCGGACCTTCCCCAATTTCTGTCGCTCGTCCAGTTCCAGGGTAAAAGGGAGATTGATGGGTGCTAAAAAATAAGACCGAGGCATCATCGTAAAAAGCATGTTGGGTCCCATTCCCATGGTGGACATCCCAATCCACAATCAACACGCGATGGACCCCATACTGTTGCTGAATATACCGTGCGGCAATCGCCACAGTGTTAAAAAAGCAAAACCCCTTCGCATGATCTTTTTCAGCATGATGACCAGGAGGCCGTACGGCGCAAAAAGCTTGATCAATGTCCTCCTTCATGATGGCATCGACCGCAGCAAGCGCTCCACCTACCGCGAAATAGGCCGCATCCAACGTACCCGGGCACATTGAGGTATCAGGATCCAGGAAAGCATACCCGTTCGCCGGGGACCGGCGTTCAAGACCCTCGATATAGGGGGAGTCATGGATCAGTTCAATCCATTGCCGTTCTGCACGACGGGGCGCAATCTGATGCAATCGAGACCCTGTGCCCGAGGACTCTAATTGCGCACGAATGGCTCGAAGGCGTTCCGGAGATTCGGGATGACTTCGACCCATTTCATGGCCTAAATACTTCGGATCATAGACAAAGCCGACGCGTCCCATGGTGAACAATTCTCAGGGTTGAAATAAACTTCACTAGGAGAGAAAATCCACGAATGCCCGACTGTTATTGGCTTATCTCAGGAAGGAAAATCTTCATGAACCCTACCATAGCCTCCTTTTCTTAGACAACGCATTCAGACACATGATAGGGTGGATTTGCTTCATCGGTCACCCAAAGTCATCACACAAGAAAATTTCCTCCATGGCCAACCCCAAAATCGATCAATTTAAAAAAATTTTACAGCTAGACCCCAACGACGAAACGCTCTGGTTCGGATTAGGGAAGGCCTACATGGGTGATAACAATTGGGCTGAAGCCACCACGGCTCTGGAACAATGTATTCAGGTCCGTCCCAATTACTCCGCCGCCTACTTTGCACTGGCCCAATCCCTGAAGCAACAGGAACAGGTTGAAAAATGCCGCTCTATTTGTGATGAAGGCATCACGGTCGCCACCACCAACGGCGATCTGCTCGTGATCAAAAACCTGGAAGAACTCCGCACATCCCTTCCAGCCTGATTTCACCTACCCATAAGGGGTCAGACTCGACATATATAACGCAACCCTGCTAGGCTCCATCTAAAAAAAACTCTACACAAGGAGAAAGAATGGCACGATTGCCGAGATTTTTTGTTCCTGGGGTCCCCCTCCATGTAATTCAACGAGGGAACAATCGCGGAAAACTTTTTGATCAAATCACGGATTACCAAGTCTATTTGGACTGGCTGAAGGAATCTGCCCAATCGCACGGATGTGCGATTCATGCCTATGTTCTGATGAACAATCATGTGCATTTCTTGGTCACTCCAACTCACGAAGATAGCCTGCCAAAGACCTTTCAGTCGTTAGGCCGCCGCTATGTGCAGTATTTCAATAAGGCCTATGAGCGGACGGGAACTTTATGGGAAGGCCGCTACCGAGCGACATTGATAGAAAGTGAAGCCTATCTGTTAACCTGTTGTCGGTACATTGAACTCAATCCCGTACGTGCGGAAATGGTGCGCCACCCTCGCGACTATCGATGGTCAAGTTATCATTACCATGCTGAAGGAAAAGCAAACCCACTCCTGACCCCACATAGCATCTACCAGCGATTGGGCGGAACGGCAGCGGCACGACAACAAGCCTATCGGGCGCTCTTCCGCCACCATTTAAGCGGAGAAACCCTCGACGCTATCCGCGAATCAACCAATAAAGCCTGGGTCTTAGGGAGTGACAAATTCAAAGATCGCCTCGCAAAAAAATTAGATCGCCGTGTCGCGCCGTTACCACGAGGCCGCCCCTCATTAGGGAAAGATTGACTCACCACGGGCTGTATTCTATTGACTTAGAACCCTAGGCCTACTCCACGAGCTAGATAGTTTGAGAAAATTGATTGCTGAGCGAAAAGAAATCTGGCAGGCTAATATTCCCGCCAGAGAGAATGACTCCGACTCGTTTATTGGCTAAGACCGATTCGCCACGTAGAATCGGCGCCAAGGCCACGGCGCCGGATGGCTCCAAAACAAGATGAAGTCGTTCAAAGGCCACACGCATGGCCGCTACAATTTCCTCTTCTTCCACCACAAAGATCTCTTCTATATGATCTCGCAAAATGCCAAAGGTGCATTCGCCCAAACTGGTGCGTAAACCTTCCGCGATGGTATCAGCGGAATCGGGCTGTACCACATACCCATGCTGCAATGATTGGCGCACATCCAAGGCTCTTGCTGGTTCGCACCCATAGACCTTTATGGCAGGATTCACCCCATGGGCCGCGAGACAGGCACCCGAAAACAACCCGCCCCCGCCCACCGGAGCCACTATCGCATCAAGTGTTGGTTCGGCTTGCAACAGTTCCCAGGTGGCGGTGCCTTGCCCGGCAATCACATCTACATCGTTATAGGGATGAATGAACAGACCACGCTGTCGCCACACCAGCTCTTGCGCGAATTCTTGCGCATCCTGACGAGTGGGCCGCACGGTGACAGTTGCCCCCAATTCTTCTACTCGTATTCGTTTGAAGACATTGACTGGCTCAGGCATGACAATATGCGCCGAATAGCCCAGTAGTTGACTGGCCAACGCGAGACCTTGAGCATGATTACCAGAAGACACCGTCACGACCTGATGAAACGGGGCCGTTGTTTCTTTTCGAACCAACGCATGATATGCGCCTCGAAATTTAAAGGCACCGGTCCGCTGTAAATTTTCACATTTGAGAAAAACAGTGCCGCCGCATCGATCATCTAAAAATGGTGAGCGCAGAACCGGCGTCCGATAGGCGATACCCTCCAAAATCTTGGCGGCTTGCTGCACATGGGAAAATGTTGGGAGAGGAGAAGCCATACCAAATAGCCGGCACCCACTTGCTAGGTCGTCAGGGAATCAACAAGTGAGCCTCTTCAATTACCCGTTCGGCGATTCGGGAGGGCGTTTCAGCTCTTCGAGCGCCACATGCTTGGGCAGAAGGACAGGAAAGACGATGCCGATGGGATCACCTCGATGAATCGTGATGGGCTCTTCTGACGTAATCTCCAATTGCAGCAGAAAGTTGGTCACAAAGGCATCATAATCAGGAAGAAAGGCGTAAAGGTTGGGTGTGGTTTTGTACTCCTGCGTTTTAATACCTTCCCAAATGGAAAAAGGGCGTTGGGGCAGATGATAAAAATTATTCGGCACGTCCTTCATCATCATGCCTAGTTGTTTGGGATAATAAAACCGAATGCCGCAACACAATTTTGGAAAACCGCTATTGAGAATCGTATCCACGTACATCCCGGAAAAGGATTTATAGCCCAGCAACCGCTCTTCAGGCAGAATCGGCGGCGATTGCCATTCAAACCCACTCCCCTTCCGACGCATACGACAATCCGCCGGAGAACGGATGAGCCACCCGTACTGTCCTACGAACCGAACAGGGCCACAATCATCGGGAATGACCTTGTACCCGCTGGCAGCCAGGTTGCGTTGTTCGTCTAAAGACATCCCCGTCATCATGGGCCGGTGAGGATGAAAATCCAGCTTGAGCCGTTCGGGAGCAAAGGCCGTGGAGTACTCCCGCTCCCAATACATCACCCACTTCTGATCCGTACTTCCCGGGAGTTCGTTCATGAAGACCTTCTTGCAATTGGGGCATGAGGCATTTCATCTAATCTCATTGAGCGGGAGACACTTCGCCTCGTTTGAGCATCCAGGCCACTTCGGCCACTCGCTTACCCAAAGCCCTCGCATCCGCCTTTTCTTTTTCATCAATACCGGGGCTATCACCTTCCGTCGTGGCCGAGGCCCCAAAAGCTCCCCCATCACTCACGATGATCATTTGATTGCCTAGCATCGCCGCCAATATGGTCAGCATCGTCACTTCTTTCCCACTGGAGACTTGGCCGCCCGTCGCAAAGGCTGCCCCAACTTTATTGCGCATTTTAAATTCCGGGAACACCCCAAATTCAAATTGCCATCGATCAAAAAATGTTTTGACCTCGCCTGACATATTCGACCAATACACGGGTGAACCGACCACCAACGCATCACTGCCAAATAAAAGATCCGCTGTCACCTCCCCCACCGTCTGCAACAACACGCGAGTGCCGGGAATAGCCTCCGCTCCCGCAACCACATACTGGGCCATTGTTTTGGTATTGCCAGAGAGGGAATGGTAGGCCACAAGCACCTGAATAGTGTTGGGTTGAGATTGAACTTGTGCCGCAACCTGTGAGCACCCAAGGCACAGAAAGATCAGCCCCAGAAGCAGACGTACCGCAGATTGAGCAATCATCGGAATTCGAGAAATTCCAGAGAGAAGAAAAAGCCTGCTGACTTATGACCCAAGATTGGAACTAGGGAAAAATGGTAAAAGAAAAACCGTTACTGACGCCCAATTTCCTCATCAATTTGCTCTTCCACTGACACATGCGTCAACGCTCCGCGATAATCACACACATGACACCGCACTCGAAATTCCTCTAACCACTTCTCTTGCACAAAATGTTTGCAACATTTAGGACACGCAAAAACCCCTTTCACATAATGCACTTGCTTCTTATACTTCATCGCCAACCCCCTCGAAAAATAGAATGGATAGCAATCGCTAGCGTGCCACAGCCCTTTTCCGATTTGCAACTTTGTGTGCGTTTCATTTGACCTTTTGGTCATCAGAAATCCGTACTTTTACCGACTTACGTTCTTTACGGGGGAAATAGTTGTCGTGGACTTTCTTGAGGCGGATGTGTTCAACGTGGGTGTAGATTTGGGTGGTGGCGATGCTGGCATGGCCCAGCATGGTTTGGACGGACCGCAGATCCGCGCCATGGTCCAACAGGTGGGTGGCGAAGGAATGGCGAAGCATATGGGGGAATATGCGCTTGGTGATGCCCGCTCGAACGGCACGGGACTTTAAGATATTCCAAAAATATTGCCGACTCATGGCCCGGCCCAGCCTGCTGAGAAACAACGCGGAAGACGTTCGTTTTTTGACGAAAGCCGGGCGAGCAGTCTGAAGATATTCCGAGACCAATTCGCGTGCCTTGTCCCCGATGGGCACAATTCGCTGCTTGTCGCGCTTGCCCGTGGCCTGCAGAAACCCCACTTCTAGGTTGAGATGCCCCACTTCCAGATTCACGAGCTCCGAGACGCGAAGACCCGTAGCATATAACAATTCGACCATAGCGGCATCCCGCCGGTCCTCGCGATGATCCATGGCCGGCAGGTTGAGGAGTCTCGTGACTTCGGCTTCGGACAAGAGTTTGGGGAGTTGCACCCACTGTTTCGGGGTCCCTTTTAACATCCCTTCGAAACCGCTGTTCCCTTGCCTCCCCGACGCATGTTTATAAAACCCCCTGACCGCAGCGAGACATCGGGCAATCGATGCGGACGATAACCCGGATGTTTTCAGGCTACCGAGAAATTGAACCCACAAGGGTTTCGTGAGGGCTTGAAGATCGGTGAGACCTTCCTGTTGAAAAAAATCCACCAATTTCCGCAAATCCCGACGATAGGCCGCCAAGGTATTGGCCGCACAGCCACTTTCCACTTGCAACATCGTGAGATATTCGTCCATTAATTCTTGCATAGATTCCTTAGGCAGACGATTTTCCGTGGATTCCCTCTAGGCGGTTTTCCTTCAGCTCCTTAGGCCTTTGATAGAATTTGTGGTGTTCTCCTATTTAGGTAAGCGCACTTCCTGATATAATAGACTGAATTCCCAATATAATCATCTCAATCCTGCATCAAATTTTTTATCGACACCTCTGACCGTTACTTCATTCGTCTCATCACGTTGCCTATTCCTATGACGGCTTTGTCACATACCAGAACCTGGTGTGATTATCGTGCCCAGCTCGCGGTGATACTCAGCGTGGGACTTCTCCTCTTCCTTACCCCTCCTCTCTCGCTAGGGGCCGAATCTCCCGGACTCAACACCTTAGAACAGGCCAGAACTCAGCTAGAAGCCGGAAAAACCACTCGCGCACTAGAAACCGTAGAAGCGCTGATTGATTCCCTCCCAACGCCGGACATTCTTCAAGATGCCTATTTCCTGCAGGCGAACATTCTGGAGCAAGAGGGCAAGATAACAGAAGCGCTGACCGTGGTGAGGCAACTGTTGGAAGAATTTCCCTTTGCGCCCGTCACAAATCCGGCTCGGGTGCTGATGGCCGAATTGTATAGTCACAACAAGGAATATTCCCAAGCCCTGACACAATTGTACCAAGCCCTGGATTATGCGGCGGACCAAGAACTACGCCGAAATCTGTTTCAACGGATTCGTCAGGCTGAGCTGGACAATCGCAACCCCCTCGGCGCGGTGAAAGCGGCACTCAATGAAATGATGGTGGTCGCGCCTGCTGAACGACTTGAATTAGAACAATTGACGCAAACCTTGGTATTACAACAATTAAATGAAGAAGCGCTTCAGGAACTGGTGGAAGGTTTTTCGAATCGCTATCCAGGAGATATCGCCACCATCCGCATGATCGAACTCCACACCACCCGCGGCGATGAGGTGTTGGCCGAACGCGATATCCGTGGATTCCTAAAACGCTTTCCGACCCATCCCTATGCACAAACGGCGATGGCGCTACTGCAATCCTTCATTAGCAAAATCAAAGTGCATCAACATATTCTGGGAGTGGCCCTGCCGTTTTCCGGCCCCATGAAACCCTATGGGACGGATTTACTGAATGGCATTCGACTGGCCATGGACATCGCGGAGGAACAGTGGGGCCTCTCGTCTGTAGGGCTCGTGGTGAAAGACACGACTACTCTCACCGCGCCACTACGGGTCGAGATGCAGCAACTCCTTGATGAGTTTCAACCTCGAGCGGTGATTGGACCATTGTTGTCGAGAGAAATCCGCAGCCTCGGTCGCCTGCCGGATGATTATGCCACCCCGTTTATTACCCCCTCTTCCACGCTCCTTAACGTCCGACAATTTGGCTCGTATTGGTTCAATACGGCCATGACCTCCTCGGTTCAGGCCAAACGTCTCGTGGAATATGCGGTGATGAAATTGGGCTACCATCGGTTTTGTATCATCTATCCAAAAACCGCCTATGGGCGTGAATTGGCCGATATGTTTGCCAAGGAAGTTGTTCATTCTGGAGGAGAGGTGATTGCGGTCGAAGAATATACGGAGGTACAAACGGACGTTGGGGAACAATTGCGTCGTTTAAAAACAAAGGACCTTGAGAAATATGGTCTTGAGGAACCGGAAGAAACACGAACCGGGGAAAAACGCCTGGTCTATACCCCTGGTTTTGACGCGGTCTTTCTCCCAGGGCAACCCGTGCACCTGGCCATCATTGCGGCTCAGTTGGCATTTTTCGATATGAATGTTCCGATCCTTGGAGGCAACAGTTGGCATAATCGTGAATTGTTTCGATGGGCCAAACAAGACTTAGATGGCAGTATTTTTGTGGATGGGTTTTTTCTTAACAGTCCTGATCCTAGTGTACAAATGTTCATCCAGCGTTACCGGAGCCAATATCACAAGGAGCCTTCCCTCTTTGCCGTTCAAGCCTATGATGCCGCAACGTTGGTTCTGGAAACCATTCGAAATGAAGCCCAATCCGGACAAGATGTTTGGGACCAACTCGTCCGACGGTCCGACCTTCCTGCGCTCAGTGGTTTTGCTTCTTTTAGTTCGGCGGGCATTTTGAATCGTCGTCTGTATCTCCTCCAAATCAATAACCGAAATTTCACCCAATTAAATTAAATTCATGGATTCCATCGCCTCCTTTATTCATACGCTTTCGTATATGCTGGTACCGCTGGTCGCGGCCGTGGTCCTTCACGAATACGCCCATGGTTGGGTCGCCAATTTTTTTGGCGATCAGACCGCGAAATCACAGGGGCGCTTGACGATGAATCCTCTTCCTCATATTGACCTGTGGGGGAGCATCCTTGTCCCTCTCATGCTGTCACTCGTCCCAGGTGGGGTCATTTTTGGGTGGGCCAAACCAGTGCCCATCAATCCCTCCCAACTCCACAATCCTCGACGTGATATGGCCTTTGTCGCCATCGCCGGTCCACTCATGAATTTGTTTTTGGCTATTGTCAGTGGCCTCTTACTGCTGTTCTTTGTGTATGTAGACCCTACGATCCAAGCGAATTGGCCGCCTCAACCTGGCGCCGAACCTCGGGAAGATTTGTTAGGCATGCTACTCGTTCCCCTGACCGCAATGGCCTTATCATCCATGATCATCAATATCGTCTTGCTCTCCTTTAATCTCCTTCCCTTTCCGCCGCTGGATGGGAGCCGCGTTCTGCGCAGTTTGCTCCCTCCTAAATCGGCCATGACCTTGAATCGATTAGAGCCCTATGGCATGCTCATCATCTTTGGGTTGTTAATGTTAGATTCACGCATCCCAATTATTAGCTCCTTTATTTTCTTTATGTTTCGCATCATTGGCCAACCCTTTTTACCAGCTTAAACACCCAAAGGTCAGAGGAACTCCTGCACAATGGCGACACGTGTACTCAGTGGCATGCAACCCAGCGGGCTCATGCATTTGGGCAACTTGCTTGGTGCGTTAGAAAATTGGAAAATGCTCCAAGCCGAGCATGACTGTTTTTTCTTTGTGGCCGATTGGCATGCCCTCTCAACGAATTATGCCGATACCAGCCGTCTGAAAGAGTTCTCGCAAGAACTCCTCATTGACTGGCTCGCGGCAGGAATTGATCCGAATCGAGCGACGGTCTTCATTCAATCCCATATTCCTGAACATGCCATTCTGCATTTATTGTTCTCAATGATTATTCCGATTCCTTGGCTGGAACGAAATCCTACCTATAAGGAAAAACAAGACGAAATCAAAGAGAAAGATCTTTCCACGTATGGCTTTTTAGGCTATCCCGTGCTTCAAGCCGCAGACATTCTTTTGTATAAGCCTGATCTCGTGCCAGTAGGGAAAGACCAACTCCCCCATTTGGAGCTGACACGAGAAGTGGGTCGTCGGTTCAATAGTTTGTACACACCCGTCTTCCCAGAACCCAAAGAATTTTTGACCAAATTTCCTAAAGTGTTAGGGATTGACGGACGAAAAATGAGTAAGAGCTATCACAATACGATTAATCTGTCCGATACCGAACCGACTGTTCGACAAAAGCTCAAAACCATGGTGACCGACCCTGCGCGGGTCCGACGGACCGATACAGGCAACCCTGAATTGTGTCCGGTCTATGACTTCCATAAAATATTCTCAACTGACTCCACCATCAAACAAATCGACACCGATTGTCGAACGGCAGCCATTGGATGCATCGATTGTAAAAAGCAGGTGGGCGACGCCATGGTTGAACGATTTTCTCCCATGTGGGAAACCCGGGCGGGCGTGACAGCCCACCCCAAGCAGACTCAAGAGGTGGTCGAAGAAGGCCGGAAACGGGCGTCAGTGGTCGCGAATGAGACCATGAGAGAAGTCAAAGAAGCGATGAAAATCTGAGTGTGACGAATGAAGCATTTCTTGACAGTTCTTAGACCCCTCGTTACTATCCAGACTCCTTTTTCACTAACAAAATATACTAGGGGACAATGAGATTCACATGAGTATTCGTGTAGCCATCAATGGATTTGGACGTATCGGACGAAACTTCCTTCGGACCAGCTTTCAAGATCCCGACATTGAAATTGTCGCCATCAATGATTTGACGGATTCAAAAACCCTCGCACATCTACTGACCTACGATTCCATACATGGGCGCTTTCAAGGCGAAGTGCAGTACGACCAAGATTCCTTAACGGTCAATGGCAAACGGATTCGTATCTTTGCCATGAAAGACCCCAAGACCTTGCCATGGAAAGAACTCCAAGTTGATTTTGTGATTGAATCCACCGGCCGATTTACCGATCACGAGAGTGCGAGTCAACATGTGACCGCTGGAGCCTCCCGGGTGATCATTTCCGCCCCAGCGAAAGATCCCGACATCACCATCGTTCTGGGAGTCAACGAATCCACCTACAATCCGCAAGCCCATACGATTATTTCCAATGCCTCTTGTACGACGAATTGTTTGGCCCCTGTCTCTAAAGTCATCTTACAAGAGTTTGGCATCAAACGTGCTTTTATGACCACGATCCATTCGTATACGAACGATCAACAACTCCTCGACCTCCCGCATAAAGATTTACGTCGAGCGAGGGCTGCAGCCTTGTCGATGATTCCCACTTCAACGGGAGCCGCTAAAGCCTTGCATCTTGTGATTCCCGAATTGAAAGGAAAAATCGACGGAATGGCCATCCGCGTCCCCACACCAAATGTATCCCTCATCGACCTCTCGGTCGAGGTGGAAAAGGATTGCGATGCGGCAACCGTCAATACCGCATTTCAACAAGCCGCCCAAGGGTCATTAAAAGGATATCTGCAAGTTTCTGAAGCCCCAATAGTTTCGACTGATCTCAATGGATGTTCCTACTCAGCAACAGTGGACGCTCTACTTACGTCGGTGATGGACAAACGTTTAGTGAAAGTCTTTGCGTGGTATGACAATGAATGGGGTTATTCGTGCCGTTTACGTGACCTCGTCAAAGTTCTCGCGCAAAAGGGATAACTTACGACCGAACCGCGGGCTATCTTGGTGAAGATCCCGCCATACTCCAGCTCTCAAGGAAGGCAGAGCGAGTCATGCATCTGGCCAAACAAACCATCGACCAAGTTGACCTCCGCAACAAACGGGTCCTCATTCGGGTGGACTTCAATGTCCCCCTTGATGATACCGGTGAAATTTCCGACGACTCACGGATGCGAGCCGCACTGCCGACCATTAACCGGGCCATTGACGAAGATGCCGTGGTCATCCTGTGTTCGCACTTGGGGCGACCCGATGGCCGCCCAAACCCAGCCTTTAGTCTCGCGCCGGTCGCGAAACGTCTTCATCGCCTTTTGAACAAACCCGTGGTCTTTGTGGATGATTGCATCGGCCCTAAGGTTGAGAGCGCCGTGAAACAGGCCAAACCTGGAGACGTGATTCTTCTTGAAAATTTACGATTTCATCCCGGCGAAGAAAAGAACGACGACCAGTTTTCATCTCAACTGGCAGCCTTTGCCGACGTCTATATCAACGAAGCCTTTGGAACGGCCCATCGCTCGCATGCGTCAACAGTAGGCATCACCAAATACGTGAAAGTCTCGGCAGCAGGCTTTTTGATGAAACGCGAGGTCGAAGCCTTAGAAGGAGCCGTTGAAAATCCGACACGTCCCTTTGTGGCTATTTTAGGAGGTGCAAAGGTTTCGGGAAAAATTGAGGTGATTAAAAATCTTGCTGGGAAGGTCGACAAAGTCATCATCGGTGGAGGGATGGCGTTTACGTTTATCAAAGCTCTGGGCTTCGAGATCGGGAAATCGTTAGTCGAAGACGACATGCTAGATTTAGCCAAACAAATCCTCAAACAAGCCATGGCGCAAAAAATTAAGTTCTATCTGCCTGTTGACTGCGTCGTGGCGTCAAGCTTAGAACCTGACGCCGAAACGATGATTGTCACTACCCAGGAAATCCCTCCCGGTTGGTATGGGATGGATATCGGACCAGCTTCCGTTCGACTCTTTGCGGAAGCGGTCCAAAATGCCAAAACTATTTTATGGAACGGGCCCATGGGTGTGTTTGAACGGGACGCGTTTTCCCGTGGGACGTTTGCCCTGGCCCATTCGGTTGCCAATGCCTACGCAAAAACCATTGTGGGTGGCGGCGATACCGCTTTGGCCGTTTATAAGGCTGGCGAGTCGGAAAGCATGGCTTTCATCTCGACCGGTGGTGGCGCCGCACTCCAACTACTTGAGGGCAAGTTCATGCCAGGGCTTGCCGCCTTGCCCGACCGCCCCTATTAAACATTCAGTTGGTATATTTCCCCGGTCTGAAAGCACCCCTTTCTTATGCTTAAACGATTCATTGTCGGCAATTGGAAAATGCACAACACTATTTCCCAAGCCGAAAGCTTGATTCGCGATATTGTGGCCAGGTATCAGTCCAATCCATCCGTGGAACTGGCCGTTGCCCCTCCCTTTGTGGCCCTTCAAGCCGTATCGCATCTTCTGGCTGACACACCCCTACAACTCGCAGCACAAAATGTGTGCGCGAAGGACGAAGGCGCCTTTACTGGCGAAATATCTCCACCTATGCTTAAGGAGCTGGGCTGTCAGTATGTCATTATCGGGCATTCCGAACGGCGCCACCTCTTTGGAGAAACCGATCAGGTCATCAATGAAAAGATCCATGCGACTCTTCATCATGGCCTTCGACCTATATTTTGTATCGGGGAACGATTAGAGGAACGAGAAGGCGGCCAGACTCCTGAAGTCATCCAACGGCAATTACAAACAGGATTGGCGGGTGTAGAGGCCAAAGACCTCGGCAACATCACGATTGCCTATGAGCCGGTCTGGGCGATCGGAACTGGCCGTGCTGCGACCGTTGAGCAGGCCGCTGAGGTTCATGCCGCCATTCGATCATTTCTAGCGATTCACTGGAACCTGAAAGCTGAACACATCAGGATTCTGTATGGAGGCAGCGTCACGGCAGAAAATGCCCAGGCCCTCTTCCAATCTCCACACATTAATGGGGCCTTGGTGGGGAAAGCTTGTTTGAATTCGGAATCCTTTGTTAAGATAGCTGAGATTGCCGCGTTAGATTCATGAATTAGCTTCCGAGGACCATAGAGCATATGTACACATTAGCCGTCTCAATTCATCTTATCGTCTGTTTTCTCATGATCGCTTCCATTTTGCTCCAAGCCGGGAAGGGAGCGGAAATCGGCGCCTCCTTTGGAGGGTCGTCTCAAACCGTATTTGGAAGCCGCGGGCCTGGGACCTTTCTCAGTAAGGTCACCGTGGGAACAGCCATCATCTTTATGATGTCGTCCCTGAGCTTGGCGCTACTCTCGAAACAAGCCAATACATCGTCAACAGTTATTGATCTCCACCCACCAACTCACCACGAATCATCTTCAACAACAACAGAAAAGACCACACCGGTCACTCCTTCAGCTGAAACTGCGCCGACAACAACACCCGCGCCAGAAACCTCGTCAGCGACGACACCAACAGACGCGACGCCTTCCACGCCAAGCGAACCATAAAGTTCCAGCCCTGAGTGGCGTTCGAACAAGACCCCGGTTTCATTGAAGTGCTGGGAAAGAGAGCGAGGCTTGAACGGTCACCTCACGCAGATCCTTAAGAAAGAGGAGCTAAAGGGGAGTCAGCCAATGGGCATAGGCTGGATCTTCACCTCGAACGATCTTGAAAAAATCGCTCTGTAGAGATTGGGTAATTGGACCAGGTTTGCCCTCACCAATCATTCGATCATCTAATTCGCGGACCGGCGTGACTTCGGCGGCCGTTCCAGTGAGGAAGACTTCATCGGCAACATACATGGCATCCCTGGTAAACCGTTCCTCAACGACGGGGATTTTTTTTGCACGAGCCAATTGAAGAATTGAGTTACGGGTAATCCCATCAAGAATAGAGGTCAAGGGTGTCGTTTTCAAAACGCCTTTGCTCACAATAAAGACATTTTCACCAGTGCCTTCTGCCACGTAGCCATCAGGGTCTAACAGAATGCATTCTTCATAGCCCGACTTTTTGGCTTCCCATTTCGCCAGAATGGAATTCACGTAATAACCTGAGACCTTGGCCCGTGTCATCGACACATTGACATGGTGCCGGGTGAACGAAGAAATTTTGGCTCGTATTCCTTTAGCCAGTGCGTTCTCTCCCAAATACGAACCCCACGGCCAGGCCGCAATGGACAAACGGATTGGATTATCACCAGGGTAGACACCCATCGCGCCATACCCGACGTAGGCAATGGGTCGAATATAACAAGAAGCCAAACCATTCACTCGAACTGTTTCAATAATGGCCTCCGTAACCTCTTTTTTAGGAAACGGCATCGGCATCAGGGTAATATGGGCGGAATCAAACAAGCGGTCCACATGCTCCTGCAATCGAAAAATGGCGGACCCTCGTGGCCCTTCGTAGCATCGAATGCCCTCAAAGGCTGCCAAACCATAATGCAGCGAATGGGTCAAGACATGAATGGAGGCATCAGCCCAATCAACAAACCCCCCATCCATCCATATTTTCTTTGATTCGGTTACCATCGGATAATTTCACCCCCCACCCTTTCTCGAAAATACCAGGAAGCCCGTCAGTCTGGTCATCGCACCCTTGTTTGCTTCCCCCCTGCTTCGACAAAGAAAATGATATACTAAAATCTTGACTTAAATGTAAACATGCTGGCAAAATGAATGTTTTGCAAGGAGCCACTATACCATGTATGCAATTATCGAAACAGGTGGGAAGCAATACCGGGCCGAACCTCAGGGTCTTCTGCAAATCGAAACTATAGAAGGTGATGTAGGATCGATTGTTGAATTTAATTCTGTACGATTTGTCCAGACCGATCAGGACCCTATTGTTGGGACGCCAACGATTGCTCAGGCTGTGGTCAAAGGAGAGATTGTACGGCATGCGCGAACACGATCCATTACGGTTTTCAAAAAGAAACGCCGCAAAGGGTATCGTCGAACCAGGGGACACCGACAGGGCTTTACCCACGTTCGCATTACAGAAATTGTGACCCCATAAACCATATTTTTACGCTCTGGAGACGTGATTCATGGCACATAAAAAAGGCGGCGGCTCATCCCGAAACGGACGCGATAGCAACCCACAATATCTGGGCGTCAAAGCCTATGCCGGAGAATCGGTATCAGGTGGTAGCATTTTAGTCCGGCAACGCGGAACCAAATTCTTTCCAGGCACCAATGTGGGCTTAGGGAAAGACTATACCCTGTTTGCCAAAGTCTCGGGAATCGTGAAGTTTGAAGGCGGCACTGTCCGACGCAAAGTCAGCGTGTACCCCTCCGCATAACCCTTCGCCCCATTCTTCCTTTCTTTTCGTAGAACTCATTTCAGTCTGTTTCTCTAAGCCGGGTAAGAGAGGACGATTATGTTCATCGATCACGCACGCATTTTTGTCAAAGCTGGGGATGGCGGCTCCGGCCATTGTAGTTTTCGTCGGGAGAAATTTGTTCCCCGTGGAGGCCCAAGTGGCGGCGACGGCGGCCATGGAGGGCATATCATCTTCACGGCCTCAAACCGCGTGTCGACCCTTCTCGATTTTCGCTACCAGCGCCATTACGCCGCACAATCTGGGGAACGTGGGCAAAAAGCCAACTGCCACGGGTCCAATGGCCAGAATGTCGTGATCCATGTTCCTGTCGGCACATTGGTCAAGGTCGAAGAGACGGGCGACACCCTCGTCGACCTCATTGCCGATGGCCAAACCTTTGTCGTCGCCGAAGGGGGAAAAGGCGGGAAAGGCAATGCACGTTTTGCCACATCCACCAATCGTGGCCCTCGCGAATTCGAACCAGGGACCCCTGGAGAGGAACATTGGCTTACGTTAGAATTAAAGCTTCTCGCTGATGTAGGACTCGTCGGATTTCCCAACGCAGGAAAGTCTACATTAATTTCCGCGATCTCTTCCGCCCACCCGGAAATTGGTAGTTATCCATTTACGACGTTACGCCCGCACCTTGGAGTCGTGGAATGGGCAGAAGAATCATCATTTGTCGTGGCCGATATTCCTGGATTAATTGAAGGGGCCCATGAAGGCAAAGGCCTTGGCATTCAATTTCTCAAACATATTCAGCGAACCGCCTTACTTTTATTTCTGATTGATATTACCGAAGGACTGGAACAAGACCCCATCGGCATCTTTGAAACGTTGAGAAACGAATTGAAGGCGTTTGATCCCACGCTGCTAGAACGCCCCTTTGCCATTGCCGCGACCAAGATCGATTCACAGGGCGAAGGCCAGTACCTCCAGGCCCTTCAAGCCTATTGCGTCGAACATGAGTATCCCTGCTTTCCTCTTTCGGCCATCACCAGAGAAGGGCTCCCCTCATTGGTGACCTACCTTGGAAAGGCCGTCCTGGAGAATAAAGCGTCATGCACCAGCAACTGTTAACGGCATGCAAGCGCGTGGTCGTGAAAATTGGCAGCAGCCTCGTGGCCTCCTCCAGTGGAGGTCTTCATCGAGATCGAATCGCAAGGTTGGCCAAGGAATTTAGCGACTTACAATCCCAAAATCGACAACTTGTGCTCGTTTCGTCTGGCGCCATCGTCGCCGGCATTTCCCATTTAGCGTTAAAAAACTATCCTCAGGAAGTGCCTCTTCAACAGGCTGCCGCTGCCGTCGGACAAAGCCGATTAGTGCGTGCCTACGAAATGGCGTTTGAGGAATCCGGGCACAAAATTGCCCAAATTCTCTTAACCCATCAAGACTTAGCCGACCGTCGCCGCTTTCTCAATGCCCGGCACACCCTCTCCACCTTGCTCCAACTTGGAGTCATTCCCATTATCAACGAAAATGACACCGTCGCCATTGAAGAAATTCGATTTGGCGACAATGATACGCTGGCCGGACAAATTGCCCATTTAATAGATGCTGACCTGTTGGTAATCTTGTCGGATGTCAATGGACTGTATGAAGAAGACCCCCACCTCAATCCTTCCGCGAAACTCATTCCCCTGGTGACAACCATTACGAAACAGATTGAAAACCTGGCAGGTACCTCAAGGAGTCAAGCCAGCCGTGGGGGAATGGTAACGAAAATTCAAGCCGCCAAACAGGCCGGACGATTTGGGGTGCCGATGCTTTTGTTAAATGGAGAAACACCCAACGCACTTAGCCAGGCATTGGAAGGAAATTACAGTGGAACCCTGTTTACCTCAAACCAATCTTCCCTCACCAACCGCAAACAGTGGATCGCGTTTACGTTGAGACCCAAGGGGGAAATTATCTTAGATGAAGGGGCCGTGGCTGCCCTGGTCCTTCGAGGGAAAAGCTTATTAGCGTCTGGAATTCTAACCGTCAAAGGCACGTTCTTACCCGGTGATCCAGTCAGCTGTACCACCGGGGAGGGCGCTGTCTTCGCGCAAGGCCTCAGCAACTATTCTGCTGAAACCCTCCAACGCATCAAAGGTAAACAGACATCAGAAATTCGGCAAATCTTGGGCGCTCTGGAATATGAAGAAGTCATTCATCGAGACAACCTGGCCCTGACCTCGTAAATCTTCTGAAAAGAAAAGTAACGGGTTAGGCGTAAATCGCGGGAAGCTAAATAAGAAGAAAACCGAGATTCTCTACTGACCCATTTAAATTTTTTGACTCCTTACCCCCTGACTTTTTCCTCCTTACTTTCACTGATCGTATTACTAGCCAAAAAGATGCTGCTTGCGGATTTATTCCCACACACTCCATAAGAAGTCCCAAAACCCATGTTCATTGGTATCCTAGGCGGCAGTTTCAATCCCATCCACAACGGGCATCTGCATATCGCCAACTATGTGTACACCACGCTCGCACTTGACCGCGTGATCTTTATTCCCACGGGGGATCCCCCCCACAAACCCGCGACTTCCCTGGCACCCGCCCACCATCGCTTGGAAATGGTGAAGCTAGCAACAAAGTCATATGAACATTTTGTGGTCGATGACCGCGAAACACGGTCTCCGACGGTTTCCTATAGTGTCGATACCGTCACATGCCTCAAAAGTGAATTCCCGAATGGAACGGAGCTGGGCTTCATCATTGGACTGGATGCCTTTTTAGAGTTTCCAAGCTGGAAGCAAGCCGCCCATTTGCTTGAGATTTGCCATGTTATTGTCTGCTCCAGGCCTGGAGTCGCCTTCACTCAACTCCAGTCAATGCGGCTGCTTCCTCCTACCCCGCGAAACAGCCTCCACAACCTGGACCAACAACACACTCACCGTCTAGATATAGCACTGCCTTCAGGAAATGTGATGACGCTCTTGTCGGTTCCACCGTGTGAGGTGTCGGCATCACAGATTCGTGAGCAGGTTGCCCTTCATCGCCCAATCGGGCATTGGTTGCC
>Ga0224496_10000934_pt1 | contig 18902 bp, 13 predicted proteins | sample SF_Jul11_sed_USG_2_FD_168127 | JGI IMG/M metagenome (GOLD analysis project Ga0224496, IMG submission 168127) | Sediment microbial communities from San Francisco Bay, California, United States - SF_Jul11_sed_USGS_8_1 | ecosystem: Environmental > Aquatic > Marine > Sediment | place: USA...
TAGGACACATTAGTCCACTATATACCTTACAAAAGTTAACGTAATAAAGAGCACGCTGATTCGACAAAATATTGCCGAGGGCAGTGCCTGTTACCTGGAAAATTGTGAAAAAATCTTCTACCTCCGATATAAGCAACAAAACAAAACAATCCATAATATGGATGAATATGTTATTTGTTGTACTTCTGGCCTTTATTTTTCTTTTTATCATTCAGGTACCGAAAAACATACAACAAGGCCACAGTGGACAGATAGCCTTGAAGGAGCTCAATGATATTCGGCACTCCTTGCTGAATATCAAAACCATTATTTCTCAATTCCCCATTGATAATGAGCTCCCCAATACCATAAATAAGTTCAATAAACTTCTGGAAAAAGCCAAACCCAACCTACAAAACTACCAGAGCTCATCCGCTTACAGCCATAATCTCAATGAAACTGTGGTCAGTTTTTTTCTAGCTTACGACAAGTGGATTAATGCTGAAAAAAAATATTTTGATCAATATACACAACTCCATGATCAGTCAAATCACCATGACAATGATCATTTACTGACCCAGATGGTCGTTGGAAATAACGCCTTGTTTCTCGATACAATGCAAGCGCTTTCCGATAGCGAATCCTCCATTTATGAAGATATAAAAACAGGTCATAAAGCCTCTCAAACTTTGCAATGGTCAGGCGCACTGCTCATTACTTATTTTTTTATTTTAGTTATTCTTTTTCAGCTCAAATCTAAGCGTGAACATGCTGTTAGAGAAAAAAATCTTGAGGTGATGCTTAGATCCATCGGCGAGGCAGTTATTGCGACTGATTTTCAGGGCCATGTAACCCACATGAACCCGGAAGCCGAACATCTAACTGGCTGGGATTTTACAGCTGCTGAAGGACGTCAGTTATCGGAAGTTTTCAAAGTCGTTAATGAACACAGTGGTAAGCCCGTTGATGATCTAGTTGAAACAGTAAAACAGGCAAAGAAAATTGTAGTACTCGCCGAAGACTCGCTGCTGATCGACTCGAGTGGAAATCGTTATCAGATTTACGAGAACGGTGCGCCCATATATGACGATACCGGAACAATTATCGGTGTGATACTTGTATTCAGAGACATTACACAAAATCATCAACTCAACATCCATTTAAATGAAAATACTCAACGTCTGCAACGCGTTATTGATACTTCAATGGACGCGGTCATCGTCATCGATGAACAGGGTATAGTCGATGAATGGAACCCTGCTGCTGAAAAAATATTTGGCTGGTCACGTCAGGAAATTGGAAAACGCCCTCTACACGAGCTCATCATACCGGAAGAATTTCGTCAACAGCACCTGGATGGCATTCAGCGCCTGATTAGTAATAATCAATTATCTTTTCACGCCAAGCGCATTGAATCATTAGCCCTGCACAAAGATGGCCACACGTTTCCAATTGAAATGGCCATGACTTCTATCCGCACTGAAAAAGGCTGGATGTTTAATGCTTTTATTCGTGACCTGACTGAACATAAAAATCAGCAATGCATAATTGAAAAGAACAATGTGCTTTTACGAGAAACTCAACGTGTCGCAAAACTGGGGTACTGGGAGCTTGATCTAAAAAATGATTTACTCGAATGGTCAGAAGAAATATTTGCGATATTTAACCTGGATCTGGCAACGACAAGACCTTCTTACGAATTATTCATCAATACGGTACACCCTGACGATAGAGAAAACGTTGACACCGCTTTCACTGAATCCGTAAAAAACAAAACTCCGTATAATATTATTCATCGAATCATCGCTAATGACAAAATCAAGATCGTACATGAGCAATGTGAAACCACTTACGATGAATCTGGCAATCCGATTCGATCACTGGGTCTGTTGCAGGACATTACAGAACGTATCAACAATCTTGATGAATTACGTCTTGCTGCAACCATGTTCAATACCCACGCTGGTATTCTCATTACAGAAACCGATGGTACCATTATCCGCGTCAATCCTGCATTTGAAAAAATGACTGGATACTCATCAGCCGAACTGGTGGGCAATAACCCACATATGCTGCAATCAGGAAAACAGGATAAAAACTTCTATATGCAAATGTGGGGTGAGGTCAGTGAACATGGCATGTGGCAGGGAGAACTATGGAATAAACGTAAAAATGGAACACTATACGCCGAATGGCTAACGCTGACAGCCGTAAAAAATGAGTCTGGAATAGTGACGCATTATGTTGGCACTTCGCAGGACATTACCACACGTAAGCAGGCAGAAGCCAAAATAGAGTATCGAGCCTATCATGATGACCTGACCGATCTGGCCAATCGTAGACTCTTGCACGACCGGCTGCATCAAAATATCGCTACCTGTAATCGCGACGATACTTTTGGTGCGGTATTACTACTTGATCTTGATCGATTCAAAGATCTCAACGATTCATTAGGTCATTCTGCCGGTGATGAAATATTACGACAGGTAGCCTCACGTTTAAAATCACAAATGCGCGAAGAAGATACCATCGCTCGTATGGGTGGTGACGAGTTTGTTATCGTGCTGCCTTCTGTCGACAGCAATATCTCAACAGTTAGTTTAAAGGTTCAGGCCATTGCCGAAAAAATTCGTCTGCATCTGTCACAGCCATACCAGCTCAATGAAGAGTTGTGTTACATCAATGTCAGCATTGGTATCACTCTGTTCCCGGATGATGCTGACGACATTGATGATATTCTTAAACATGCCGACACCGCTTTATACCGCGCTAAAGCACAGGGCCGTAACACTGTCTGCTTCTATCATTCGAGCATGCAAACAGAAGTTGATGCCAGGCTGATCATATGTAATGGCTTACGCAGCGCTATTAAAAACAATGAATTTCTTCTTCATTATCAACCTCAGATCAACCATAGGGGTGAGCTGATTGGTGCTGAAGCACTAATACGCTGGCAACATCCTGAACGAGGCATGGTGCCACCAGATCAATTTATTGCAGTTGCTGAAGATACAGGCTTAATTTTAGATATAGGTGAATGGGTTCTGCAGGAAGCTGCAAGACAAGTAGCTGAATGGCATAGCAGTGGTATTTGCAATCAGGATTTGTTGCGTCTGGCCATTAATGTAAGTCCCCGACAATTTCACCAGCCTGATTTTGTAGAACGAGTGTTAAGAATCTTTAAGCATGCGGGTGTCTCAACTCAATGTATAGAACTGGAAGTGACCGAAAGTTTATTGATGAAGAACATTGAGGAAGTCGTTGAAAAAATGGATGTACTACGGAAACATGATATTCGTATTTCCATCGATGATTTTGGTACTGGCTATTCCTGTCTGTCTTACCTCAAACAACTACCAATTGACCTGCTCAAAATCGATCAGTCTTTTGTACGTGATATTACTAGCGATAAAGATGATGCCATGGTTGTAGAAACCATCATTGCTATATCACGCCACCTCGGTTTGAATGTCATAGCTGAAGGCGTAGAAACACAGGAACAACTGGAATTCCTCATAGATAAAGGTTGCAATACTTTCCAGGGTTATTATTTTAGTCGACCACTCGATGCAGAAGCTTTTGGTAACTATATCAGCGAACATAAAAACTTTTATGCCGATGAAGCCCAAGCTATAAATACTGATTAATAAAAGCAGAGCATAGTGGAACGACTGATAATTAGTCGGTAAAGATGAAAACAAATATATTCATCGTTTGCATCTATTCTGCTAGAAATTTAACTTCGAACCTGAGAATAACCAACCAGTGCAAGACCAATTTGCTTGAGACGTTTTTCATCACCACCTGCCATTTTTTCCAGTATATCCAGCCACATGGCCTGATCATTACTGACCAGATCTGATTTTCGACGGGCTGGCTGGCTACCGGATGCAGTGTTCCAAACCCCGGAGGCCTTATCCAGACCTTCAAACTGCGATACCAGCTTCACACTGGTCAGGATATAAGTGATGTCATAACCCAACTGTGCTAACAGGGCAAGCTTATCTGCCGGTATAGGAATACTTTTCTCCCAACGGCTCACGGTTTTTGAGCTGACACCACAATAGTCGGCAACTTTGGACTGATTTAAGTGCAAACGTTTACGTTCCTCAGCCAATCTTGAACATATACTTGTTTCGTTTACTTTCATCATTTTCCCCCTTCACAAATCCAGCATCATGCTATTGGCCTGATGACCAATATGTCCATAAAACAATAATTTAGACATTTATAAGACGTTTCTACCACAAAAAAGTATTTTATAAATAATAGTATTAATAGTGTTATTACTTCCTGTTCCATGAACAGCATCTTCCTGACGCCAATCTATTTACCAGTAAAAACGCAAAACTGACCTGATCAGTTTAAATAATAATTTACTTCTCCTTGCTTATCGGACAAATATGCCCAATAATCGTAAAACAATAATGCAATCAATTCTCATTTGCATTAAATATATTCAACAAACAAATTTTTAATAAATAACGTCAATACACTAAGGCAGGAGGAAATACGTAAAGGAATAGGCAATAGAGTACTGGAGATCAATGGCAAGGTTGCTGAACTGGAAGTCCTGTTTTACCTGCCGGAAGGCAAACAACTGCTGGCTGTTATGAAAGAGAAACGCGTCACCTATGTCGACTCCTTCAAACATGTTGCAGCGTTACTGGCCGAAGGTAAACAATAAGTAAAGCACGTAACACAGCCAGTTATCTTAATTTAAATTCAATCACTTAGATTCCAGCTCCATTTTTAAATCTGCATTTTTGTCATTTATTTTCATAGATTTAACACAACTAGCTGTGTATTTATCCTATATATCAGTAGCACATAATTAATTGTTCATAAAATTCCTTATTAGACGTTCATACGTCTAATTTTTTTCCACCGATACAATACAAATTAGTTGCTATAACGCGTATTTATGATAGACATGAGCACTGCACAAACAATATCTCCTTTTTCTGTAATGGTTGACATGGCGTTATCCTGATGATACTTCAGCATATATATATTTATTTTGTAACCGATGTTGACGTCAGGACAAATTTGTCCAATAATCGAAAACATTATTTTAATGAAAACAGTTCTCATTTGTGCGACCATGCCCTGCAGAAGTGCATAATCCGCTTAAACACATTAATTATGAGATCATGTTGATGAAAGGATCTAGTCACATCAAAACCATATTTCGATCGATAATTCGCAATACAAAAAGCGCCTTATCGCTCAGCACATCGCCAGCACACTCACAAATACATGGCCGTCTGTTTTTCTGGTTGCCCATCCTGTTAGGTGTGATCGCAGCGCTATTATTATACGGTTACTCTGAAAAAGTTGACGCCCTGGTTATTCCCGGTGTCGTTTTGCTTGTTGGCATATTAATTGGCTGGATTCTTGACCGTAGTCACATTCAGGTTGTAAATAAGTTAATTCAAAATCAGGAAAAAACTCATTTAAATGATGCTTCTTTTTACAGCAGAATTTTACCAGTCTGGTCAAAACAGGTCATCACATCACAAAAGAGTGGTGACAGAGCTATCGCCGAATTAACCATACTTTTTGGCGAAATCGTGACTAAATTAGGCACAATGTTAAAGATGTCGAAGCACAGTTCTCACACAGGCAAAGATCACGAGAAGAATTTTATTGATGCCGTGGCACAAAGTCAGAAGGACGTGCAAATAGTGTTCAAGGACTTAAAATTAGCGCTTGAAACAGTCAGTGACAGTAAAGATATGTTATTGGCTGAAGTCACCATGTATTCTGCCAACATGAAAGATATGGCTGACGAAGCAAAGCATGTGGCATTTCAAAGCCAGATCATCGCACTCAATGCTGAGATAGAAGCCGCACGTGCAGGCGAGGCGGGCAGGGCGTTTGCCGCGGTAGTCAGTGAAATGCGCCAGCTGGCCTATAAATCGGGCGACACCAGCAAAAAGATGTCTAAAAAAGCCGAGTCCATAGATGCTGCCATGAGCCGGTTTTACAGCGAAGACAAACAAATGTCCGTCAAAGAAGCAGAACATGTGTCACGTGCCGAGACCATGCTCAACGATATTGTTGAGCGCTTTAACAAAATCACACTGGAGCTGGAAGAGTCAGTTAAGACGATGGAAAATGAATCACGACATATCCGTGATGATATATCCAGCGCGTTAGTTGCTTTACAGTTTCAGGATCGTGTCAGTCAGATCATGGCTCATGTAGCTGATAACATTAATGCATTAAGCCAACTTGTCGGATCGGGAGAAAAAAATCTGGATGCGGACGCCTGGCTAAGTGAAATGGAAGAAAATTTTTCTGTTGATGAAGAGTACACTAACTTGCGAGCCAGCAAGGCCACTCCAGAAAGTCACAGTTTATTAACATTTTTTTAGGAGACAGCATGCGAAAACAAATATTGATCGTTGACGATTCAGCATCACTCAGACAGGTAGTCAGCATCACACTTGAAAATGCCGGCTATGATGTTATTGATGCCGAAGATGGAGCAAAAGCACTGGATTTACTGGATGGCAAAAAAGTTCATCTGGTCATCTGTGATGTAAACATGCCGGTCATGGATGGCATTACTTTTGTCAAAAAAGTGAAGCAGATGCCCAATTATCGATTCCTGCCAATTATTATGCTCACTACTGAATCGCGTGAAAGCCGAAAACTTGAAGGTCAGGCTGCGGGTGCCAAAGCCTGGGTAGTAAAACCCTTTCAGCCAGAGCAAATGCTGGCAGCTGTATCAAAGTTAATTTTGCCATAAGCAAAAATACAAAATCGGGAGAAGTGAGATGACTATAAAAACCGAGTCTGAGGCTGGAATATGTAAGGTTGTCATTGAAAATGACATGACTATCTATGACGTCGCCGAACAAAAAAAACAGCTGATCAAGTCCTTAAAAAAATTGAAGAAAAATGAACTCATGGAAATCGATCTATCCAATGTTAACGAAATGGATACAGCCGGTCTTCAGGTTCTAATACTACTTAAAAAGACCGCTGTGAAAGAAAATAAAATAGTGTTGCTGGTTGCACACAGCCCGGCGTCACTCGACGTTATTGATCACTACAATCTGGCAGCATATTTTGGTGACCCAGTCATCATTTCGTCAGCCAGCAAGAAAAAATAATCCACTGTAATAATCGTTTAATTGAATAAGGAGCACCCATGAATTTACAGCCAGCACATGAAACATTCATCGCCGAATGTAAGGATCTGCTCGCCGATATGGAAGAGGCATTGTTGCATCTGGAACAACAACCTGATGATGAGGAAGCAATCACTGCCGTATTTCGCGCCGCGCACACTATAAAAGGCTCTGCTGGTGTTTTTGGCTTTAACAACATAGTCGAATTCACCCATGTAATGGAAAGCCTGCTTGAGGAAATCCGAACCGGTGAAGTAGATATTGACTCCGACATCATTGCTTTGTTGCTGTTGTGCGGTGACCACCTTCTGGTATTGCTCGACGAAACCGCAAATGACAACCAAATCATGAGCGCTAATACACACACTGCCAACACTGCGCTTCAGGAACGTCTCAAATTATACCTCAGCGATGCTATCACTTCTTCATTTGAAGTAGCCGTACCCGACGATGATGAAATGGAAATTGACACCCCCGGTGGTACTGTTGCCAGTGATGCCTGGCATATTTCACTGCGATTTGGCCAGGATGTATTACGTAATGGTATGGACCCATTATCATTCATCCGCTACATGGAGACACTGGGTACCATTGTCCACATCGTCACGCTGTATGACGCTATGCCTGATGCAGATAAAATGGATCCTGAGTCCTGTTATCTGGGACTGGAGATCGACTTCAAAACAACCATGGATAAACTGGGCATTGAAGGAATCTTTGATTTTGTCCGCGATGACTGCGCTATTCGCATTCTACCGCCACACAGCAAAGTACTCGACTACATCAAACTGATTGAAGAACTGCCAGAAGATAAAGCCATGCTCGGTGAGCTGCTCATCAAGAGTGGCTCACTCACAGAAAACGAGCTAGAAGATGGTATCAAACTTCAAAAAGAACTTGATCAGGCAGAAGATGCTTCAGAAACGCATAAACATAAACTGGGTGAAATTCTCGTCGGCCAGGGTGTGGTCCAGCCTGAGCTGGTGGATGCGGCACTAAAAAAACAACAGATCATCAAAGAACATCGAATTGTTGAAAGCAACCTGATGCGTGTTCGCGCCGACAAGCTCGACGAACTGATCACCCAGGTGGGTGAATTAATCATCGCTGCATCGGGTGCCCGTCTACTGGCACAAAATTCCGGTGACTCGGAACTGGCTGAAGCTTCACTCAGTATTGAAGAACTGGTTGAACAGGTGCGTGAAAGTGCACTGCGCCTCAGAATGGTACCGATTGGCGATACCTTCAACCGCTTTAACCGTGTCGTTCGAGATGTTGCCCGTGATCTGGATAAACAGGTGGAGCTGGTCATTAGTGGTAGCGAAACCGAGCTGGATAAATCAATGGTCGATAAAATCAGCGACCCTCTCATGCACCTGGTGCGTAATGCACTCGACCATGGTATTGAATCGATAGAAGAGCGGCAAAAACTGGGTAAAAGTGAAATGGCACGAGTTCACCTCAATGCCTACCATGACTCAGGCAGTGTCGTCATCGAAGTCGCTGACGATGGCGCCGGCCTGAATCGCAACAAGATTCTGGCCAAAGCCATTGATCGCGGCCTGGTCAGTGCTGATCAAAAATTAACTGATAGTGAAATCTACCGGCTGATCATGGAACCGGGTTTCTCTACGGCAGACTCCGTCACTAATGTATCCGGCCGCGGTGTCGGCATGGACGTGGTCAAACGTAATGTGGAAGCATTGCGCGGCAACATCACTATCGACAGCACTGAAGGTACCGGCACGGTATTTACCCTGCGCCTGCCACTGACACTGGCCATCATTGACGGCTTTCTGGTCAAAGTGGGTGATTCTTCCTACGTGGTACCACTGGATATGGTGGTCGAATGTTTTGAACTCTCTACAGATGATCGCAGCAATATTAAAGACCACAGTTACGTCAATCTGCGCGACGAAGTGCTGCCATTATTGCGCCTGCGTGATGTCTTTGATATTCATGCCGATGCCAGTCGCCGGGAAAATATTGTTGTTATCAAATACGCAGGCCAGCAGGCGGGTCTGGTGGTCGATGCGCTTCTGGGCGAATTCCAGACCGTGATCAAGCCACTGGGCAAGCTGTTCGAAAGACTCAGTGGCATTAGTGGTTCAACCATCCTGGGGCACGGTGAAGTTGCCCTGATTCTGGATGTGCCGACACTGGTGCAGCAGATGATCAAACGGGAAGAGGGTAGAGCGCGCAGACCGAAGCTCAATCGCCCGGTAAAAACCCGATAGATTTTAAATTTAACCAAAGAATAAGCAGAAAAATAACCTGAAGTAATGTAGAAAAACACAACCCCAAAAACGGGACTTGGAGAATAAAACATGAATTTAACGATTAAAGGCAAGTTGTACCTGAACATTCTGGCGGCAGTACTGGCCGTGGCTTCATTGATTGCAATCTCATACACCGGCACCTCACGCCTGGCAGAACTACAAGATATGGGCGCACAGCGCGCGTCGGACAGCTCTGACGGTTTTGAGGCGGCCTCGATCGGTGCTGAAATGTACCAGATTGTTGCGGATGCCGTGATCAATCGCAATCTCGAAGAAAGCGCAAAGCTATGGACGGAGAAAAAGAAAGAAGCCCTGACTGATATCGACGCCATCGCGGCTATGGCCGATACCCCTGAAGAAAAACGCTGGGCCGAAGAAACACATCAGGCTATCAATAATGTTATCGCTCTGTATGAGACCAAGATGCTGCCGTTGCTGAAGTCCGGCGATGATGATTGGGAAGCAATCAGGGAGCTCGACGGCGAGATTGATGGTCATATTTCAGCAATTGCTGAGACGATGTCATTATTCGCCCAGTCTATGCTGGAAGAAGCTAAAGAAGCTGATGCCGAATTCGATGAAACCGGCAGGGCAACCATCCAGAATGCAGTCATTGTTGGCGTTATCATACTGTCATTGTTAATCATGCTGTCACTATGGATACTGTTTAGTATCACACGCCCACTGAACATAGCTGTGGGTGTTGCCAACCAGATCGCCGATGGCGACCTGAGAGTTAAAATCAATGTCACTTCCAATGATGAGACCGGCCTGTTACTGAGAGCCATGCAGAACACCGTCGACAAACTCTCACAGATTATTGGTGAAGTGCGTTCCGGTGCCGAGGCGATGTCTTCGGCTTCAGAAGAGGTTAGTGCCACCGCTCAGGCCATGAACCAGGGTGCAGGCGAGCAGGCCGCCAGCGTTGAAGAAACCTCAGCTTCGGTTGAAGAAATGACTGCTTCCATTACCCAGAACAGCGAAAATGCCAAGATTACCGATGGTATGGCGACTCAGGCTTCATCACACGCCACCGAAAGTGGCGATGCAGTGCAGCAAACAGTGGCTGCGATGGGTGAAATTGCCAAGAAAATCAGCATCATTGATGATATTGCTTACCAGACCAATCTGCTGGCATTGAACGCCGCTATCGAGGCCGCCCGCGCCGGTGAACACGGTAAAGGTTTTGCCGTGGTTGCCAGTGAAGTTAGAAAACTGGCTGAACGCAGCCAGGTGGCTGCTGAAGAAATCAGCGAAAAAGCCGCCAGTTCGGTCGCCGTGGCTGAAAAAGCCGGCCGTCTGCTCACCGAAATGGTACCCGTGATTCAGAAGACCTCCAGCCTGGTGCAGGAAATTTCTGCTGCTTCTGAAGAGCAGTCTTCCAGTGTTGGCCAGGTGAATAACGCTATGGAAGAATTGAACAAGATCACCCAGACCAACGCGTCGGCTTCTGAAGAACTGGCCGCCACAGCGGAAGAGATGAGCAGCCAGTCACAACAGCTGCAGCAAATGATGGCGTACTTCAAGTTAGATGGCGTTAATAGCGGTAGCGACATGAATATCAAACGGAAAATGACAGCGACACCGTCTTCAACAAGACATCCGATGGCGCATCTGCCTGCACATTCCAGTGAGTCCAGTGCCAAAGCGCCTGCTGCCAATCAGTTCGTCAAGTTTTAGGAGGTTGTTATGGGTGCACTTATGCATGCCGGTAAAAACGACCGGAGGAACGAGGAAGAGGAGGATGCTGCCAACCTTGGCCAGCAATACCTCACTTTCCTGATTGGTAAAGAGGTGTTTGCGATTGGTATCGCTGACATCCGGGAAATTATAGAATACCGCGAACCCACCACGGTGCCGATGATGCCTTCATTCATCCGTGGGGTACTTAACCTGCGCGGACGCGTAGTACCGGTGATTGATTTGCTGGTGCGTTTCGGACGCGAAAGCACTGAAGCTTCACGCCGCACCTGTATCGTGATACTGGAGGTTGAGCATGAAGGTGAGCAACAGTACATTGGTATCGTAGTTGATGCCGTCAGGGCGGTACTCGATATTGCCGATGCGGATATCGAACCACCACCGTCGTTTGGTGCCCGCTTACGCAGTGATTTTGTCAGCGGCATGGGCAAGGTCCACGACGAGTTTGTTATCATTCTGGACACCGAGCATGTGCTCTCGATTGAAGAGCTGTCCATGCTGGCAGGCCTCGATGAAAATAATCAAGTGCTCGGATCTGAGCAGGCGATGTTGCCTGATGATGTAACAACAGGCGATGATACTGAGTAAGTAATCAGATGAGTGAAAGCCCACAGGTATTGCGAAAAATGCTTTCGCGGCAGTAATATCATAAAAAATATCCCAGCAATAGCTGGGATATTTTTATTTTTAAAGAGCGCCTAGATGCATGTCAAATGAAATAAATACGAAGAAATCAAAATCAGGTTTTTCACCCACAGGCCTTACCGAGATCAGCGAAGTTGAATTTAAAAAATTCAAGACATGGATCTATGATGCGGCAGGCATCAATCTTTCCGATCACAAAAGAACACTGGTCATGGGACGTCTCGCGCCTAGATTGCGCCACCATAAACTGTCGAAATACGGTGATTATTTCAGCTTATTAACCAGCCCAAAAGAAACAGTTGAATTACAAATCGCAATTGATTTGCTAACCACAAACGAAACTTATTTTTTTCGTGAACCTAAACACTTTGATTTTCTACGCGACCAGATTCTGAAAGCGCACCCACCCGGTCAACAGATGCGCATCTGGAGTGCGGCAAGTTCAACGGGGGAAGAACCCTACACCATTGCAATGACACTGGCCGAGTCACTGGGCAATGGCGCATGGGAAATAATTGCCTCGGATATTAGCAGCCGTGTGCTGGATCGTGCACGCACCGGTCATTATTCAATGGAGCGGGCCAGACATATTCCTCAAACCTTACTGCATAAATATTGCCTGAAAGGGGTGGGAGAGCAGGACGGCACCTTCATGATCAATGCAGAACTAAAAAGAAGAGTTAAGTTCCAATATATTAATTTGAATAATCCTTTGCCGCAGCTGGGTGAGTTCAATGTTATTATTATTAGGAACGTGATGATCTATTTTGATCAGGACACCAAGCGTAAAGTGATTGCACGTATGCTTCCATATTTAAAACGAGGCGGTTATTTACTCATAGGACATTCAGAAAGCCTGAATGGAATTACTGATAAGTTAGAAACCATTAAACCTTCAATTTACCGTAAGCCATAGATTAGATGATACAAGCTCCACCTGATGTCATGGATATTTTTCTCCAGCCAGGAGATTTTTATTTTGGTGACAAAGACACTCGCATACGAACCTTACTGGGTTCCTGTGTTGCCATTACCATATGGCATCCTAAATTACATATTGGCGGTATGTGCCACTACATGTTGCCGAGACGACCCGCACATAAAACAACCAATGATCTTGATGGTCGATACGCAGAGGATGTCATGCAAATGTTTATGCATGAATTGAAACGCTCAAAAACAAAGCCCTCAGAGTATAAAGCTAAACTTTTTGGCGGCGGCAATATGTTTACACAAATAAAGAAATCAGAAAACCACATCAGTATATCAAAACAAAATATCGATTTCGGGCGCACGGTAATGGCGCAATATGGGTTTAATGTTCATGCCGAATGTATGGGTGGCACAGGCCACCGTAATATTATTTTTGATTTGTGGAGTGGTGATGTCTGGGTGAGACGGCCGATGGAGACACTTTAATGGCTATTATAAATGTGCTAGTAGTTGATGATTCTGCCGTTGTCCGTCAGGTTATAAGCAACGAATTATCGAAAGACAAATCAATCAACGTCATTGCGGCAGTAGCTGATCCTATTTTTGCCATGAAACGAATGGGTATGCAGTGGCCGGATGTTATCGTGCTTGATGTCGAAATGCCACGCATGGACGGCATTACTTTTCTCAAGAAAATTATGGCTGAACGACCCACACCCGTAGTGATCTGCTCAACACTGACCATTAAGGGTGCTGAGACAACTATGCAGGCGCTGGATGCAGGCGCTGTGACCATCATCACCAAACCAAAGGTTGGTGTTAAAAATTTTCTGGAAGAATCTTCCAATGAGTTAATTCATGCAGTTAAAACAGCCGCATGCGCTAACACAAAAAATCTGATTCCCCGAAAAACTCCAACAACACCAACGCTCAAACCCACCGCCAAACTCACCGCCGATGCGGTACTGACTCAGGCAACTGTTGCAATGACCCAGACCACGGACAAGGTTATTGCTATTGGTACTTCGTGTGGTGGTACACAGGCGCTTGAATTTGTTTTATCCGCGCTGCCAAAAACTTGCCAGGGTATTGTTATTGTTCAGCACATGCCTGAAAAATTTACCGCTGCTTTTGCTGCAAGGGTTAACAGTATTAGCGAGATCGATGTCAGAGAAGCCCAGAACGGCGATCGCGTTATTCCCGGACAGGCCCTGATTGCGCCCGGCGGCAAACATCTATTATTAACCCGTAGTGGGGCGCAGTACAGGGTTGAAGTCCGTGACGGCCCGCTGGTGAACCGTCATCGGCCTTCGGTAGATGTGCTGTTCCGCTCGGTCGCAAAATGCGCCGGTAAAAATGCGGTCGGTATTATTATGACCGGCATGGGTGACGATGGCGCCCATGGTATGGCTGAAATGCACGATCAGGGTGCTTATACTATTGCTCAGAATCAGGAGACCTGTGTGGTGTTTGGCATGCCGAAAGAGGCGATCAAACTGGGTGGCGTCGACAAGATTATGTCCTTGCAGGATATTGTTCGAGAAATCATCAACATTCATTAACGTGGCTGAAATAAGGGTGTGATATACGAAGCAGAATAGCGCTTACTGAGCGATATACGCTATTTAACATAATATACATTATGCGCACTAGTATGTAATCATAACCACGAATACGGGCATTTATCACCAATTGCAACACATACAGCTTGTGTTTACGGTTAAGGACTGGATAATGCTCGATTTCATCCCATTACATCACTCATATACGCTGTGCTAAAGCCCCATTTACCCAACAAGACCACGCTGATGACCTACTGGAGCCGCCTCTATGGCAGCTCCTTTGCGCTGGCGATTGTCGAGGCTAGCAAACAGTTTGATCAGGGTCCTGTGGTGGTCATTGTTGAGGATATTGCGCACGCCGATTCACTGAAAAGCGAAATTGAGTTCTACGGTTCTTCATCGCTCAATATCTACCATCTACCTGACTGGGAAACCTTGCCTTACGATGTGTTCTCGCCACATCAGGACATCGTCTCAGATCGCCTGAAAACGCTTTACCAGCTCCAGAACATTCAGGCTGGCGATATCCTGCTGCTACCCGTGACCACGCTGCTACAGAAGCTCACGCCCAGGAAATACATTACTAGCAGCGTTCTGATCTTTCAGCCCGGACAAAAACTGGATACGCACGAATTTAGAACCAATCTAGAATCGGCTGGATATCTGTATGTGTCACAAGTCATGGAACACGGCGAATTTACCGTGCGCGGCTCGATCATCGACATTTTTCCAACCGGCTCGAAAACACCGTTCAGGCTCGACTTGTTTGATAATGAGATCGAGACAATCAGGGACTTTGATCCTGCCGATCAGCGCTCGAACAAAATCATCGATGCGATTGAAATTCTGCCGGCGCGTGAGTTCCCGACGGATAAAGAAGGTATTCAGCTATTTCGCGAAAATTATCGACAACAGATTGTCGGCGATCCTTTACAGAGCATCATTTATAACAACATCAGTGACGGCAATATACCCACGGGTATCGAATACTATTTACCCTTGTTTTTTGACCAGCTTGAAACTGCATTTGATTACATACCTGCTGATTCATTATTTATCCAGCCAGATAATCTGACAGAAATAATTGAAGCATTTACACAAGATTTAGAATACCGCTATGAACAACGTAAACATGATGTTCAACGCCCTATTCTGCCACCGACATCGATTTTTCTTGGCCAGCAAGACATAAAACAGTATATCGAAAAATATGCACGCATTAGTGTTTCAAAATTTAGCAGCATTGATAATGAATATGACCTGGCAGTCAAAAGACCACCCGAATTAAAACTAAATACCCAGAGCAAAGATCCTTCTTCAGCATTAACGGCATTTCTTCAGGAATATACCGGCCGGATACTTTTTGCTGCTGAAACACCGGGACGTCGTGAAATTATTTCTGAATTATTGCGCTCACATCACATTTATCCAAAGTTGTGTGAGACATGGGATGATTTTATAAATGCTGAAGAACCAATATGCTTAACTGTATTTGAAATTGAAAATGGTTTGAGCCTGATCGAGCCTGAACTCTGCGTCATCACCGAGCCACAGATTTACGGCCAGCGCGCCATTCAGAAGAGACGCAGAAAGAGTCGTGGTTTAGACTCCGATGCCATTGTTAAAAATTTAACCGATCTAAATATCGGATCACCCGTTGTTCATCTTGATCACGGTGTTGGTCGATATCTTGGTCTACAAAAACTTTCTGGTGCCGAATACGATACTGAATTTTTAACCATTGAGTATGCAGGCGGCGATAAACTTTATGTACCGGTTTCATCGCTGCATCTTATCAGTCGTTATACAGGCGCATCACCCGAGCACGCACCTTTATACAGGCTTGGTTCTGATCAGTGGCAAAAAGCAAAAAGTAAAGCGGTTAAAAAAGCTCGCGATGTTGCTGCTGAGTTGCTGGATATTCATGCTCGCCGTGCTGCTGCTAAAGGCAAAAAACATGAAATTAATCACGATGAATATCAGAACTTCTGTAATGGCTTTCCTTTCGAAGAAACCTATGATCAGGCTGCCGCTATATTAAGCGTACTGGAAGATCTAAACAGTCCTATACCCATGGATCGGGTGGTTTGTGGTGACGTCGGTTTCGGTAAAACAGAAGTCGCCATGCGTGCTGCCTTTGTTGTCGCCAATGCCGGCCAACAAGTTGCCATACTGGTCCCCACCACTTTACTCGCACAGCAACATTACCAGAACTTCAGTGATCGTTTCGCCGACTGGCCAATTAAGGTGGAAGGTCTGACCCGATTTAACAGTGCAAAAAAACAACAGGCTGTACTCGACGACCTGGCCTCAGGAAAAGTTGATATTGTTATAGGTACGCATAAACTTTTGCAGAAAAGCGTGAAGTTTAAAGACCTCGGTTTAGTCATCATTGATGAAGAACATCGTTTCGGCGTGAAACATAAAGAGCAAATGAAATCACTACGTTCAGAAGTCGATATTTTAACGCTCACAGCAACACCTATTCCAAGGACTCTCAATATGTCTTTGGCTGGCATACGCGATCTATCTATCATTGCCACCCCACCCCATCAGCGACATTCAATTAATACATTTGTCACCCAGTGGGACGATATTAGTATCAAAGAAGCCTGTCAGCGTGAATTAAAACGTGGCGGTCAAATTTATTTCTTGCATAACGAAGTCAAGACTATTGAAAAAATCACTGCTGATTTAAGAGCATTATTACCGGAAGCAAAAATCGAATTCGCCCACGGACAAATGCCTGAAAAAGATCTTGAGCAAATCATGCTAGATTTTTATCATCAAAGATTCAGTGTGCTGGTGGCAACGACGATTATTGAAAGCGGCATTGACGTGCCGACTGCAAATACCATCATTATTAACCGTGCCGATAAACTCGGCCTGTCACAACTACATCAGATTCGTGGCCGCGTTGGTCGTTCGCATCACAGGGCCTATGCCTATTTAATTACGCCTCCGGAGTCACTGCTCACCGATGATGCCAAGAAACGCCTCGAAGCCATTGAATCACTCGAAGATTTAGGCGTTGGTTTCACTCTTGCAACCCACGATCTTGAGATACGTGGTGCAGGTGAATTGCTCGGTGAAAATCAGAGCGGCCAAATTACAGAAATTGGTTTCGGCCTTTATAGCGAATTACTGGAAAGAGCCGTTCAGTCACTGAAAAATGGCGATACTACAGACGTTCCTCTGGGCGCCGGTGTCGAAATTGACCTGGGCATGCCTGCCATCATTCCCGATGATTATGTCTATGACATCCATCTACGATTAATCCTTTACAAACGCATTGCTAGCGCTAAAAATACTAATGAACTGGATGAACTGCGTGTCGAATTCATCGACCGCTTTGGTCTGTTACCTGAGAGCACCAAAAACCTGTTTGCCGTCACCGAAGTTAAGCTACAGGCAGAAAAAGCTGGCATCTCAAAAATTGATACCAACGATAACGGTTTCAGAGTAATCTTCACTGAACGACCTAATATTAATCCGATGAAGCTAATTGAGTTAATTCAAAAACAATCTAGTATTTATCATTTTAACGGCACCGATACATTACGCATAAGCCATGACATGGATGATGAAGACTATAATAAACGCGCAATCACCATTTTAGATATCATCAATACATTAACTACTCAAGAATAATACCGTCAGATAATGAAAAAAATTACCACTTCAATATTCACTTTACTGCTCTTACTATCAACATTCGGCGTTCATGCCGTCAATCAATACAATATTGAAATTATCTTTTTTGAGGATACCTCTAATCGCTACATTAATAGTGAGCAATGGCCTGTAATTATTCCGCCAGAAGAATCGATGACTCCACCATCAGTTACCCTCCCCATCAATAAACTGAATAATAATATCGAACTCAATAAGACTGAATATCCAAATAGTAACAGCGTGATCAATATCACTCATCATGCCAGTGACGCACTCGCTGATTACGTTACCAGGCTTAATCAGTCTTCCAGATACAATGTTTTACTTCACCGATCCTGGCAACAAACTGGGCTCAATGATACCGATGCTATTGACATTTATGTCAATACAAGCGGTGCTGATGATCTCAAAAACAACGATGTAACCATCTTTAATCCGGGGCATCAAACATCAACCATCAATGATAATCAGAACTTCATGTCCAATGTAGAGGGAACTCTCAAACTAATACTAGGACGCTATCTACACATTCATACCGATTTACTCTATAGACGACTCAACACTGCATACAAACCAGACTCGCCAGTTTTAAACGGAAGAATATTTAGTGAATATAAAATAAAATCTCAACGCAGAATGCGCAGCAACGAACTTCATTATATTGATCATCCACTATTAGGTATTCTGATTCTCGTCAGTCCAATTAAACCTCCGGAACCTGCTGAATAAAATAACTGCCTGAGTGAAGAACCAGACAAAATTGATATATTATTAATACTTATTACATGAACCCACAACAAATCGCAAATATTTTGAACGAAATTGCTCGTTTGGAAACTTCCGGTAAAAGCATTGAAGCCATGGAAAAATTACGTCCACTTCTCGATACTTCAAAACCAGGACCATACGTTGTAGAAGCATACGCTGTTCTTAGCACGCATTATAATGAACAGGAAAAAGCACTGGATCTGGTAGAAGATACACTT
>Ga0224496_10000935_pt1 | contig 18893 bp, 3 predicted proteins | sample SF_Jul11_sed_USG_2_FD_168127 | JGI IMG/M metagenome (GOLD analysis project Ga0224496, IMG submission 168127) | Sediment microbial communities from San Francisco Bay, California, United States - SF_Jul11_sed_USGS_8_1 | ecosystem: Environmental > Aquatic > Marine > Sediment | place: USA...
TGGCCCCGCGACAAAAACCGCCGACGCCTGGCAGGTGTGAGCTCCTTTGGGTTCAGTGGAACTAATGCCCACGTGATACTCGAAGAAGCACCCCAAACCGCTGCCCTCACTTCGGAAGTTGAACGCCCACTGCATATTCTCGCGCTCTCGGCAAAAACGCCCAATGCACTTGGCGACATTGTGCAACGTTACCAACAATTTTTGCGTAAACACCCTCAACAACGTTTAGAGGACATTACCTATACCGCGACCACTGGCCGTTCTCACTTCGCCGTGCGTGCCTGTTTCATTGCCTCTTCCCCGCAACAACTACTGCAATTGTTAGAACAACAAGCGGTTGATCATCCCTCTGCTTTGCCCTATTACGGTGAATCCACTCTCAGTCAACCTGCGCAAGTAGCACTATTGTTTACCGGTCAAGGTTCGCAATATCCCAATATGGCGCGCTCACTGTTTCAAACTCAGCCCGCATTTCGCGATAACCTGATACAGTGCGATCAGATGTTGCGCCCTTATATGGACCGCTCCCTGCTCTCTCTCTTGTTCCCGCAAGATAATGAACAACACGATGATCTGAACCAGACCGTTTACGCGCAACCGGCGCTTTTCGCTGTGGAATATGCACTTGCCCAACTGTGGCTGTCCTGGGGAGTAAAGCCCAAAGTTTTGCTCGGCCATAGCATTGGCGAATATGTTGCCGCATGTATCGCCGGGGTTTTCTCTCTGGAAGAGGGACTACGCTTAATCGCCGCCCGTGCCCGCCTAATGCAGGCCCTTCCGCAGAATGGCGCCATGGCCGCTATCGCTGCCGATGCAAATCGGGTGCAACAAACGATTGCTGCCTATGGACAGATATCCATTGCCGCGATAAATGCGCCGCAACAAACCGTCATCTCCGGGGATCGAGCCGCCGTCGAAGCCGTGTGTAAGGAATTCTCAGCGCAAAAAATTCCTCACACGCGCTTGAACGTCTCCCATGCATTCCACTCTCCGTTAATGCAACCCATGTTGGCCGATTTCAAACAGGTTGCCGAACACATTCGCTTTCAGCCCCCGACCATCACGTTGATCTCGAATCTTACCGGTCAGGTGATTAGTGACGACCTGACACGGCCACAATATTGGCTGGACCACGTGTTGGCCTCTGTTCGTTTTGAGCAAAGTGTGCGCACGGCTTACGACCTGGGTTGTCGCGTTTTTCTCGAACTCGGGCCTACACCGGTACTTAGCGGTCTCGGACAACAATGTATCGATGACGTCCAATGTCGCTGGTTAAGCACATTGCACCGGGGACGGGACGAATGGGAAGGCACGCTTCGCTGTCTGGCCTCGCTATACCAACTCGGTGTTTCCATTAACTGGCAAGCCTTCGATTCACCGTACACGCGACGCAAAATCGCGTTGCCGACCTATCCCTTCCAACGGAAAAAGTTTTGGTTCCAAACCAAGAAAGCGCCTGCTCCTACCTTTATTTCAGAAAATAGCCTTAACCCGCTATTAGGGCACAAGATTCCACTATCAAGATCTGAAACGCGGTACTACGAAAGCTACTACTCTCCAACATTCCCCAAACTCCTTTCGGATCATAAGCTATTCGATTCCGTCGTAGTGCCTGGCGCAGCGTATATCACCACGGTCATTGCCGCCGCACAAGATGCTTTGGACGCGACCTCTGTTGAAATGAGTGACCTCTATTTTCTACAACCTTTAGTCATTTCGCCTGACGAAAACTATCGCGTTCAGACAAGTTTATCGTTTAACGAGGACAACTCGGCGAAGTTCGAGGTAAATAGCCTTCTTGAAGACAAACAAAATAGCGGGCGCCAAAATTGGCTCTCCCATGTCTCCGGGCACATACAAGCGCAACACGTATCTGCGACCGCAATACTGCCTAAGATAACCTCGCTATCCGCTGATAATGTGAACCATAAAAGCATCGATGGCACCGACTTCTACCGAAAATTCGAGCGTTATGGTTATCATCTGGGGCCACGGTTTCAGGGTTTAAAATCGATTTGGCAACACGAAAACGAGATTATTTGTGAATTAAGCTTACAAAATTGTGACGACTACGACCAATACGACCTATATCCGGGCATTGTCGACTCCGTCTTTCAAGCGCTTTCTGTCGCTCATTCCAACAAATCAACGCTCAGTGAAAACGAGATATATTTGCCATTCTATATTCGTAAGCTTAGCTATACGAAACCTGCATCACTTACAGAATCACTATGGTGTAAAGTTACCTACTCAAATGTTGATAACCAATCCGAGAACAGCGTTACCGGCGACATGCTGCTTTTCGATAAACACGGAACCGTTATCTTGTGTATAGAAGGATTTGAGGGAAGAATCGCGCGAGACATTAAACCTTCTCAATATGAATCCGATATTTTTTACCAGTTAGACTGGCTTGAACAAGAGAGAAATACAACCGGGATCTCCTCAAATGCAGGCACAGGTGAAAACCATTGGTTGATATTTGCTGATAAAAACGGCGTTGGTCGTTCCTTAGTCGATGAACTACGTATTCAAACAGACGACTATACTCTTGTCACTCCGGGTGATTCGTCGCAGACGGACTCCTCCTGTCGCTGCACTCTGGATCCACAACGTGCAGGTGACTTTCACCAACTATTGACGTCAGTATCGACCAAGAATACATCGATCAATATCGTTTTTCTTTGGGCATTGGATCGTTTTCAACACACACCGAATGAAATCTATGCGTCAGCCTTATACCTAACTCAAGCTGCGGCTCAATGCACATCTTCGATACGTCTATCATTTGTGACGCGTGCGGCCCAGGCTGCGTATGTGAATTCTCTAGGCCATATTGATGCTATTCAGGCCGCGATATGGGGATTCGTTCGAACAGTCATGTGGGAACACCCTAACCTATCATGTCAACTAATAGATTTGGACGTTACTGCCAGCGCCAAAGAAAAAGAAGACCTACTCGCCGAGTTGCGTGACAGGTCTGGTGAAAACCAAATTGCATTTCGCCAAAATCGGCGCTTAGCTGCACGCCTAACAACCCGACCTATGACGCCAACAGACAGTCAGAATTTTTTTATAAAACCAGATTCTACCTACCTTATAACGGGTGGTCAGGGAGCACTAGGTCTGAAACTCGCAAATTGGCTAGTAGACAAAGGTGCGGATACTATTGTCTTAACAGGGAGAAGTGAGGCGAATTCACCAACGCAACTCTTCATAGAAACCCAACAGAAACGCGGTATAAGTATCCGGTATATTCCAGCTGACGTCGGCGATTTATCTCAGACGAAATTGTTATTCACAACAGTCGATGAATCCGGCCCTCCATTGCGAGGTGTTTTTCATACTGCTGGCGTGCTAGACGATGGAAGCGTTGGCGAACAGGATTGGCAACGCTTCTCGAACGTGCTTGCGCCGAAAATCACGGGCACGTGGAACCTACATAATGTTACCAAAGACAGCGACCTGGATTACTTCGTATGCTTTTCATCTATTGCCGCAGTAATCGGCTCTCCTGGGCAAAGCAGTTACGCTATGGCAAACGCATATATGGACGCTCTCATGGCATACCGTAGGGGGAAGAATTTGGTGGGTATTTCCATCAATTGGGGACCCTGGGGTGAGTTTGGTATGGCGGCGTCGCTTGGGCGAATGCACCAGCAGCGCATGACTGCAGGGGGTATTAACGCGCTTAATCCAGAAACAGGTTTTATTGCGCTAGAACACAGTTTACAAGATGTTTCGCTTGCACAAATTGTCATCGCTTCTATAGATTGGAAACATTGGTTTAGTGCGAGAGCTTCGTCGTCGCCACCACTTCTTAATAGATTAGCCGTCAAATACCAAAATATGGTGACGCCGCTCAAACCGCAGCTGATAGAAAAACTGAAACAAGCTAACGGACAGGACAAAAACAAGGTCTTGACATTGTATTTAAAAGAACTTCTTTCCTCGGCACTCGGCTACGAAAGTAGCAATGAAATAGACGAGTCGATGCCCTTAACAAACTATGGCGTGGATTCCATTACTATCATAGAACTACGAAATCAGTTACGTTCATTATTAGGCGTCGACATTCCGATCAGCGAATTCTTCTCTAGCATCACAATTTCTGAGCTGTCTACGAAGGCGCTACAACATTTCCAGGGTGAATCGAAGAACGCCGAGACGACTGTTTATCAGGAAATTCAGACTGTGCCTAAACAGGACTACTATCCTGTTTCTCACGCCCAGTTTCGACTTTGGCTACTTCACCAGGTCGATCACAACAATTCCGCCTATCACCTTCCAGCGATAATTCCTTTGCCCGAATCCGCAGACAAGAATGCTATCGAGGACGTGATATATACAATGACTCTGCGACACGAAACTTTGCGCACGTCGTTCGAAGAGCATGAAGACAGGCCCGTTCAAGTTATACGTGACCCGACCAATATATCAATAGACACCGTCTCGCTAACTAGCCTTGAGGCGATGCATGACTATTTCAGAAACTTCAGTGTTGCCAAGTTTGATTTAACGTCAGTCCCGCTTTTTCGTGCCAACTATGCCGTACTGGACAATGGACAGAAATTCTTATTGTGGTGTATGCACGAAATAATTGCGGATGGCACTGCAAGCGCTATCTTTCAACATGAAGCTGAAAAACTGTTGTCCGCATATCAGAGCGACTTGGAAAATCCACTAACGCCGCTAACGATTCAATACAAGGATTTCGCTACATGGCACAACCAACTAATCGCCGGTGAAGAAGGCAGGAAAAGTAGGGACTATTGGCACGGAGTGCTCGAAACGCCACCCAATATGTTGGAGTTGCCTTTCGACTTCCCGATCAGCAACGCGGCACATCGCAGACGTTCGATTTATTCGTTCGATATTTCAGCGAGTCAATTCACATCTTTGCAGCGTTTCATACAACAGCAAAATGTCAGCTTGTTTATGCTAATTCAAGCAATACTCTGCCTTATGTTGTCTCGCGTTACCGGCCAAAGAGACCTCATTTTCGGATCTGCAGCCTCGGGTCGAATTCATCAAGACGTTCAACCTCTCATTGGATGTTTTGTCAATACAATACTTTTACGACATCGCATCCCCCAACACGCGACATTTGTCGATTTATTGTCGTCTATTAGAGAAACCACCATTGAAAGTCTGACGCATCAACTTTACCCATTTGACCGATTAGTTGATGAATTGAACATAAAACGTGAAGCTGATCGCTTTCCGCTTACTTCTGTTCTCTTGAATGTTATGAATTTTTCGGATTCGATAATACCCTATTCTATAGATAGAGATATGAAAATTGAGCTTGAGCTTTACGCGGTACCAAAACACGACAGTGTCTATTTTGAGTGTCATTATCGAAACGCGCTTTTCACACAACAGACTATCGCAACGTTACTGGGAACATTTACTGACCTGATCACTCAAGTCGTTCAGAATCCGAGTCTAAACATCGATAAATACAAACTATTTATGCGGGACAACACAATAATGGATGCCAACAGACTTATACTCACTTCCGATGAGGAAAATCTTGAAAATAATACCCATACTGATGAAGCTGAGGTCGTAATATGAGTTTTGACGAACTGCTCGAAGCGCTGGTTACAAACGATATAAAAATTCGTGTTGAAGGGGATAATTTACGCATTAAGGCTGATCGCTCGGCCCTAACTTCCGATCTTACTCAACAGATAAAGACACATAAGGCTTCTCTCTTAAGCTGGGCAAGAAAGCAACAGGTCGATAACCCTTCTCTTCCTAAAACGCCCTTTCAGGCTTTCGTTGAAAATCTAAATGTGACGCTAAAGTATCACGACGTCGCGTCTCAATTTAGTGACATGGCGGTGCGGAATCCGGATTCCATTGCGGTCGAGTACCGAGATCAAAAATTCAGCTATGCTCAAATCAATGACGGTGCAAATAGGGTAGCGAACACTTTAATCGATCGAGGTTTAGAACAAGAAGCGATCATAGGTTTACTGATTGATAACCCAGTTGATCATTTAATTGCCGTCATTGGTTCATTCAAAGCAGGCGCAATGTTTGCCAGCTTTGGCTTGCAAAATCCGATACCACACATTCGGCAACAAATCGAATCAGCGAGACCCTCGGTCTGGGTATGCAGTTCAAACAGTTTAAGTATCATCTCGGAAATATACGAGCAGAGAGGCCGTACTGAAAAGTTTGTTATACTGATCGACGGCATCGCGACTGGGGAGCCCGTGGATATCGACGCGCTTGCAGACAGCAAACTTCGCGCAAACTGCACGAGCTTTACATCATCAAGCATTAATACGCCACCGACCTTAACCAGAGATCGAAACGCCCCGTGCTATATTTATTTCACATCGGGTTCAACGGGTACACCCAAGCCCATTGTGGGACGTACCCAAGGTCTTGCACACTTTATCGAGTGGGAGATCGACACGTTTAAAATCGATAAGCACGCCCGTGTCAGCCAACTCACCGCTCCCACTTTTGATGCCTATTTACGTGATGTCTTTGTCCCTTTGTGCAGTGGTGCAACATTGTGCATTCCCCCGCAAGCCAGTCGCAATTTGACACCTGATGTTCTCGTCTCGTGGATACAACAACAAGCCATCACCCTCGTGCACTGCGTCCCCTCTCTCTTCAGGACATTGCTCTCCCAGCATCTCACTCCCGAACACTTTTCTGCCCTGCAACATGTGTTGCTCGCCGGAGAGCCGTTGTTGCCCCGCGATGTCAAAAAATGGCAAAACATTTTTGGTCAACGGGTAGAACTGGTTAATCTTTATGGCGCTTCAGAAACCACGATGGTCAAGTGCTTCCACCGCGTCACACCTGAAGATGCGAAACAGACGTTCATTCCCGTGGGTCGCGCTATGTCGGGCGCTGCGGTGATTGTTCTCGACGAACAGGGACGAGTATGTCCACGCGGCGAAATTGGCGAGATCTATATTCGTTCGCCCTATGTCAGTCTCGGCTATTATCAACAAGCAGAAATGACTCAGCGTGCGTTCGTCGCCAATCCGCTGATGGAAGGCGACACGGTCTATCGTACCGGCGACCTGGGGACACTGTTGCCCGATGGCAATCTGCGATTTCTGGGCCGACGCGATCAACAGGTCAAGGTCAATGGCATCCGTATTGAGCTAAGCGAGATAGAAAACGCCTTGCTGGCACAACCAGATATTCAGGAAGCCGCAGTGATTGCCACTACTACCGATTTCGGTGATACCGTGTTGCACGCGTACTACGAAAACAAAGAAGCTATACCCACAGAAGAATTGCGTGCCTTTCTTAGCGATAGATTACCAGCTTCATTTCTTCCCAGTACCTATACCCACCTGGATAACCTGCCGCTAACACCAACAGGTAAAATCGACCGTAAGGCATTGCAACAGACTGTCGACACCTCGGACACGCAGAATTACGTGGCGCCGGTCACACCGACCCAACAGCAGTTGGCCGATATCTGGCAGGAAGTACTCGGGCTGGAGCGTGTGGGTATCCAGGATAATTTCTTTGAAATCGGCGGACATTCCCTACGCGCACTGCTGGTCATCTCGAAAATTCGTAAAACGTTTGAAGTGGAATTCCCGCTTGGTACCTTGTTCGATGCGCCTACCATTACCCAACTTGCCGAACTCATCGACAACTCGCAACATAGCCATTTCAGTGCCATCGAACCACTACCGCAGCAAGCGCACTACAGCCCCTCCCGTGCGCAAATGCGTTTGTGGCTTCTGCGTCAATTTGACGCGGATAGTTCTGCCTATCATATCCCCGCTATTCTCGATTTGCCTGACGGTATCAACAATAGCGTATTCGAACAGGTACTCAATACCATCATCGAACGCCACGAAACGCTGCGCACGGTCTTTAACGAAGTTGACGAGCAGGTGGTTCAATTTATTCTGCCTCCTTCGCCGATTACATTGCAGCAGCAGACGTTCGAGTCTACTGATGCACTGCAGCAGGCTATCAAGGCATTTACCGTCGCACCATTTGATTTTATTAACGGTCCTTTATTCCGTGCGCAAATTATTGTGACGCCCCAGGGACAAAAACAGTTGCTTTGGTGTATGCATGAAATCATCGCTGACGGTACGTCCAGCACGCTTTTTCAAAAAGAGGCCGAGCAACTGTTACAAGCCTTCCGCCAAGGGCTACCCAATCCGCTCGCTCCTCTGCGCATACAATATAAAGATTATGCCGCCTGGCAAAACAGAATGCTCGAAGAAGACAGTGGTGCCGACAGTCGAAACTATTGGCATACGCAACTCAGCGGTAAATTACCCGTCTTGGATCTGCCTTTTGACTTTCCCCTTACTGCGCAAACTGATACACACGGGGCCTATTACGAGTTTACCGTACCGGCACAAGTTCAGAAGACCTTGCACAGCTATTGTCAATCACATCAAGTTACGCCGTTTATGCTACTACAAGCGACGTTAACGGTAGCACTATGCAATCTTACCGGCCAAAAAGACATCATTTTAGGTTCGCCAGTGGCCGGTAGAGACCACATAGACCTACAACCACTGATCGGTTTTTTTCTTAACACCATTCTACTGCGCTACCAAACAATGCCGACAACAACGTTTGCGCAGTTGTTACAAACTGTTAAGAAAACCACGTTAGATGGTCTAGCACATCAGCACTACCCCTTTGAACAACTCGTTGACGAACTGGATGTCTCTCGACAACGTATTCGCTTTCCGCTCACATCGATCTTACTCAACGTGATGAATTTCACCGACAATACGCAAACTCTTGATCTTTTCGAGGCTCGCCATTGTTCGGTTGACAAAGACATGAAAATAGAATTTGAAATCGATGTGTTTGAGTACAGCAATGGTATGCGTTTTCGATGTATATATCGTACGGGTTTATTCCGCCCGGAGACTATAGAGTATTTGATGCGGAATTTTGTCGATTTATTACAATACTCTCTGAATGACAGCAGCTACCTCGTTGACGAGGCACCTATTTACAAGTCATCTCAAGGTGAAGTCGATGGCAATATTTCAATTAATAGTCCTGCGCTCAGTTTTATGCGTACGCTCGACGTTCCACTTACATTCGATCATCCTTTCGCTGCATTTGAATCACAAGTCAAGACGACACCTGATGCTATCGCGGTAAGTTACGCAAACGAGTCGCTCAGCTATCAAGTGCTTTATGACAGAAGTCTTCAAATTGCTATCGGCTTGCAAAATCAGGGATTAATTCCGGGTCAAGTAGTTGGCGTGTTGACAGATAATCCGCTTGAACAATTAGCCGCTTTGCTCGGGATTATGCAAACGCGCGGTGTCATAGCGATTATGAACACCGGCGACCCAATCACACGCTTGAAGCAATATGTGAAAGTGACTCAAGTATATCACTGGGTAGGAAACAGCACGTCGATTGAACGCCTGCCAACTATCGTTGGCGATGAGACTCGAACAGCTTCCGTATTACTGTTAAATCGCGATGCGCCGATTAGTCACAAACTACCGCCAGCGTGGAACATACAACATTTGACTGCATTTGATTCCGGAAAATTTGATTCAAAAATTGATGGCGATGACCCCTGCTATATTTATTTCACATCGGGTTCAACGGGTACACCCAAGCCCATTGTGGGGCGCGCCCAGAGTCTTGCACACTTTATTCAGTGGGAGATCGACACGTTTAAAATCGATAAGCACGCCCGTGTCAGCCAACTCACCGCTCCCACTTTTGACGCCTATTTACGTGATGTCTTTGTCCCTTTGTGCAGTGGTGCAACATTGTACATTCCCCCGCAAGCCAGTCGCAATTTGACGCCCGACGTTCTCGTCTCGTGGATACAACAACAAGCCATCACCCTCGTGCACTGCGTTCCCTCTCTGTTCAGGACATTGCTCACCCAGCACCTCACCCCCGAACACTTTTCTGCCCTGCAACATGTGTTGCTCGCCGGAGAGCCGTTGTTACCCCACGACGTCAAACAATGGCAAGACATTTTTGGTCAACGGGTAGAACTGGTTAATCTTTATGGCGCTTCAGAAACCACGATGGTCAAGTGCTTCCACCGCGTCACACCTGACGATGCGAAACAAACGTTCATTCCCGTGGGTCGCGCTATGTCGGGCGCTGCGGTAATTGTTCTCGACGAACAAGGACGGGTGTGCCCACGCGGCGAAATTGGCGAGATCTATATTCGTTCGCCCTATGTCAGTCTCGGCTATTATCAACAAGCAGAAATGACTCAGCGTGCGTTCGTCGCCAATCCGCTGATGGAAGGCGACACGGTCTATCGTACCGGCGACCTGGGGACACTGTTGCCCGATGGCAATCTGCGATTTCTGGGCCGACGCGATCAACAGGTCAAGGTCAATGGCATCCGTATTGAGCTAAGCGAGATAGAAAACGCCTTGCTGGCACAACCAGATATTCAGGAAGCCGCAGTGATTGCCACTACTACCGATTTCGGTGATACCGTGTTGCACGCGTACTACGAAAACAAAGAAGCTATACCCACAGAAGAATTGCGTGCCTTTCTTAGCGATAGATTACCAGCTTCATTTCTTCCCAGTACCTATACCCACCTGGATAACCTGCCGCTAACACCAACAGGTAAAATCGACCGTAAGGCATTGCAACAGACTGTCGACACCTCGGACACGCAGAATTACGTGGCGCCGGTCACACCGACCCAACAGCAGTTGGCCGATATCTGGCAGGAAGTACTCGGGCTGGAGCGTGTGGGTATCCAGGATAATTTCTTTGAAATCGGCGGACATTCCCTACGCGCACTGCTGGTCATCTCGAAAATTCGTAAAACGTTTGAAGTGGAATTCCCGCTTGGTACCTTGTTCGATGCGCCTACCATTACCCAACTTGCCGAACTCATCGACAACTCGCAACATAGCCATTTCAGTGCCATCGAACCACTACCGCAGCAAGCGCACTACAGCCCCTCCCGTGCGCAAATGCGTTTGTGGCTTCTGCGTCAATTTGACGCGGATAGTTCTGCCTATCATATCCCCGCTATTCTCGATTTGCCTGACGGTATCAACAATAGCGTATTCGAACAGGTACTCAATACCATCATCGAACGCCACGAAACGCTGCGCACGGTCTTTAACGAAGTTGACGAGCAGGTGGTTCAATTTATTCTGCCTCCTTCGCCGATTACATTGCAGCAGCAGACGTTCGAGTCTACTGATGCACTGCAGCAGGCTATCAAGGCATTTACCGTCGCACCATTTGATTTTATTAACGGTCCTTTATTCCGTGCGCAAATTATTGTGACGCCCCAGGGACAAAAACAGTTGCTTTGGTGTATGCATGAAATCATCGCTGACGGTACGTCCAGCACGCTTTTTCAAAAAGAGGCCGAGCAACTGTTACAAGCCTTCCGCCAAGGGCTACCCAATCCGCTCGCTCCTCTGCGCATACAATATAAAGATTATGCCGCCTGGCAAAACAGAATGCTCGAAGAAGACAGTGGTGCCGACAGTCGAAACTATTGGCATACGCAACTCAGCGGTAAATTACCCGTCTTGGATCTGCCTTTTGACTTTCCCCTTACCCAGGACAAGGGATGGCAAGGTGAGCGATACACGTTTAGTGCCTCGCCGACACTCAGCGCACAGTTAGAGGAATTTTGTAGTCGCCATCAGGTTACGTTGTTTATGACACTGCATGCTGCACTAAGCGTTTTACTCGCCCGACTAACCGGACAAAAAGACATAATCATCGCCTCCCCTGTAGCCGGACGCGATCATATTGACCTACAACCGTTAATCGGTTTCTTTCTAAACACCATATTGCTTCGTCACAACATAAATTCCAGCAACACCGTCACCGACTTTCTAAAACAGGTGAAGAACACAACACTTAGCGGATTACATCATCAGCACTATCCCTTTGATGAATTGATAAAAGAACTGAATATTTCCCGCGACCTCAATCGCTTCCCCGGCGCATCTGTGTTATTAAATGTTCTTAATTTCTTAGACGATGAAATTCCAGTCGAGAACAAGGAGCCGCACACTGACACACTAAACTGGGATATGAAGATTGAGTGGGAAATGTTTGTGTTGCCGCGTTCCAATGGCCTATTGTTCTATTGCCAATACCGCTCGGAATTATTCAAGCCCGAATTAATGGAATATCTAATGAACGAATTCGTCCATCTTCTGGGAGAGTTTGTCACACACCCCACAAGTAAACTCAGTCAACTGGATGTTTTACTACCGGAAAGACGCGTCGACCACAATGGAAACAAAATAAATATCAATTCGGCCTACCTGGAGTTTACGGAATAAGATTAACTATATGTCTATTAGCGAACGGACTGGCAAGATAGCACCATCCGTTCAACTGTACCCACCTATATCAAATTGCTCTAGAAAAACACCAAATGTCAATATAATAATTAGCAAGTCGGAGTCGTATGGCAAGTTCAGCTTAAAACCGTCTCTTCGATACATTTTCTTAATTCGTTCAACAGTATCTGGATCAAAATAGCCTTGACGCTGGATAGTATTATAGGAGAGCAAGTCCTCTACCCACTCGATGTTTTGTTTTAACAAGGCAGGACTTCCTGGGGCGACAAAGTGAAATTTTTCGCGGTTGGCGATATCAAATGGAATATAGTTTTCAGCAATCTTTTTGACGATGTATTTTTCTATAAGTCCGTTGAGTTTTAGTCTTGGCGGAATTGTTTTCGCAAACTCTATCAATTCGACATCCAGGAAAGGATATCTCGCTTCAACGGAATTTCGATATGCCACCCGATCACCATGATCCGCAAGCAAGTGATCTGACAATCTCAGTTTAAAGTCGATATATGAGCGCTTGTGAATCGGGTGGCGACCGACTAGTTTGGTTTTGTCAATCAAATTTGAATCGACAGCGTTAAAGTCGGAAAACCGCTCGCGCAGCGCTTCTGAATAAATAGCGAGCTTTGTCTCCCTAAACTCATAATAATTTTTCTCGTAAAAGAAATTGCTATCACCCCAAAGCTTTGATCTTTCCTCATTCTCCATAATTTTTTCGACATCGAATGCGTCATCCTGTCCACCATTCGCACGCAACTCGTCGAATCGATATCCTACGTAACCAGCAAACAGTTCATCGGCACCTTCACCGGTTAACACTACCTTGATATTGTTATTTCTAACCATCTCTGACAATGCCAATGAGCATGTATTATATGTTTCCTTTAGCGGTGATTCCGCATAGTAAACAGCATCGGATAGTCGATCTGCGACACTATCCCAATCAAAAATAACTTCATGCCGGGTAGCATTGAATTGTTGCGCCAACAAGTTCTGATAGGCACGTTCGTCATGTTCGTGGTCGGTAAAACCGATAGAAAACGCATGACGCTCAGATGATGATGAAATATTGTGAACTATTCCAGCAATGAGAGACGAGTCTAATCCCCCACTCAAATAATATCCCACCGGTACATCGGCATTTAATCTATATCTTATAGCCTTATTAAGTAATTCATCTAGTCTTTCCACATAATAATCGTCGGGATGATCTTCAAGTGTGTTGCTCGGGTAATTCAAATCCCAATATTCATGCACACTTTGTTGCCGAGTATTCATTATCAAAAAATGTCCAGGCTTCAATGCGTGAATACCCTCGAACATGGTAGTGGGACTCACTAACCCAGGATATGTCAGGACCTGATCCAAACCACGAACATTTACCCGCCGTTTAGCTAGTGGATGCGCCAGTATTGCCTTTATCTCTGAAGCAAAAATAAGAACACCATCCTGTAGCGTATAAAACAGAGGTACAATGCCAACGTGATCTCGTGCCAAAATGAGTGTTTGTTCGTCGCGATCGAAAAGGGCAATCGCAAATTGACCATTCAGTTTCCTGATGAAATCCTTTCCGTACTCTTGATAGAGCGGGATAAGCACTTCAACGTCACACTGAGTCGAGAAACGATACCCTTTTTGCTGCAATTCCTGGCGGAGTTCTTTGTAGTTGTAAATCTCTCCATTGCATACCAGGGCAATTGTTTTATCCTGACTATAAAAAGGTTGTTGTCCATGTTCCAGATCAATGATCGACAAACGCCGAAACCCAAAGCCAACACAAGTCCCAATATAAAATCCGCTGTCGTCGGGACCGCGATGAAACAGCTTATCGGTCATCGGCCTCAAAATTTGTTCGCTTATTGGGTACTTCTCATTAAAATCAACAACACCAACTATTCCACACATATAAATTACCGCCGTTCGAATATTCTACGCAGACATGGCAACAAGTATTCTTCTGTCGCCACTAAAGGGTGATCTTCCATGTGAAACCAACATATTATCCAAAACCAAGAAATCCCCCTTCTCCCATGGGAAATATACGGTGTGTTGTTTTGTGGTGGAAGTGACCACCTCAAATATATCGGTATCAATTGGCGTGTCATCACCAAAACAAACCCATTGAGGCATATCTAACGGATCCGGAAATAGCTCCATTATTGCCTCATAAACCTCCGGTGGATTTGTTGAGGGATGAAACTGATCGGCCTGGTTAAACCAAACACTGTCTCCTGTGGTCGGGTGCCTAGCAATACCAACGCGCTTTTGTATGATTCGTATACCTCCATCGGCTTTCCATTGGTATTGAATATCATTTTCTCGACAATGTTGCTCAACCGCTGCCTTATCGCTCGTTTCAAATGTGTCTTGCCACGAATTTCCAAACATTGCCCCCGAGCCATTATGCAAATTGCGTATATACTTGAGCCCCTTTTGAGCAAACATATCCACAAGCTCTTTAGGCAAACTGGCGAGAATCGCTCTATTGTCCGCAACCAGTGTATTGCCTCCCTCTTTCGGCGCAATCTGACAACAAAAATACAGATGGCTTGGCCATTTGGCGGCGTACGATAGCTCGCTGTGTAGAGAAATAAATAGCTCGGACGGGTGTTCCGTGGAAGTATAGATATTGCCACTGCCACTTAACTTTGTCCTGGGCGAGTTTCCATCGACATAATTCAGCAATGTGCCAGGCATTGCATCAACACAGTCTTGAAGATTTTGGGGAGAATCGACACCAAATCCTTTGAACAATATTGCACCATGTTTAAGCAGGAGATATTCAATTTCCTCCTCATTCTCGTTGCAAAACTCGGGAAAATTTACACTGGCAGAATCATCCTGCCGCCACGTATACAGAAAATCTGATTGCTCGTAAACCAATTACCCACTCCTTGTTTTAGCAGCACTCTATAGCGACGAAGTCCTGGCATACAACACCTGTTTCTATCGCCTCAGTATTAAAACATATCAAAGAAACACGCTCACCTTATTTGTGAGAAAAAAGCAACCTAAATTCACAAAAAACATAATTTTTCAACCTAGGAAAATTTATAATTGCATTGTGTAAAATAATCTGACTATGAGAAAAAACCAAAGAGCTTGATACTAACTGCTGTCAATTTTGAACAGAAAATTGGCTACACCTATTACGCACACTGCTGTAGTTCAAAACAAATGTTTTCGTTAGAATTTTTTATTGCGTAGAAAATCAAAGCAAGATATTCTTACCCGCAATAGCGATCACAACAATAAAGTAGTTGTACGGATGAGCGTAGTTAAATGGAAGTCAAGCTTAGTAATAATAACGTACTAGAGTTGGTACATAGATCCGTCATTGCATATCCCCAGGCTGCTGCACTAGAACATAAAGACGGTTTTATAGATTATCAAACGCTGGAGCGGCACACGAACTGTGTTGCTCGTCAGTTGGTGGACGCCGGTCTTAAAAAAGGCGAGGTTGTTGCACTATTTTTGACCAATCCTCTAGACCACATCGTTGCCCTGATTGGCGTATTGAAAGCCGGGGGAATTTTTTCGCCGCTAGATGTACGCGACCCCGTGTCGCGTTTACGCAAATTAGCGGGCGTTGTCACGCCTGCGTGGTGGATTACAGATTCTCAATTAGTTCGGACAGTTGGAGATATTGTTTCAACTAACTCCTGCGTGTTAGTTTTTGATCAAAAAATCACCAATCTAAACGGACAAGCGCCAGAACACCTATTGTTATACTTTCTCGAGTTCCTGGACGACGTCAAAAGTCCGAAAATAGAACTTGCACCTGACGACCCCTGTTACATTTTTTTCACATCGGGTTCCAGCGGTGAACCGAAGCCAATTTTGGGTCAACACAAGAGTCTCGCACATTTCATACGATGGGAAACAAACGAATTTGATCTAGACGAACGGTGCCGAGTCAGTCAACTCACATCTGCAACATTTGATGCATTTTTGCGTGACCTGTTTGTTCCGCTAGCATGTGGCGGCACTTTGTGTCTACCCCCCAAACCTGCCAATCAATTATCATCTGATTCACTGGTTTCTTGGCTATCTGACGCGAACATAACGCTTACACATACTGTACCCTCACTATTTCGCACGTTATTGCAGGAAGAACTAAACGAGCAACATTTTCCGGCTCTGCAGCTGATTTTGATGGCCGGCGAACCCGTGTTGCCATCCGATGTACAGCAGTGGCATCAGATTTTTTCTGATCGGGTAAAATTGGTGAATCTTTACGGCAGTACTGAGACAACACTCATTAAGTGTTTTCACCCAATTAAAATTGAGGACGTCGATCGCGGCTTTATCCCCATTGGAAAACCCATCAGCGATGCTAAAACCATACTATTGGATGAGCAAGGCCAGATTTGCCCTCGTGGCCAAGTCGGTGAACTTTATTTGCGATCCCTCTATTTTACACTTGGCTACTATCGACAACCGGAACGCACCGCCCAAGTCTTTGTGCCGAACCCCTTGACAGATGATCCTGATGATTTGGTGTATCGCACCGGCGATCTGGCGATTATGCAAGACGATGGCACATTACGATTTTTGGGTCGAAAAGATCATCAAGTTAAAATACGCGGGGTTCGTGTCGAACTTCAAGAAGTTGAAAATGCTCTGTTGCAACATGCCGACATTCATCACGCTGCCGTTGTAAGACACGTTGATGAACACGAGGTGAGCTATCTTGAGGCTTTCTATGTCTCGACAATCGACATATCCAGCGAGGAAATACATACCTTTCTAAGCGAACTGCTACCCGCATCGATCGTCCCCACAATATTCACATCGCTGGAGGAAATGCCGCTTACAGCGACGGGAAAAATTGACCGCAAAGCGCTAAGCGCCACACGGACGAATAGTCAGGCGCCTGCCAGCAGTTATGTCGCTCCAAGCACATCGACTCAAACGGAACTCGCCAAAATTTGGCAGGAAGTTTTGGGAGTTGATTCCGTTGGAGTAAATGACAATTTTTTTGCCCTGGGAGGCCACTCATTAAAGGCCTTGCTGACTACTTCACGTATTCGCAAAAAGTTTAATGTGGAATTGCCCTTAGCGACCTTATTCAATGCTCCAACAATCGCCATGCTGGCGAACGACTTGGAAAGTTTGTCGGATAGCAGTAGTTCATCAAGTCCAATTCAAACTATTGCTCGGCACAATGAGATTCCACTTTCATTTGCTCAACAGCGACTATGGTTTCTCGATCAACTGATCCCAGACAACCCCTTTTACAACATACCGGCAGCTGTACGATTATACGGCCAACTGGATGTGCGCGCGTTGTTTCAATCAGTAAACGAGGTGGTAAAACGCCATGAAGTTATGCGTACGGTTTTTCAGGATGTAGACGGTGAAGCTCGCCAAATCGTTTTCTCTAAAAGGACCATTAAGCTCCCCGTAGTAGACCTAAGTGATTTATCGGAGAGCACACGTGAAACTGAACTATTACGCCTGGTGAGCGATGAAGCACAAACGCCTTTTCGCTTGTCGGAAGGCCCACTTTTGAGAGCATGTTTGATACATCTGGATGATGATCACCATGTAGCGCTGCTAAACATGCACCATATCATCTCGGATGACTGGTCAATGAACATATTGATACAGGAATTAACGCAATTTTACGATGCCTTTGCGCGTGGCGTGAACAAAAAGCTTTCTAAATTGCCCATACAATATGCAGATTTCGCCTACTGGCAGCGTACAACGCTCAAGGTTGAGAGCCTGGATCAACAAATGACATATTGGCGTGAGCAACTTGCAGGCTCGCCTGGAAAACTAGAGCTACCAACTGACCATCCACGTCCTGCAATGCAAAGTTATCGCGGCGCAAGCTACCCGATCCAACTCCCAGCCAAGCTCACCAACCAGCTCAAACAACTTAGCCAAGTCCACAACGTTACTTTATTTATGACGTTGATGGCAGCATTTCAGCTGTTATTATCCCGCTATAGCAGTCAGCAGGATATCAGTGTCGGCAGCCCAGTAGCGAATCGACAACGAGCAGAATTAGAATCGCTGATTGGATTTTTTGTCAATACGCTGGTAATCCGTACGCAACTTAGCGACTGTTTAAAGTTTACTGATATCCTTAAGCAGGTACGAGAAACAACATTAGGTGCCTACGCAAATCAAGACCTTCCCTTCGAGCAATTAGTGGATGGTTTACAAATTTCCAGAGATTTGCGCTATCCGCCCGTGTTTCAAGTGTTGCTTGATTTACAGAACGCGCCTCCGCCGAAACTGACTTCAACCGGTATTCAATTTGAGCCCCTAGTAGTCCCGAATCATACCGTAAAATTTGATCTTGAATTGCATCTGGCAGAAGCCGAGGAAGGCTTGAAGGGCCGTTGGGTTTTTGCATCTGATTTATACAGTGCCCCTACGATCGCCCATTGGTCACAAAGCTTTATTCGTTTACTCGAACAACTCGTTGAACAACCCGATATCCGACTGAGCGAGCTGCAATGGCTCAGTGATTGCGAACGCCAGCAAGTGCTCGATGGTCCCGACGCGACCATAGCGACTTTTCCGACGGACACCACGCTTCATCAGCGTTTTGAACAACAAGTCCTACGCTCT
>Ga0224496_10000937_pt1 | contig 18867 bp, 15 predicted proteins | sample SF_Jul11_sed_USG_2_FD_168127 | JGI IMG/M metagenome (GOLD analysis project Ga0224496, IMG submission 168127) | Sediment microbial communities from San Francisco Bay, California, United States - SF_Jul11_sed_USGS_8_1 | ecosystem: Environmental > Aquatic > Marine > Sediment | place: USA...
CTCTTGGAAAAATAAGACAATTTCAACAATTAAGTGCGACATAGCCTTTTTTTACTTCACTGTTGTCACGATACGATTCACGTAAAAGGATGCGTTTATAGGTTCGACCTTTAGTTGTCACTGTGCAAGTATCGATGTACATAGCAGAAAATGCGCAAGATTATGTTAGTGACCACTATTATAACAAATATAAACAGTATATAAACAAGTATATCAATAATATTAGTGACCACATTAACAGAAAAAAATAATATATCCTATTGTAAATAAAAGAAAATATTAAATGTAGGCAGGGAACATCCGCTACAACACCGAATATTCGATAGTCTGGGATTATTTTCCGATCCTGGCCAAACAAGAAGCGTATTTGATATATGAGATACCAGGAATAATGAAGCGCTTACTTCTGTCGCTCAAATCGATAAAACGCCAACATTCCGATGAGATTGGGTAGAAACGCGATCTGCCGGTCACCATTCATCACAATACGCTCAAGAATCTGCGCGCCGCACAGGTTGCATAATTCTTCAAAATCTCCAAGCGTGCAAAGATGAATATTTGGCGTGTCAAACCATCGATAAGGTAATTCTTCCGATACAGGCATATGACCTGAAATTACCTGCGCACGGTTTTTCCAGTAACCAAAATTGGGAAATGACACAATCCCTTGCTTGCCAACCCGCAGCATTTCATTAACAATTTCTTCTGTATGCCTCATTGCTTGCAATGTTTGCGACAAAATCACGTAATCAAACGAATCTGACTCAAATGTTGACAGACCTGATTCCAAGTCGTTTTGAATCACATTCACACCGTTTCTAACGCAACCGAGAACATTATTGTCATCAATTTCCACACCATAACCAAAAATGCCACACTTATCATTTAAATAACGTAACAATGAACCGTCGCCACAACCAAGATCGAGCACTTTAGCGCCAGGATTTATCCATGCAGCGATAGCAGCAAAATCGGGTCTGGATATATTAGATGGCTTTGTGATATGAGTCATTGTCTCGGGATCCTGACCACTAAGTCTCAATTTTATCCATATATGCACGGACTAGCTGATGATAATAACGATCCACCATCAGAAACGAATCGTGACCATGTTTAGAAGTAACTTCCGCATAACTCACATTAGCCTCGTTATCTAGAAGTGCTTTGACAATATCCCGAGAGCGTTCCGGTGAAAAACGCCAGTCAGAAGTAAATGACAACACTAAAAAATTAGCCTTGGCAGTACGAAATGCTGCACTTAAATCACCATTGTATGCATTTGCCGGATCAAAATAATCTAATGCCTTGGTCATAAGCAAATAACTATTTGCATCGAATTGGTCGGCAAATTTATCACCCTGGTAGCGCAGATAAGACTCAATTTCAAATTCAACGTCATAACCAAAAGAAAATGCACCACTACGCAAATCTCGTCCAAATTTAATTGCCATGGAATCATCGGATAGATAAGTAATATGTCCAAGCATCCGAGCCAGCCTTAAACCACGCCGTGGTAGGGTATCATACGAATAATAATCACCACCATAAAATTCCTGGTCAGAAATAATCGCCTGGCGCGCCACATCGTTAAAAGCAATATTCTGAGCTGTTAATTTAGAAGCAGCCGCAATAACCAGCGCATGTCTTAACCGTTCTGGATAATCCAGTGCCCACTGTATCGCCTGCATACCGCCAAGGCTGCCACCACCGACTGCTGCAAATTGATCAATTCCTAAATGATCAGCTAATTGCGCTTGCGCTTCCACCCAGTCTTCCACGGTAACAATCGGAAAACTTGCGCCATATGGGCGCCCAGTTCTTGCATCAATGCTGGCAGGACCCGTAGACCCATGGCAACCACCAAGATTATTGACACCAATTACAAAAAAACGATTCGTATCAATTGATTTGTCAGGACCAATCATATTGTCCCACCACCCGATGCTCTTGGGTTGATCAGTATAAACGCCAGCCACATGATGACTGCCTGAAAGTGCATGACAAATCAAGACTGCATTAGATTTGGTGGGATTAAGTTTGCCGTATGTTTCATACACCAGATTATAACTATTCAGTATTGCGCCACTTTTTAAATGCAATGGTTTGTCTATATGCACATACTGCGGGGTCACAATACCGACTGAATTTTGAGCTTGCATGAAAAAATAATTGTAAATTAATGGGTAACGACTCAGCTTGCCGCTACCTGGTGCCAAACATGTTCATCTACAAAAGTAAAATACACAGTTTTCCTTACCCCGAAGCTAAACAACAACCAACAACAGCCAGTGCAACCTTGAATGATTTCATAAACGGAATAGTGTCACAGCGTTAAACCATGCAACCGCATGCCACATTATCGATCTAATAACGCAATTTTATCTCGTTTATACAATTATATCGATAAAGAACCAAAGCTGGCGAGGCGCTTGTCCGAACTATTTATTCAATTTCACCAACAGACCACAGATTTTTTCTGACTGCTCGGCTTTTACTATCTTATGCGCTAACGGGATAATATTCGGCAAATAGCTATTCAATATCTGGCGTTTAACGGTAAGTATTTGCGCCGGATACATGGAGAACTGCTGCAAGCCAAGACCCAGTAACAAACGAGTAAATTGAATATCACCTGCCATTTCACCGCAGATTGACACTGGCACTCTTGCACGATTTGCAGATTCAATGATACGCATAATAAGCCATAAAATTGCCGGATGAAGTGGGTTATAGAGATGTGCGACAGCATCATCGACGCGATCTATTGCAAGTGTATACTGAATTAAGTCATTGGTGCCAACAGATAAAAAATCCAACTTACGCATAAACATATCAAGACACAGCGCAGCGGCAGGTATTTCTATCATACCACCAACTAAAATTTTTTCATCAAATGCAACATTCTCATCACGAAGACTTTGCTTTGCAAGGTCAATCAGATGCAGTGTCTGCTCAATTTCACATGCACTAGAAAGCATTGGTATCAATATACGCAGTTTTCCAAAACTTGAAGCCCGCAGAATCGCGCGCAACTGTGTATGAAACAATCTCGGCTCAGCCAAGCAAAAGCGAATTGCACGCAACCCCAATGCTGGATTCGCCGCAACACGCGTCATATTTTTTATATTCTTATCCGAACCTAAATCAAAGGTGCGAATTGTCACTGGCAAACCGCGCATGTTGACTGCTACTGTACGATAAGCCTCAAATTGCTCATCTTCATCAGGAAGAATATCACGATTAAGAAATAAGAACTCACTCCGAAACAAACCGACGCCATCGGCACCACTTTCTTTTACTTGCTCAACATCCTGAGGCATCTCGATATTGGCATGCAACTCAACTGGCGTCCCATCGAGCGTCATGGTCGCTATAGATTTAATTCGCTTCAGCTTACGTTTTTCCAACTCCAGTTGACTATTACGCAAGCGATACTCGGATAACACATATTTGTCAGGATTGACAATGACAATATTCTGGCTGCCATCCACAATTAAATAATCATTCTCGAGAATAATCTGATGTGCATGATGCAGGGCGACAACGGAAGGAATGTTAAGACTACGTGCAACAATGGCCGTATGGGATGTTGGGCTGCCGAGATCGGTAAGAAACGCGGTAAATCGATGTTGCTTATACTGCATCACATCAGCAGGGCTTAAATCATGCGCCACCAGGATATTGTCACCCACATGCTTTACCGGTGGTGGAATATAACCAGGATGTCCCAGCAAGGCTTTCAGTACCCGCTCTACAACCTGAATCACGTCAGTTTTACGCTCTCGTAAATAAGCATCATCGATTTCTTCAAATTGCGCCAGCAACACTTCCATCTGCTGCGTAATAGCCCATTCAGCATTACAATGCGTTTGAGCGATACAATTGCTAGCTGCCTCCGAAAGCATTGGATCATCCAAAATCATATGATGCAACTCCAAGAATGCGCTGAATTCCGCAAAAGTTGGGCCATCGGCAGCTGAGGCTTGCAGCGTTTCCAATTCCTTACGTACTGCAGCAAACGCATCGTTAAGTCGCGTTATTTCCTTATCAATTTGGTTTTTTGGTATCAGATAATGCGCAGCCTCTAACGTAGTCGGTTTAGCAAGGTGTGCATGACCAATAGCAATGCCATCCGATACGCCAACACCGTGCAGTATGAAGCTCATCCACCTTCTCCAAAATAATCTTCAACCAGTGCCACTAAAGCCAGCATGGCCTCGGCTTCATCCTCTCCGATCGTTTCTATTCTAATCTTCACACCCTTATTCGCCGCCAATGTCATCACACCCATGATACTCTTTGCATTAACCCTGCGATTATTACGCATCAACCACACCTCGCTGCTAAATTGACCAGCTAGTTTAGTGAGTTTGGCTGATGCGCGCGCATGCAATCCCAACTTATTAATTATTTCTACCTCTTTAACCTGCATCGCATGATTCCAAACGGACATGTAAAATACCATCCTTCCCGCCGCTGACTGCCTTCTCTATCATAACTGCAAGTGGCTCATTACGATAAGTCAGCGCCCGTACCAACATAGGCAAATTAACCCCAGCCAGGCATTCCACCTTGCCGGGCTTAATTAATTGACAGGCAATATTACATGGAGTAGCACCATAAATATCGCTTAACACCAATACGCCATCACCCATATCAATCTGGCGAAGCAATTCACGCGCGCCTACAACAACATCATCTGGGTTGTCATGCGCAAAGACACTCAAAACCATCGCCTGCTGTAATTTCTCGCCAATGACATGAGTAGCGCACTGAATTAAACTTTCACCGAAATTCTCGTGAGAGATAATCAAGATTCCAATCATAATTCTGGTTTTTATTTTGTTTATTTATAGGTAGCACTCCTTTAACTTACGGCTGTTTGACGCTATAACTGAACCAAACACACTCACTCACAGGTATAAACGCACATTTTTCTCTTTTGAAAATAAAGCAGAAAATCCGAACAATTACAAGGTCATGCTGAAAGATTTCATTTTATTCTGGATAAGAATTACCGACTGATCGGCTTATACCGGATCCGCTTCGGTTTTGCACCTTCCTCACCTAAGCGTTTCTTCTTATCCGCTTCATATTCCTGATAGTTTCCATTGAAGAATGTCCATTGCGAATCCCCTTCTGCCGCAAGGATATGAGTGGCAATACGGTCGAGGAACCAGCGGTCGTGCGAAATAACCAACACACAGCCGGCGAATTCCAACGCCGCATCTTCCAACGCGCGCAAGGTTTCCACATCAAGATCATTAGAGGGTTCATCCAGCAACAACACGTTACCACCTGAAATCAGTGTCTGAGCCAAATGCAGACGTCCGCGTTCACCGCCAGAAAGCTGGCCAACAATCTTTTGCTGATCACCACCTTTGAAGTTAAAACGACCTAGGTAGGCACGCGCCGGAATTGTATATTTACCCACAGTAAGAATATCATTGCCACCGGAGATCGCGTCGAACACAGTCTTGTCGTTCTCCAACACATCACGCGCCTGATCAACATGTGCAATCTTAACCGTTGAACCGATTTTCACCTCGCCAGAATCTGTTTGTTCCTGGCCAATTATCAATTTAAACAGCGTGGATTTCCCAGCACCATTTGGACCAATAATGCCAACGATAGCACCTGGTGGCACCTTGAAGCTGAGATTGTCGATCAACAACCGGTCGCCGTACGCTTTAGAAACATTGTTAAACTCGATGACTTCATTACCCAGTCGCTCACCAACCGGAATAAAAATTTCCTGTGTCTCGTTACGTTTCTGGTATTCCTGCGAGTTAAGTTCCTCGAAGCGGGTAAGACGTGCTTTGGATTTTGCCTGACGTCCTTTTGGATTCTGCCGTACCCATTCCAATTCCTGCTTCATCGATTTCATATGCGCATCAATTTGTTTATTTTCCTGTTCCAAGCGTGCTTCCTTTTGCTCCAGCCAACTCGAATAGTTGCCTTTCCATGGTATCCCATGGCCACGATCTAGTTCGAGTATCCACTCGGCAGCGTTATCAAGAAAATAACGGTCATGCGTTACTGCCACCACGGTGCCTGGAAAGCGCACCAGGAATTGTTCCAACCATTCCACTGATTCAGCATCAAGATGATTAGTCGGTTCATCCAACAGCAACATATCAGGCTTTTCCAAAAGTAATTTACACAATGCGACGCGACGTTTTTCACCTCCTGATAGATGCTTGATAGAAGCATCCCAAGGCGGCAAACGTAACGCATCGGCTGCAATTTCCATTTGATGTTCGGTATCGCTGCCAGCAGTGGCAATAATCGCTTCCAAACGTGCTTGCTCGGTAGCAAGGGCATCAAAATCCGCATCCTCTTCGGCGTACGCTGCATATACGTCGTCCAGTTTCTTCTGCGCTTGCATCACTTCACCTAAACCTTCTTCTACTTCCTGGCGCACAGTGTGCGCTGGATTCAGTTGCGGTTCTTGCGGCAAATAGCCAATACGGATGCCCGGTAAACGCTGCACCTCACCATCGTATTCTTTGTCTGCGTCTGCCATGATACGCAGTACGGTGGATTTACCGGAACCGTTCAGCCCCAGTAGGCCGATCTTCGCACCAGGGAAGAAACTGAGCGAAATATCCTTGATGATTTGACGCTTGGGAGGGACGATTTTGCTCACGCGGAGCATGGACATTACATATTGAGCCATGTATTTTTTTCTTTATGGATTAGAAAACCTAATGTAATTTTGCGAAATTTGTTGAATAGAAAGTTTAACGCACGTCTTCTGGTAATGAAAGCAGGGATTGTATTCGCAATCATTAATCACCAACACGGCTGATCGATATAAACTTGAAATGTTCGTTAAAGACCAGTTCAAACGTGCCATGGACGCCATTACTTTGAACGACTGAGCGCAGAATATTGGCTGGAAATTTTATGATGCGACCATCTGTCGTCGTCGCCACAACCAAGTCAACCGTACCTTCATAATACTGCACGAGCTCACGAGAAGAAATATTAAGAACGACACACAAGCGTTGATACATCTCGGAACCTTAAATTTATAGGCATATTGCAAAGAAGTAGTCTGATTATGACTCTATAACATTTTTACTGGAAAGTTTGGCTTGTTCCTAGTGTGCTTCCTAGCCTTGATCCCCAGCTCCCTACTTTCTGAATAAAGCTGCCAATATCTCCATGACAATTGCTACATTTTACCAGGCGTATAATGCTGCGCAATATGCGCCTGCTATACTTAAATGCAAATTTTAAAATTGTAACTGCCTAAACTTGTCAATATTCCTGTGATGCAATTGGTTTGTCAAAGGGTGAACGAATGTCTTCAGAAAAAAATACTTCAATCTCTCGCTCGCCATCTTGAGCCAACACCGCAACCGCTTGCCCAAAGGCAACAACCTGACTAGGCTCGCCGCTCACTTCAATCAATATACCCGGTGCTTCGGCACGCAAGTTGGCATAACCCAAGGCATTACGCGCTTGTTGCAATTGTGCTTGCGCTGCATTGAGCCGGGTTCTAGCCTCTCGCTCGGCCACAGTTCGGTGCGCTCGAGGGATTGTCGACTGATAAAGTTTTCAATCAGTAACTTTCTATCACGCCCGACATCAGCTGTCGCTGTGGCCAACGCTGCCTGTGCGGCTGCGTGCTCAGCTTTGGTGGCATGGATGGATTGTTTCAGGTCACGCGTATCCAACTCAAACAGTACCTGACCCTTTGCCACATGTTGTCCTGCATTGATGTGCCGTGTCTCAATGCGCCCGTCAAGTTGGAAGGCTACCGGTGTTTCAAAGCGAGCACGCACAGTCCCTGAAAGCTCCAGCACAGACCGACCATCCATACTAACCTGAACCGTTTTAACCCGAGGAACAGACGCTTGGGTTAGGTCATTTTCTCCGCCACCAGAACAAGCTGCAAGCCAGGATATTACACATGCGAAAACGAGCGGAGTAAAAATCTTCATCATGACTTAAATATTCGATACGATTCGCTGTGTTAATTTACGTATCGTACATTAAGCGGGCTGCAAAGACCATGAAACCTTCAAACACATTATCGACGCAAAACACCATGACACCCGTTCCACCATTACACAAACACTCAATAAGTATATTCGCGCCAAGACTTCATTTCATTAACCGTGAACGCATGAAAAAATTGGGTGCTAACGTTGTTATTCGTCCAGTTAGGGCCTACCCTGAACTGCTGGTTCGCTCGCTGGTTGCAACTGGCACGGAAGAAGTCCTGGAAAACCTTTTTATACATGAGGGTGATCACATGATACGTCTGAATTTTTTCTTCAATGAAAAAGTCTGGGCTGACATCGTTTGCCGTTTTGTTACAGCTGACGCTGGAATTCCAATGGCTTATGTCAATGAAACGAGCGTCCATGTTAACCCACCACCCAATACTACTTGTAGCGGCACCGGGATTATCTTATTAATTAAAGCAACTCAGCATGTCACTGTCAAAGACGCAGAAAAGTGCCTGCTATAACGCTCTGTATTGAATATGTTCTGATGAGATGCAAGCTCGAATCGGTCAATATAAAGGTTTCTTGAATGACATGGTTGAAAATGAATGCAGCTTAAAAACTTTTTCGGTAAAGTAAGATACGAATTGGTCGATAAGATTTATTATGCCCCGAGAAAAACATAAAATTTGTCTAGAAATTCGGATTACTATTATTTCTAGGCTTATTTTTAGTATGTTAGCATTCAATTTCATGGCTGGCTTTATACCAGGCATTTCTGAAAAAAGTGTATTTGCTCAATCAACTTATATTGAAAATAAGCGTGTTGAACAAAACAGCCCAAATAAGCAAAAACACACAATCACGCCAAGACCAAAGCCAGAATTTAATATGCCCATGAGGTCTATCAATAGTATTGGCTCAACATCTCCAGGCAAAAAGAGCGTAAGCATTAAAAGCACAGATGCAGGAATCATTCCCAGATACCAACAACCTTCAGAATGCATGGATTGCGGGATTGTTGATTTTATAACACCTGGATATGCCGCAGACATTATTGCAGGTGGGATCATTAGCGGAGTAATTGCAAGCAAAATTTTCAGAAGAGAATCGCACAAATACCATCCCGCTGAGACCAATTTGGGCAGGGGCGCTTACCCTATCCACCATTTTAACGGCGGGCAAGCAAACCACATGATGAGCTACGACATCGGCATAACCATGAATGATGGTACCCAGACGATTATTAAACAACAAACTGCGCCACATTTTCATAGTGGCGATAGGATAAAGTTAATTGATGGCGTATTAAAGCTTAACAATTAAGCTCAATGAATAATCCTGCAAACGTAGCGAGCTTAGCTACGTTTCGTAAATTCTGAATGAAGAGCGGTCAAAAAACAAAACCGCTCTATTAAATATCCGCATAATCCTCGAGTATGCATATTAATGCTTAATGACACTACTCACTGACTTCTCTTTAGTTGCAGTCGTTAGTGATGTCGTAGTTACAGAGTCAGCAAGCGTTTTCGGCTTATGCTCCAGAGCCAGTTCAAGAACTTGATCGATCCATTTAACTGGATGGATATTTAGTTCATTCTTTATATTTCCCGGAATATCCATCAGATCTTTAACATTTTCTTCCGGAATTAATACATCTTTAATTCCTGCTCGACGTGCCGCCAGCAATTTCTCCTTAAGGCCACCGATAGGTAATACTTCGCCTCTCAAAGTAATCTCACCTGTCATAGCGACAGATGCCCGTACAGGAATATCCGTCAACACCGACACTATTGCCACACAAATCCCTATCCCCGCGCTTGGACCATCCTTCGGTGTGGCACCTTCCGGCAAGTGAATATGGATATCATTTTTTTGATAAAAATCCTCTGGAATTCCCAATACTTGCGAGCGGCTTCTAACGACAGACAACGCAGCCTGGATTGATTCTTGCATAACCTCGCCCAGTTTACCCGTCGTAATGGTCTTACCTTTACCAGGCAACACAACAGCTTCAATCGCCAATAACTCTCCGCCAACTTCCGTCCACGCTAAACCAGATACTTGCCCAACTTGATTCTTTTCTTCAGCAATACCATAAGTATACCTGCGCACACCCAGATAATTATCAAGATTGCGCGTGTTAATGGTGATTTTGCCTTTTTTATTACCTTTGAGTAGTAGCGCCTTGACCACTTTACGGCAAATCTTAGAGATCTCCCTTTCCATGGCACGTACACCAGCCTCTCTTGTGTAATAACGGACAATATCACGTATCGCAGATTCGGAAATCGTCAGCTCATTCTCCTTGAGACCATGATTCTCCATCTGCTTAGGTAACAGATAACGTGTGGAAATATTCAGCTTTTCATCTTCGGTATAACCCGCCAACCGAATCACTTCCATACGGTCCAATAACGCTGGCGGTATATTTAATGTATTAGCAGTAGCGACAAACATAACATCCGACAAGTCATACTCGACTTCAACATAATGATCCACAAACGAGTCATTCTGTTCCGGATCCAACACTTCCAGCAGTGCAGAAGATGGGTCGCCACGAAAGTCCATACCCATTTTGTCTACTTCATCAAGTAGAAATAAGGGGTTCTTGACACCTATTTTAGTCATATTCTGCAGAATCTTGCCGGACATCGATCCAATGTATGTGCGACGATGACCGCGAATCTCTGCTTCATCGCGCACGCCTCCTAATGACATACGCACAAACTTCCTGTTTGTAGCGCGTGCGATGGATTGGCCCAATGAAGTTTTACCAACACCTGGCGGCCCTACCAGACAAAGAATTGGTGCTTTCATCTTGTCGACACGTTGCTGAACCGCCAAATACTCAACGATACGTTCTTTAACTTTCTCCAAGCCATAATGATCTTTTTCAAGAACCGATTCAGCCGCAATAAGATCTTTACTGATCTTACTTTTCTTTTTCCATGGCAACGAAACAAGCGTGTCCAGATAATTCCTGACGACCGTCGCTTCAGCAGACATGGGCGACATTAATCGCAATTTCTTTAACTCAGCATCGGCTTTAACTCGGGCCTCTTTAGGCATTTGCGCAGCATTTATTTTTTTTTCAATTTCCTCCAGGTCAGCACCCTCTTCACCCTCACCTAGTTCCTTTTGAATTGCCTTAACTTGTTCGTTGAGATAATAATCACGCTGGCTTTTTTCCATCTGACGTTTAACTCGCCCGCGAATTCGTTTTTCCACCTGGAGAATATCCAATTCGGTTTCTAAAAGCCCTAACAAATGCTCCAAACGCTTTGTCACATCGAATATTTCCAGAATCTCTTGCTTTTGCTCAAGTTTAAGTGGTAAATAGGCGGCAATTGTGTCCGCTAAACGCCCGCCTTCTTCTATTCCACCAAGTGATGTAATAATTTCGGGAGGAATTTTTTTGTTCAGTTTGATATATTGATCGAATTGCGTCAGAATCGCACGGCGCATTGCTTCAATTTCCGGGCTTTCATCAGTATCAAGCGAAAGCTCCAACGCTTTTCCAGAAAAATGCGTCTCAGAATCAATGAGCTCCAATATGCGCGCACGATGATTACCTTCCACTAATACCTTAACTGTTCCATCTGGCAACTTGAGCATCTGTAATAGGCTTGCGACACTCCCAATATCATAAAGATCCTCTGGAGAAGGCTCATCTTTGGCAGCAGATTTTTGTGCGACAAGTAAAATGCTTTTACTTGACTCCATGGCCAGCTCCAATGCCTTGATGGATTTTGGTCGCCCTACAAACAATGGGATCACCATATGCGGAAATACCACCACATCGCGTAATGGCAACAGTGGCAATAACAGATGTTCGGAATCCTTAACTTGAGGAATCATAATTAGTTAAAAATATAATAATATTGATTTAAGATGTAATGGCAGTTTAGAGAAATTCAAGATGAAGCATTCGACAGTATAACCTGCAAAGCTGCATGCAAAAAGAAATTAATAAAGCACACTCGTGTATTATCATCAAATTTTCTCTAGCGCAACAAAGACATATCCTTCAATCCAAGACTACTGTCAGATTGAATTTTATTAGTGTTACACGACATTTTATTTTTCCCGCGAATAATCTCGCCAAATAAATATTATCGGATTTAATGGTTCTTCTCCTTAGGATTTAATTCAACACGGATATTGTGTAGCTTTGGCTCATCCGGCAGGACAGCTTCTGCTCTTTGCAAGTAGACTCGGGCTGTATTCGGCAGACCTTCTGCCCTTGCTTCTTCGATGAGACGAATATACCAATCAACGATTTTTCGTTGCCCCGCAAGCGCTTCCGCATTGCTTGGATCTGCAACAAGAACCGTTTGGTAATACTCATAGGCACTGTTCCCCACCGGGGTAGTAAAACGCATGTCCCTCATGGCCTTTTCAGCCGCGGCCAAAAACCATTTAATCGATTGATTATCAGCTACTTTTTTCGATGAAACCTGCTGTCTTGACAAAGACGCAGATCCATCAACCATCCCCATCTGTTGAGTTTTCTCAACCTCCGATCGATTGTCGTCAGCACGCAAATTCAGTTTTTTTTCTCTATCTACCTTCGCCAACTGTTTTTTTGATTTTTCTTGTATTTTTATTTTAGGCGCCTCGGAAATTTTTTGGGGTTCAGGCTCTTGACCTAATTCAGCATCAATCAAAGCCTTTTCATTTTTCACTGATTTGACAACGATTTGATCCGTGCTTTGTTGCGACAATGGTAAATCTGTCACCGTCCTTTGCGTGTCATTCAAATGTTCTGCGGCTTTTTCACCAAACCATAATCCGCCACCAATCAAAGCGATTATCCCGGTCATGACAATAATCCCTGCACGATCTTTAGCAACCGGACTACTGTCGACGTTAATGGCTTTCTGCCCGGGAGCAATAGATTCCACTGGGTCACTTACACTTTCCGAACCCAGCGCAGTTAAAATCTCAGCCGCCGATTGCGGTCGCTCATTATAATTTGGATGCAGCATCCAATCTATGGTTTCCAGCAAGTTCGCACTATATGAAGCACTTAAAGAACTCGCACGTAAAGCCATCGGATCGGGTTCATTTTTACTTATTGCCATTAACCGGTCTTGAGCTGCAACTGGCTGATTATGAGTAATACAATGGTACATAGTTGCACCTAACGCATAAAAATCGGTTGCCGGACCAAGTTCACTCGTGCGCTCATATTGTTCCGCCGGTGCATAGCCAGCGCTTAATTCGCTGTCAAGTTTTCCAATACGCGAAGCGATGGCCAATCGCGCGGCAGCAAAATCGGTCAGTACCGGCTTTCCCTGCTTGCCCAACAGAATCGCGCCTGGTTGGATACCACCATGCACAATTTTAAAGTCATGAATTTTCTGGAGCGCATTTAGGATCGATACTAGAATAGGTCTAACTTTAGCTTCAGAAAACGTTGTTGGGAAGGATTCGAGCTCGGAACGTGGCATGCCTTCCTGATAATCCACAATCAGATAAACCGTACCATTGAATTGCAGGGTGTTCTCTACTACGGCAATATTGGGATGCTCGATTTGTGCTAGAATTTCACCCAGTTTCAAAAATGCCTGCAATCCATATTCAAAATTTTCTTTTTCGCTTGTAAGCTTTGGCTTGACATTAAGGCCATCATCTCCACGGATGGCAAAATCGCAAGGGAAATATTCATGCAATACCACCCATTCTTTAACATGGTGATTCCAGGCGCGATAAGTGATAGTAAACGGTCCAATTTTTAAGACATCGTTTATCTCGTAGACACCGATTCGGGAACTCTCTGGCAAAACCTTATTATGCGTGTATGTCATGATATATGTCGTCCTTTTTCAAATCCCGACTGAATTATTGATTTGATAGTCTCGCGCTGACAGCATAATCCTATTGACAAATCAGCTTCCACTTTAAGATATTTCGAGCACGATAACAAGATGCCATGCTCACTGAACTGCAAAATGAACAATATAGTATTTTCTCTATCTAAGAATAAGCCGGATTGCTGCTCATTTTTTCCTTAGCCAAGCAACACACTGGCAATAATTTGAAAAATGATAACCCAAATTTCAGAGCTTTCGTGACGGAGACGTATCGTTCGCTGTCGATTAACCGCTGCAAGAGAACGAATGCAAAGAAGGAGCCATTATGAAAAAAGAAAATATACGACAAACAAAAATCATCTTGATAGTAATAATGGCGTGTTTCCAATTAACTGGTTGCGCCAGCCCAAAGCCAGTCCTTTATCCAAATGCTTACCTGAAAAGTGTTGGGCAAACACAAGCTAACCAGGATATTGCCGAATGCCAAGAAATTGCAGAGGAACATGTATCCGCTTCAAATACAGGCAAAAACATTGCAAAAAGTACGGCAATGGGCGCTGGCATGGGTGCTGCAGGCGGCGCGGTGGGTGGTATCATCAGTGGATCAGCAGGTAGTGGATCAGCTGTAGGGGCAGCTGCCGGGGCAACCATTGGATTGATTCGTGGCTTATTTCGTGGCACTGAACCAAATCGCACATTTCAAAATTTTGTTGACAGCTGCCTTCGGGACCGAGGTTATGAATCGGCTGGATGGAATTGAAATTAAATTAAAAAATCGTAACTATTCAGCATACTCCTAATATCCGCCATTTCAGTGTTACAAAATGGTGATTTACACGTAGAGATTTAATATGAGTCAATCGAAGCAAAAGATCACCGTTTACTACGATGGCGCTTGCCCGAGTTGTATTAAGGATCGACAAGACTATGAGGAATTGGCAGGAAAAAGTGGTCAATATGTGTGCTGGTTCGATATTACCGGGCAGGACACCCATTTGCGCGACATCGGCATCGATCCACATAAGGCCATGACCGAGCTTCATGTGAGTGACGAACATCAACAAATATTTTCTGAGCTAGATGCTTACATCCTGTTAATGACACGGGTACCACAACTAAAGCCACTAGCATGGTTTATCGGTCTACCAGTAATTCGACCTTTATTGTCGTCGCTCTACCGCTGGATGGTTAATCGACGTCTAAAAAAAAGCGGACGCTTGTAGATGAACAAAATAACCAAGACAAAGGTAAATACTATCGGAAGACAATAAAATTAAAGATTTTGACACTCAAAACCGAGAAATCCAAAGCTCTTTTTCCAAACATTGATCACGGTTATTCTCATCTCGTTCAATGCAAGACCAAGACAATTAAACACACCCTTAAGCCTGCTACTGGCTGACCATCATTCTTTGCATATCACAACATCAAGCGAATCTACCAAAATCAGCCTCATCGCTCCATTTCCATTGCAAAAACTCCATCAACGTCAGATCGAAAGCGTAGGCAACTTCTGAAAAATGTGCCTTTTTTTGCTGCCCAGATTGAACGTACGGTTCTGCGTTTTTTACTTCGCAATAACTCTGAGCGCTACTAACCGCAATCCCGTGCGTCTCTTTTCAACTACAACCAAGATTCAATAAAAATAATTAGTTAGGCATGAAAATAGCTATCTCTCTAATTACAGACGACAAAAACCACTTAACACTTACTCAATAAAAATACAACACATTGATTAATAACAATATAATATTAATGGCGCGAATATTGCTTTTGTTGTTTCTTGGGTATTTTTGTTGCAGCAATCATGTATTAAAGCAATCAGAATAAATTAACTAGACGATGACGCACTGCTACAAATAGCATTCAAAAGCCACAGTATTAATTGTTGCGTAGAAAATCTCGAAGCAATTGCATTCTAACTTATTATTTTACATCATAAAGCTATGAACGTATTTATGCAGCAGTTAAAACTAATTTTTTCAAATCTATAATAATTGGAGAATATTTTGTATTTAAAAAATATTGTCAAACTTGGGCTAGCTTCAGCTTTACTTACGATAATAGCAGCACCTGTGCTTGCAAATGAAAACCATGAAGAATCGCATCACCATGCGAATGCCACAGATAGCAACGGACACAATAGCGTATTACCCGATGAAAATAACGGCGAATCCGATCACCTGCCAAACATGTTTAAGTCTGCTAACGAGCATGGTATCGACGCAACCTATAGTACAGCCGGATCAATTGATCTAACCAATCCATTTTTCCAAAGCCTCGGTAGCAATGGGCGAAGCTGCACTACCTGCCACATACCTTCAGAAGGATGGACAATTACACCAAAAGGCGTACAAGAACGCTTTGATGAAACCGATGGATTAGACCCACTCTTTCGTTTGGTTGATGGCGCCAATTCACCTAATGAAGACGTAGCAACGGTTGAAGAACGTCGCAATGCATATAGCATGCTACTAAGCAAAGCAAATATACGCACTGGACTTGGAATTCCTGCTGATGCAGAATTTGAATTAATTGCAGTAGATGATCCTTATGGATACGCCAGCGAAACTGAGCTCTCATTATACCGGCGCCCATTACCGTCCACGAATCTAAAATTTCTGAATGCGATCATGTGGGAAGGACGCGAAACAACCCCTGACAATAGTTCAAGCGATTGTATTTTTGGCACAGAAACTTGCTTTGCGCCTGTTTCACATGACTTGGCAACTCAAGCGAATAATGCAACATTAGGTCATGCCGAAGCAATGCAGGAATTAACTGACGAACAACGTGAGGCTATTGTTGCGTTTGAATCAGGTTTATTTACAGCGCAAATTTATGACAATAATGCAGGGAAACTAACTGCAAAAAAAGCAAAAGGCGGCCCAAAGAAACTTGAGGAAGTTGAGTATTATTTTGGCATCAACGATACCGTTGACGGTGACTACCATACTCGGGAAGACTTTAACCCTATCGCCATGACACTTTATGACGCCTGGGAACGATACAACACAAGTGATAACACCGACAGCCATGATGAAGGCCATGAGAGTGCACGCGCTGCTATTTTACGCGGACAAGATTTATTTAATACCGCATTAATCTTGATCAGTGGCGTTAGTGGTTTAAATGATGAACTAGGTGTGGACGAAATTGCTGGATCATGTACTACCTGCCACAATATACCTAATGCGGGCAATCACTCCGTTCCATTACCACTAGATATCGGCATCTCTGATGCTTCACGCCGCACCCCGGATATGCCGTTGTATACTTTGCGCAACAAATCGACTGATGAAACAGTTGAAACGACTGATCCAGGCCGCGCCTTGATTACTGGCAAGTGGAAAGACGTTGGACGTTTCAAAGGACCGATACTGCGTTCTGTTGCATCACGCCCACCTTATTTTCATGATGGCTCAGCGTCAGATTTAATTGAAGTCGTTGATTTCTATGACGAACGCTTTAGTATTGGCCTCAGCGATCAAGAGAAAGCTGATTTAGTTGCCTTCCTGGGAGCACTATAACGGCCAGGCTATCCTTGAAATTTCCTTGACAGCGGCCCCCTTTCCAGGGGGCCGAAAAACATGGAATCTGCACATTCCTCCCGCATAAATTAACTAAGCAGATCTTTCTTGAACAGTGAGAACATCTGACTTGGCGAAAAACGCGTGAACTGTATAAACAACGCACCCAAGCCACTACTTGAAACTATCAACCATAGCGAGCAAAAACTGTAAAATTTTAGTTTAGCGGCCTTCTCATCTGCAAACCATCTGCATTTCTTTGTCACATAAATATCTATTATAGTCATCTGGTTGCCATTATCACCCAGTACTCTTACCCGAATCCATCGAGAAAAATGATAATGATGGAGCAACTGAATGAAACTCATCCGTACGGCATCATGTTATTTAATATCTCGTGAAGTGGATAATGAACGGCATGCCAACGATTGATCAGGCATGGTGTGATCAAATTTGGGCGGAAGTTAAGGTGCTACCTGTCGATTTATTGCAGAATGGAAAATAACCCATTATCTAAAATTTCAGGCATAACGATCCCGAATGTTTCGCGCCATCAGGAAAATTTCGAATTATCCCTCAATTGGCATTCAAACCAGCCATCATAGAATTTAAATTGTTACCAGCACCACTTTACCAATGCGCTACCCAGTCTGGAAAGAATAGTTTGCAATTAAATAAAATTTTTTTCTCTAAAGTGAATAGCGATTATTTGTCCCAACAGAACAAAAAGTTAATTGATATATCCCCACCAAAACAAGTACTGATTATTTTCAACCCTATCTCTAGCGCCGGAAATACAATTGCCTTAGCCGACGAATTAGAAAAGACGCTTACCAGCCATGGAATTTCCGTAAAAGTGAGCGAATCAGAGAAAAAAATGCGGGGTTACCGGCGCATGGCAACTGACATTGTTGACAGTGATCTTGTGGTTGTAGTCGGCGGTGACGGTACAGTTAGAAAATTGCTGCGCTCCCTGAGCAGAGCACAAAAGCCGGTTTACGTTGTACCCGGTGGCAATGAGTCGTTGTTTGCGCGCTCTTATAAAATGAGTGCCAACGCAGATGATTTGCTGCAAGCGATTGCCCTTGGGAAATATCAAGAACAGTACTATGGGTTGATCAGCGGCAATGGAATCCAAGGAAAGAAACCCTTTTTCATCATGGCATCCATGGGCCTGGACTCATTGACGGTCAAGCGAATTGGCAAACGAACAGGGCCACTTAATGATGCGATTTATGCGTGGCAAGGAATAGCCGCTTTGGTTTCACTGCATCATCCAACCGTCACGATTGCCGTTGATGGCCGGATGGTAATCGATCGTGAGTCGGGCTACGTCATTGTAGCTAACAGTTCAGCTTACGCAAAAAATTTAATGCTTGTCCCTACCGCGAGTCCATCTACGAATGAACTTGTCGTTGGTTTTTTACCTGCATCGCAACGACGGCATGAACTGATCAAAGCCCTGAAAATTCTCCAACACAAACCGGCGAATCTCCCTTTGCAGTATTTTGCAGGCGTAAACATTTCTCTTACATTGCATGAACCGAATTACCCATT
>Ga0224496_10000938_pt1 | contig 18843 bp, 18 predicted proteins | sample SF_Jul11_sed_USG_2_FD_168127 | JGI IMG/M metagenome (GOLD analysis project Ga0224496, IMG submission 168127) | Sediment microbial communities from San Francisco Bay, California, United States - SF_Jul11_sed_USGS_8_1 | ecosystem: Environmental > Aquatic > Marine > Sediment | place: USA...
GCGCGGGCTTTTGGCCGAAGTCGGCCTGGCCGGACGCCAGAACTCGCTCATCGGATCCTATAGCCGCGGCATGCGTCAACGGCTCGGCATCGCCCGAACTCTCCTGGGCGACCCTCAGGTCGTGTTCCTGGACGAACCGACCTTGGGCCTCGACCCGCGTGGTCAGCAGGAGTTGTTGCAAATCATCCAACGTATCGCCGCGGAACGAGGAGCCGGAGTGGTGTTTTGCAGCCACCAACTGTCCGAGGTCGAAAGCGTGTGCGACGACGTGATCATCCTCAACGAAGGTCGGGTGGTGGCCGATGGGCCGGTCGACCAGGTGACCGCCCGAACGGGAGCCCCCAGATTCTTGGTGCTGGTTGATCCACCCTCCGTCGACAAAGCCGTACAAGCGCTCCAAAGCGACCGCATCACCGTGTCAACGAATCGTCAGATGAACGGTCAGATCGAGGTGGAGCTTGGAACCGAAGATCCCGAGCAGGCATCGGCAATCCGTCGCGAAATCTTGCAATCCCTGGTCGACGCACGCATCGATGTTCTCGGGTTCACCAACCGGGTCAGTCGCCTAGAGGAAGTGTTCCTCAGTCTCACCCAAGGGGTCGCGTCGTGATGCACCCTCCGAAGAGTACCGAGGGACGTTCCAAAGCCGGGTGGAGGATCGTGCTCCGCAGCGAATTGAGCGATCTGTGGATCGGAGGGAAGGCGATCGTCTTTCTCATCCTCTTCAGCTTGTTGCTCGGCGTGATGACGTTCCTTTTTGCTACCAACAAGGAACTCAGTCTGACGCCACCGGCCGAAGCTCTCTTCTTGATGGTCAAGACCACGCTGGCAGTCGGTCTCCTGTTCGGACTCGTACTAGGCGCAGACACGATCAGTGGCGAGCGGGAGCGAGCCACGATCGAGAGTCTGCTACTCACCCCGGTGCGACGGCGCGACGTCGTGATCGGAAAGTACCTGGCCGCCCTATCGCCCTGGCCGGCCGCCATGGCCGTGGCCGCCGGATACCTGCTACTCATCGCCCCGGATGGTGCGACCTTCGTCTCCGCGTTCGGGTGGACAGGGTTCATCGGGACGGTCATCGTGGCAGCCCTTACCGGGTTCGGAGTTCTCGTAAGCGTGATGAGCGCCACGAACAAAGCTTCGCTTTCGACGAGCCTGCTCGTATACATCCTCTTCCTGGTTCCCACCCAATTACCCGGGAGTGCTCAAGCGGGAGCGGTGGGCGAGTTGATCAGGCGGATCAATCCGCTGGATGCGGTCAATCAGTTCCTGGACAAGCTTCTCGTAAGTAACGCGACATTCGACGAACTAGCCTCCTGGTTGCTGTCGCCGCTGGTGATGTTCGTGCTTGTGCTTCTGGGCCTCATACTGGTCGCCCCGCAAGCGCTGCGACTCGAGCCGCCCTCGATAGGCGACGTCTTCGCACGCAGTGGGGGAGCGCTTGTGGTCGGTTTGGTGGTTTGTACGATGACGCTTTCGTCGCCAACCGCCGCCAAGGCTTTCCAGGAGTCAACCGGACAGTTGACCATCGACGTCGACGTGGCATCCCGGGTCGTCAAGACAGGAGACACGATCAACTTTCAGACCCTGGTTACCGTACCCGACGGTGAAAGCGGTCCATGGATCGTCGCCATGAATATTGTGAACCTGGGCGATGGGGACCCCGTTGACCCGGAGGACTGGTCTCCGTTGCGGGCTCAGACCATTGAACGAGTTGACGCGAACCGACTGGCTGTCCTCGAATGGGAGGTCAACGCCATCATCAAGGGAGATTACCTGGTCTATATCGTGGCATTGGCGTCGCCGGCATCGGCCGGGGAGACCTCTCAACCGGTATCTAGCCAGGGGATCCATCTCACCGTTGAGCAGTTCCTACGAATCAATCCTGGAGGAGTCCTACCGTTCGCCATAGGCATGCCCCTGGCGCTGAGTGGACTCCTCTACGGAGTAACCCGAGCGCGTCGAAGGATGATCGACGGTGAGGTGGAGGTTTAGGAACGCTTTGCTAACGACCGATGTCTGAAGTCGACGTTGTTGCCTATCGGCGTCCGTAGCGTGCCTCGGTCGACGACGACACAAGGTCCAGAACGCCCTGGGTAGGTCCGGAAACAAACCCGACCCCTACTGCGTCACGCCAGGTGCAGGAGCGCCGATCCAGAGAGGTCCGACCCGGCTGAGTCGTCGTAGTGCCGACCAAGGAACGCGATCCAGGGTTCTTGCGGGCGGAAAAGAGTCGAGCCACGATGGCCTCCGATTTCAAGCAGAGAATTTGTCAAGACAAATACTATCAGTTGTCTGGACAAATTTCAAGCTCTGTCTAGATCACTGAGGCCCCCGCCAGGATCGACGCGGCCGCGATCGCCAGGCCAACTCCCACCATCTGGCGCGCGGACAGGCGTTCGTGGTGTACCAGCCGCGCCATAACCAAGGTAGAAACGGGGAAGAGTGCGTACACGGCAGTAGTGATGGCGATCGGACCGAGCCCCACGGCCAAGTAATACAAGAGGTTGCCAAGCGCAGTGAGCACTCCGGCGGTGACGGTGATCGGACGGGCTCCAGGCAGGGGTAGGAGGCGCCGCCCGGCGAGCACGAGATAGCCACCGAGCAGGCAGAAACCAACCGTCCGACTGGCAACGACGGGAAGAAGCCCAGCGTCGTCACCGACCAGGGCCAACGCCAGGAGCTGAATACCGAACCCCACGCCCGTGACAAGACCATGAGCCACGCCGGACAATCGGGCACCACGATCGATACCGCTAGCCGGGGTTATTGAAACCAGAACGACCGCGACCAGACCGACGGACAGACCGAGGGTTCCCCACTCGCCGAGAGCTTCGCCGAGAACCAGGCCGCCCACGACAGGAACCATCGCTGCAACCAAGGCAGCAATGGGCGAAACCAGACCCATCGGGGCCGAGGAGAATCCCCGATAAAGCGTGAATACGCCGATCATGCCCCCTACGCCAGAGACCGCCCCCCACGTCAAATCCGTTGCTTCCGGGGAGCCGCCGAAGAAAGGGGTCAGGGCCAGGAGGGCGAACGCACCTACGAGAAAGCTGAGTGCCGCAACCGGGTGGGGGACGTCTCGTCTGGTGGCGGTGCCACCGGAAAAGTCGCCAGCCCCGACGACTACCGCGCCGATGCCAGCCAAAAGAAGATGCACAGATCTACCTAACGGTTCGGGATCGAAGGGGACCGAGCACCATGGTACTAGTCAGGGTGTCCCGATTACCGGGCGTCAGCGAATCGCAGGTGGGTTTCGACTCCGAGAGTCCGATCGGCCGGAAGCTGGAAGGCGTCGGCAGGATCCCTGGCATTGCGATGCAAAACGATGAAGAACCGGTCGCGTAAGCCGAGGATCCACTGACGGCGCCCCGGTTCGAGTGTCTCGCGACCGAGGAAGTACGTCGTTTGATCGTGAGAGAAGTTCAAGTGCGAATCGACGATCGATTGGAGGTCGGCAGGCACGTCGATGCGGTCGGCAAACCCATATAGAAGTTCGATCTCGTGAAAACCGAGATCCTGATGCCGTATCTTGTCGCGGCGGGCAGGCGGCACGTGAGCGTCGTCGGAGATGACCACGCTCACGATCACCATCTCCTCGTGAAGCACCTGAAAGGTGTGAACGTTGGCAAGGAGTGAAGGTGGAACGACCCCGGGGCGCCGGTGCAGATAGACAGCGGTACCTGGCACCCTGGGTGGTGGGTTGGCCTTCAGCGACTTGACGTAGCGGTGGAGCGGAAGGCGGCGGGGTAGCGCCTCGTCTCGCAGGGCCAGCCTTCCGGTTCGCCATGTCGCCATGAGCGTGAACACGCCGAGGCCGATAACCAGGGGAAACCAGCCACCCTGGGGGATCTTGAAGAGGTTGGCTCCCAAGAATGCAGAGTCGACCACAAAGAACGGGAACGTGATCGCCAGCGCCTTTGGCCATGACCAACCCCATCGGAGCCGGGCCATCACGAAGAATAGGATCGTCGTGATCAGCATCGTCATGGTGACAGCAACGCCGTATGCGGCGGCCAGGGCCGACGAGGTCCCAAACGCTATGACGAGGCCGACCGCGGCTATGGATAGCACCCAATTGATGTGCGGTACGTAGACCTGGCCTCGCTCGGTGACCGAGGTATGGAAGACCCGGAATCGGGGCGCGTAGTCGAGGTTGATGGCCTGGGTGGTAATCGAGAATGCGCCCGAGATCAGGGCCTGGGAGGCGATAACCGATGCGACCGTCGCCAAGGCCGTCATCGGCCACTGGGCCCAGGACGGGGCGAGCAAAAAGAAGGGATTCTCGATCGCCTCCGGCGTTCGAAGGAGGAGAGCGCCCTGCCCGAAATAATTCAGGATGAGCGAAGGAAACACCACCAGGAACCAGCCGAGCTGAATCGGCCGACGCCCGAAGTGACCGAGATCGGCGTAGAGCGCTTCACCGCCCGTAACGACCAGAAATACCGACCCGAGCACCAGAAAACCACGGAAACCATTATCGAGAAAAAATTGGAACCCGTAGGTCGGCAAGACGGCCCGAAAGACCCCGGGGTTTTGGGCGATCGAAACCACACCAAGGACGCCGAGCACGCTGAACCAGACAGCCATGGCTGGCCCGAATACCGCGCCGACCTTTCCGGTCCCGAAGCGTTGCACCGAGAACAAGGCAACAAGAATGACTACCGCCAGCGGAATGACCCAATGGTCGAACGCCGGTGCGGCGAGGCTAACTCCCTCGACGGCCGATAGAACCGAAATCGCCGGCGTGATCATGCCGTCGCCATATAACAACGCAGTCCCGAACAGTCCGATGACCACAAATATCAGGCGCCGTGGCCGGGTGCGGGTCGTCCGGGGAAGAATGAGCGCAGTGAGGGCGAGGATCCCTCCTTCCCCATGGTTGTCAGCCCGCAAGACGAGCAAGAGATACTTGACCGTCACGACGATGATGAGCGACCACACCATGAGCGAGAGAACCCCGAGGATATTGGTCTCTACGACAGGTATTCCCTCTCCGCCGCGTAATGACTCCCGAAACGCGTAGAGCGGACTTGTCCCGATATCGCCGTAGACCACCCCCAAGGCGGCGAGTGCCAATGCCGGGCCACTACCGCGCGGATGACCATTCTGGTTCGACAACTTGTGTGCCTCCGGGCATCAGGACAACCGAACCATGATAGTCGCCTGATCGCCGGGATCGTTCAGCCATCAATCCCCAGGACGAGGTTGACTTCTGCTTCCAGGCGAAACAATTCGTCGTACGCGTCAACGAAGCTACCGATCGGTCCGCTTCTTGGTGGGCATTCGAAAAAGGCGTCTTCTGCAATCTGGAACCACTCTTGTACCGCGTCATCAATCGCCCGGTCGGGGGTGGGCGTCAGCTCCGGCCGAATACTTCTCAGTGCGGCAAGCGTCTCATTGCACAATGCGCCATCGGGTTCCACACCGATCGCACTTGGATCGGGTAGCACGGCAAGCGCCGCCCGCCATTTGGGTTGCCAGTCCTCAACCGTCGGCCTATTCCGGTCGGTGCAGGCCGGCAACATAAGGAACAGGATGAGCGCGAGCGCCACAGATGACCGCAGCGAGCAGGCTCGATTGTTTGTCACAACTGTCAAGCTAAACGAACCCGGCGGTCAAGCCTCGCTTCTGGGTGGAATTTCCGAACCATCTCCGGCCTTGCTCCAGCCGGCTCCTACCTGAACGGACCCGCAACATTCTGGGCCGCTTGACGGACTGCCCCAGTACGGATCAGCTTGGCAGCCGTGTCGAGCTCGGGCGCCAGGGTCCGATCGGAACCGAGATGATCTATGTGCTGGCGGACCAGCTCGACTACCGACGCAGATACCCGGCCACAAGCCAGAGGCTCGCGCAACTCCAGGCCCTGACAAGCAGCAACCAACTCCACCGCCAGAATACGGCCGACATTGTCGACGACGGTCCTCAGCTTGCGGGCCGCTCCCCATCCCATCGACACGTGATCCTCCTGCATCGCCGAAGTGGGCATCGAGTCAACGCTGGCCGGGGCAGCCAAACGGCGATTGTGAGCTGCCATCGACACGGCGGTGTAGTGAGCAATCATGTAGCCGGAAGACACCCCCGGGTCTGCCGTAAGGAACGCGGGCAGCCCATGTGATCTGGCCGGATCAAGCATCCGGTCGAGGCGGCGTTCGGCGATCGAACCAACCTCGGCGGCGGCGATGGCTAGAAAATCGCACCCGAGTGCGACGGGAGCACCATGGAAGTTCCCACACGACGCGACGTTGCCGTCTGGCAAGACCATCGGATTGTCGATCGCCGACCGGAGTTCATTTTCGGCGATCCCGGAAACGTGAGTCCAGGTGTCGCGGGCGGCGCCGTGCACCTGGGGTGTACAGCGCAGGGAATAGGCGTCCTGGACCCGAACGTCGTCATGCCGGTGGGACCCAACGATCTCGGACCCGGATAGCACACGCGTCATGTTGGCGGCAGCGATTTGCTGGCCGGGTTGCGGACGGAGGGCGACGAGGTCGGCGCGAAACGCCTGGTCGGTCCCAAGGAGAGCTTCGACGGTCATCGCGGCGATGACATCGGCGGTGGCCAGAATCACTTCGAGGTCGTGCAGAGCCAGGATCAACATTCCGAGGATTCCATCCGTGCCGTTGATCAGTGCCAGGCCTTCCTTCGCCCGAAGGACCAATGGCTCAACCCCAGCCTCCTTCAAGGCATCGGCGGCCGGTCGATCGACCCCACCCACGGTCACGGTGCCTTCGCCGATCAACGCCAAAGCGATGTGCGCAAGCGGTGCGAGGTCTCCAGAGGCGCCGAGGGAACCGTATTCGTGTACGACCGGGGTGATCCCCGCTCGAAGCATCGCCAGGAAGGCATCAACGATCTCGGGGCGAGCGCCCGAGTATCCCATCGCCAGCGAACGTGCCCTGAGCAGCATCATCGCTCGCACGACTTCTTCCTCCACACGCGGCCCCATCCCGGCGGCGTGGGAGCGAATGAGCGAGAGCTGGAGTTCCTCGCGCCGCTCCGCTGGTATATAGGTCGCAGCAAGGGCACCAAACCCGGTGGACACGCCGTAGACCGCAGTTTCCGAGGCCGCATAGGCGTCGACGACGGCAGCCGAAGCGTCCATGGCGGTCCGTCCATCTGCTCCGAGCGACACGGGCACGTGGTCCCTGGCGACGCGCATGACGTCCGCCTGGGTCAGGTTGTCGCGTTCGAGGATGACCTCGTTCATAGTGGCTCCGTTCTTGGCTCGGTGGCGGCAATCACCGGCTGGATCCGCTCCACGAACCGGTCATATTCATGTACCCGGAAGTTCTCCCAGGTTGACAAGGAAGTCGGATCGGTGACCCTGTCGAGAATGAGCTTGCCGTCCAGGTGATCCATCTCGTGCTGCACGGTACCGGCACTCAGCCCCCGGTAGATCTGCTCGAATGGTCGACCGGTGCGATCCCAGCCTCGAACTTTGATAGCCATCATGCGTAGTAGGTCGCCGCGAATGGGAACACTCAGACATCCCTCGTTGTTCAGATACATCTCAGATCCGATCTGTTCGGCGATCGGGTTGACAAGTACGGTCAGCGGTAGCGGCGGCTTATACGGGTAGCGCTCGTTGGCCTCTACGCCGATGATGCAGATCCTTAGGTTGATACCTACCTGATTGGCGGCAATGCCTGCTCCGCCGGCGTGACGCATGGTCTCGATCATGTCATCAATCAGCGTTTGAGTCTCGACACGGTTGAGAGCCTCTATCGAAACCTCGAGGTTCGGGGATCTGAGCACCGGATCGCCGATTTGCGGGATGGTTCTAATCATCGGTATCGACTTCGTACGCGGACTTCCCGGCAATCCAGACTGCTTCGCACAGCGGTGCCCCCGTCCAGTACGACAGCGCAGCCGGTTCGGTAACTGCCCAAAGCGCCAGGTCTGCGCGCATACCCGGCCCAATGGTGCCGGTGTCCACCAGTCCGAGCGCCGCAGCAGCGTTTCTGGTGGTGCCGGCGAGCGATTCTTCGGGGGTGAGCCGAAATCGAGCAGTCGCCAGCCACATGGCAGCTTGAAGTGAAGCCACCGGGGAGGTCCCCGGATTCAAGTCGGTTGAGACGGCCATCGGAACGCCGAACTGGCGCATGGCCTGGATGTTCGGACGGTCGGTCTCGTCGAGAAAGACCGAAGCCCCAGGGATAAGTACCGCGACGGTCGCTGCGCTTCCCATCGCCCGTAGGCCTTCCTCGCTGGCGTGTTCCAGATGGTCGGCGGAAAGGGCGCCGAATTCAGCCGCCAGGGCAGCTCCGTGCCCGTCGGTCAGTTGGTCGGCGTGCAGGCGGACGGGGAGTCCCGCCCGCTGAGCGGCTGTGAACACCTCGCGAACCTGTTGGTTGGAGAAGGCGATTCCCTCGCAAAAGGCATCAACGGAGTCGGCCAAATCCTCCTCAACGACCAGAGGGATAAGTTCTTCACATACTTCAGCGATGTAGCGGTCCGGGTCGCCACGGTACTCCCGTGGCACAGTATGAGCGGCAAGCAGAGACGTAACAACCCGCACAGGTCCGGCGGTTCCTAGCTGGCGAGCGACGCGCAACATGCGCAGTTCGTCACCGATGTTCAGCCCGTAGCCCGATTTGATCTCGATGGTCCCGACGCCACTGCGCAGCATCCAGCCCATCCGTTCGGCCGCCCCATCGAACAGAGCAGCATCGCTGGCGGCCCTGGTTGCTTCAACAGTAGACACGATCCCGCCGCCCGCAGCGGCAAGCTCGGCATAGGATTTGCCGCCGAGCCGAGCCTCGAACTCTCCTATGCGGGTCCCACCAAAAATCATATGTGTGTGGCAATCGATGAGCGCTGGAGTGATGAGACGTCCGGCCACGTCGCGCACGATTGTGGCGGACATGTCACGTTCATACGGACCGACGTACGAGATGAGCCCGCGGGTGATACCGATTGAGGCGTCGCGGATCAGCCCGTACGGGGCACCGTCCGGCCGCATCGTGGCGACCGAGGCGTGCGTGAGTAGAAGGTCATAGGTCATCGCAGGAATCCCCGGATCGCTGTGGCTAGACCTGCCCTCGACTGCCCGTTCTGGTTGAGTCCGTCCTTGACCACGTAGCGTCCGCCCACAACGACGTCGGTGACCGATGACGGACCCGAGAACAGGAAGGCACCAAGACCGTCAGATGCCTCGAAGGTCTCTGAGTCGGTTCCGGCGGCGACACACAGGAAATCGGCTGGCGAGCCGACCCCAAGCGGCTCATGGGTCCCCCAGCCCAACGCCGCCAATCCGGTAGTGGTGGAACTGTGAAGAAGAGCGACGGGGGAGTGGATCGCCCGACGCTCCAGACGCAACCGGTCATTGAGTTCCAGTGAGCGAGCCTCTTCGAGGAGGTCCACCACTGCGTTGCTGTCGGTGCCGAGCGAGAGGGGAACTCCAAGATCGCGTAGCTCGCGGGCCGGACCGATTCCGTCACCGAGTTCACGTTCGGTGGTTGGGCAAAAGCAGACTCCGGTGCCGGCTTTGGCCAGGATCTGTAGGTCGTCGTTAGTGAGGTGGGTGCCGTGGATGGCAGTCGTGGCCCCGGTAAGCAACCCGGAGGCGCTCAAGAGCTGGGTGGGAGTCATTCCATGTTCGGCCAGGCAGGCGTCGTTCTCCGCACGCTGCTCTGACACGTGCACATGCACCGGACAGTCCAGGGTTGTCGCCGTCTCCGCTACCGCTTCGAGGGCGGCACGCGGCGTGGCCCTCACGCTGTGGGCGGCCACGCCTAGCCTGATCGTCGGCGACTTGATCACGCTCTCCAACTCAAGAACTCGCATCGACCAGTCATCGGCGGATGCGTCGGCGAACCGCTTTTGCGCGCCGACTGGCGGCGCTCCATGGACATCTGAGGCCAGGTAGCACGTATCGAGAAGGGTCATTCTGATACCGGCATCATCAGCTGCGCCCATGAGAGCCCGTTCCATGGCATGCGGCTCGCCATACGGGCGCCCATCTCGCTGGTGGTGCAAATAATGGAACTCTCCAACTGAGGTGATACCTGCTCGAAGCATTTCGCCGAACACCTCTGTGGCCAGATGGCGATAGGAGTCCGGTTCGAGAAGTTGGGAGACGGCATACATCGCGGTGCGCCACTGCCAGAAATCACCACTGGATTCGTGGGTTCTTCCCCTGATGACCCGGTGAAAGGCGTGCGAATGCACGTTGGCCAAGCCGGGGAGCAGGATCCCATTGAGTCTCACCGTTGCTGGTCCGGGATTCATGCCACAATCAACTGAAGCTATCGCCCCTCCGTCTGTGGCGACCAACACGTCTCTGGAGAAGTCCGGACCTCCCAGCCACGCGTATGGTGCGAACCACTCTTTCACGGGGTGATCATCGGAAGGTCGATGCCACGACGTTCCGCGACGTCCCTGGCAATCGCGTAACCGGCATCGGCATGGCGCATGACGCCGGTGCCGGGATCGGAAGTCAGCACCCGGTCGAGTCGCTGCGCAGCCAGGTCGGTTCCATCAGCCACGACGACCATGCCGGCGTGAATGGAACGGCCGATACCGACGCCGCCCCCGTGATGGACGCTGATCCAGGACGCCCCACTCGACGTGTTGACCAAGGCATTGAGAATCGGCCAATCGGCGATGGCATCCGATCCGTCAAGCATGGCCTCCGTCTCCCGGTAGGGAGACGCCACGGATCCCGAGTCAAGGTGGTCACGTCCGATGACAATGGGCGCTGACAGCTCGCCGGAACGGACCATGTCATTGAAGCGCAGGCCGAGGCGACGACGTTCGCCGTACCCCAGCCAGCAGATCCTGCTCGGCAATCCTTGAAAGGCCACCCGTTCCGACGCCATCGTGATCCAGCGAGCCAGGCCGGCGTCGTCGGGGAACTCCTCGAGGACCGCCCGGTCGGTCGCGGCGATGTCCGCCGGGTCACCGGACAGCGCCACCCAACGAAACGGCCCCTTCCCTTCGCAAAAGAGGGGACGGATGTAGGCGGGGGTGAACCCCGGATAGTCGAAAGCTCGCTCGAACCCTCCGAGCCGTGCCTCGGTCCGCAGGCTGTTTCCGTAGTCGAAGACCTCAGCGCCACGATCGAGGTAACCAACCATCGCCGCACAATGGCGAGCCATGGCCACTCGGGCCCGCCTGATGAGTTCCTGTGGCGCTTCGTCGCCCATCTGCATCGCTGCTTCAATGGTCAGGTCGTTCGGGACGTAGCTCATCGGATCATGCGCGGAGGTCTGGTCGGTCACGATATCGGCCGGGAAGTCCAGCTCAAGCAGGCGGGGCAAGACATCCGCCGCATTCCCTACCAGCCCGACCGATAGGGGCCGACGTTCATCGCGCGCGGTCAGGCAGCGAGAGATTGCGTCGTCGAGGTTGTCGGCGATCACATCGAGATATCGGGTTTCGAGACGACGGCCCGCTCGGTGAGCATCAACTTCGACACACAACGCCACCCCTTCATTCATGGTTACTGCGAGCGGCTGAGCTCCGCCCATCCCGCCCAAGCCGGCAGTAAGTGTGATGGTGCCGGCCAGCGTGCCCCCGAAACGTTTGTCGGCGATCGCGCCAAACGTTTCGTAGGTGCCCTGGAGGATGCCCTGGGTTCCGATGTAGATCCACGAACCGGCCGTCATCTGACCGTACATCGTCAAACCGGCATCCTCCAGCCTCCGGAACTCATCCCAGGTCGCCCACTCCGGCACCAGTAACGAGTTGGCGAGCAGAACCCGCGGCGCCCATTCGTGGGTGCGAAACACCCCGACTGGCTTCCCAGACTGAATGAGCAGGGTCTCGTCGTTCTCGAGCCTGCGCAGGGTCGCAACGATGGCATCAAATGCCTCCCACGATCGAGCGGCCTTGCCGGTTCCTCCGTAAACAACGAGGTCATCGGGACGTTCGGCGACCTCAGGATCCAGGTTGTTCATGAGCATGCGCAGGGCGGCTTCCTGTCCCCACCCTTTGCAGGAGAGTTCAGTACCTCGCGGGGCTCGGACTGGTCGGGGGCCGCTCATAGGGAAGTCCTTTCCAAATTCGGTTGATGGTCACGGTGAACCGAGCGAAACCAAACGGCCGGAAAGCGCACTTCCTCGGCATCTTGGGTATACGTCAATCGTTCAATCGTCAGCACCGGGGCTCCTGGCTTAATGTTGAGCGTTCTGGCATCCTCCGGCAGCGCCTTTCCCCTTTCCACGGCGTGCTCGATACGAACGAGCGGGATGGCGTATTTGACCGTTAGCAACCAGTGAACTGATTGGTGTGCCAGATCCTCGCCCAGGAGGCCCGGGCAAAGACTCTCAACGATCCGCCGTTCCTCGACCGCCATCGGACGACCGTCGGCGAGCCGCAGCCGTCGCAGTCGGATGAGAGGCGTACCAGGCCTCACGTTTAGCGGATCTCCCTCTGCGGCGGGCAACCGCTCTGCGGCAAGCACCTCGGTACTCGGGGTCCGCCCCGCCGCCCTCATGTCGTCGTCAAATGAACTCAACGAGAAGTACCGGGTCATCGGTGATGCGGCCGATACATAGCTGCCGCTTCCCTGGGCGCTGCGAACCAGTCCCTCGGCACTCAATTCTCCGAGCGCCGTTCTGATCGTTCCCCGGCTGACCCCGTATATCTCGCTCATCTCATGTTCGGTCGGTAGTTGATCCAACGGCGACAGGGTCCCATTGAGAATCTCAGAGCGGATTCGGTCTGCAATGACCTGATATTTCGGAGTCGCCATAGATCACCTCACCGAGGGCCGTAGGCGCACATCAACGGACAGCCTGTGGGCGGTCAGTCCTTCGGCCGTTGCCAGGGTGGAGATGGTCGGAGCGATCGCCCGCAGCCCGGACTCGGTCAGGGTTTGCACTTGGCGCCAGGTGCCAAAGTCCTCGATTCCCAGCGGATTCATTGATCGGGCCAGCCCACCGGTCGGCAGTACGTGGTTTGCGCCAGTGGCATAATCGCCCGCCGCTTCCGGAGACCAGTGCCCCACATAGATGGATCCGGCAGATGTGATCGAATCGGCATCATGGGCGGAACGCTCAGTCAGGACTGTGACGTGCTCGGCTGCATAATCATTGGCGAATGCGACCGCCTCGCTGATCGTCTCCACAAGGACGACCAGACCGTGACGGGTAAGCGCTTGCGCGAGTATTTCGCGCCGGTCGAGCTGGGGGAGGAGCCGGTTGATATGTTCACCGACCTTGCGGGCCAGGGACTCGTCAGTGGTTACGAGCAAAGCGGGGGAGTCGGGGCCGTGCTCGGCCTGGCACAGTAGATCCACGGCCACCATCTCGGGATCGGCCGAGCCATCGGCGATTACCAACACTTCGCTCGGTCCGGCCGGCATGTCAATGGCACACACCCCAAGCACGATCAGCTTGGCTGCCGTCACGTAGGCATTGCCGGGACCTACGATCTTATCGACCGGTCTGATCGACTCGGTGCCATACGCGAGTGCAGCCACAGCCTGGGCACCGCCCATGGCGTACATCTCCGTAACTCCGAGCCGATAGGCCGTCGCCAGCAAGGTGGGATCGATCCGACCGTCGGCCATTGCGGGGGAGGCGACAACAATCCTGCCCACCCCGGCCGCCAAAGCCGGAACGACGGTCATGATCAGCGACGATGGGTACGCGGCCTTGCCGCCAGGTATATACGCCCCCACCGATCCGAGCGCGGACCACTTGCGATCAATTCGTACTCCGGGAACCGGTTCGACCGTGAGGTCCGTCGGGCGTTGACGGGAGTGGAAGAACTCCACGTTTCGAATCGATTCTTCGATGGCGTCGCGAATCTCGTCGTTAGTCGCGTCCCACGCCGACTTCATTTCGGCGTGCATGACGCTCGGGTCGGTTCTTCCCCCACCAAAGGAGGCACCGGCCGCGGCCAGGGCCTCGTCGCCGCCAGTGCGGACCGCATCGCAAATGGCTTGTGCGGCTCGGTGCACTTGGGCACTGGCTACGGCCGATCTCCTGACGAGTCGACGGGCCTGCTCGGAACTGAGGTTTGTGAGTCGCGTTGTCTGAATCTCAAGTGACAATGATCGGCCGTTCTGGGGATGTGGTCTAACCCTAGGACACGTAATTTGTTTATACAACCATGAACAAATCCGTTGGCGCGGAGAATCCGAGCAACGAGTCGAACGCTAGGCCGGCGAGCCGTCGCCGGTTGCCATCTCTGGCGACGGATGACGGCGATCCGTGTCGTAGATGATGCGGGCGAGGGGTTCATCCTGGTCCGGGTCGTTCAAGTTCCCTTGCGCCCGGCGGATCACCATGAGCAGTCCCATGCCAGCGCCAAGCAAAACGGTTTCTGTGGGACGGCCCAGACCGTAGGCAGCCAACCAGATGAAACCCCAACCAAAGAAACCGGAGATGCCGCCTCCGATCTTCCAGCCGATCACCGACCAGATGCCTGGCCAGAGGATCGTGATCGGATCGAAGGCCAACATTGCCGCCGACGACGTCGCCAACCCCCTGCCCGATCGACGGCCTAGGTAGACGGACCAATCCGATCCGGCCACCGAAGCAAGCGCACCGGCGGCGATCACGCTGGTCCCGAAACCCAGCCACCGGCCGGCGAAGACCGTGACCAACCCCTTCATGCCGTCCATGAGCGCAACGAGTGCGCCGGATTTGGCTCCGAGCACCCGAGTGGTGTTACCGGCTCCGAGGTTGCCTGAGCCTGCCGAGGATATGTCGATATCGCGGGCTTTACCGTAGAGATACGCAACGGGGACGGCGCCGAGGAAGTATGCGATGATGACGTAGACACCACCAAACGCTGCATCCATGGCGCCCTCCGTACTCGTCCGTCGAACATTGTGGCCGTTCTCGTTTGAACGCTAGCTGAGTCAAACCCCGACACCGGCCGAATGGGGCGACGTTGCCTCAGCGAACCGGGTCGCACAAGTGAGTCCAACCGGTTCAAGGTTTCGAAAACACCGACACAAATTGTGGGGAGGAAAGGAGCATGAACGATGAGTGGTCATGCACCAACCCGCGTGGCTCGGCAATGCCCCGCACTTTCGACGGCCACAACCAGTTGCAGTGGACGTCGCGCGCCCGGAGCGGATTGCCATGGAGGACAATGGCAGTCGGTACCGCCCAGATCCCCTGGATCGGCTCGGCCGGATAGATGAACAGAGCCTTACCGCCGGGTTTGAGAACCCGGGCCATTTCGGAAAAGGCCGCTTCGATGTTCGGTATGTGTTCGATGGCGTGCACAGAAACGATCTTGTCGAAGCTGGCGTCGGGGTAGTCGAGAGCCTCGGCATTGCCGGTAGTTACGCCTTCGGTCACAGACTCGGCGGCGGCGTGCGGGTTGGCATCGATCCCCACGGCGTCGGCGCCGAGATCCCGCAACCTCTTGGTCAAATGGCCGCGGCCACAACCAACTTCGAGAATCCGCTCACCTGCTCGCGGATCCAAATGGCTGGCAACCGTCACCATGTGGCGCGGATCCCATCGATTCAACATCGCATAACGTTTCGAGTCGTACAACGCGCCTGTCTTGGCACCCGATAGACGTCGCTTCCCAAAGAGAGATTTCACCAATCCGCCCAACTCAGTCTCGTGGTCACCATGACACTAACGGCCAGCACGAGGCCTCCGTTCACAACCGAGTCGCAAGCCACCTGCACACGGCTTGGGCAACGGTGCGTTCCCCGCCGCGGTAGTAGTGACCTCCAGCTGCGAGCTCTTGGACTAATACAGGATGCGGGCTTGCTGCAGCGACTTCCTCGGCCGGGTAGAGATCCTTGGGCTCGACGATGTCTCGCAAGAACAACGCTTCACAAGGGAGCTTGGTAGCCAACTCCACGATGTCGGGACAGTGATCGAGGAACTGCACGTAGGTATTTGCCGAAATGACGTACCACCAACCTGGAACGAGCATCAACTCATCGCCTCGGCCTTCTGCCACGTATCGACGAGCGTTCTCCGTTATCTCGTCGTATCGTTCAGCAGCCATCAGACCGTTGTCGGCCATGTGGCGCATGAGCTGTGGCCCTCCCCGATGAGCCGACAACAGAACCAGCCCCGGAGTATCGGACGTTTCCACTGCGTGCCTGACGGCCAGCGTGCCGCCGTTGGAGTGACCGATCACATAGGGAGGAGGAAGATGTTTTTCGTCCATCCAGCTGCGGGCTCGTTGGTTGTCTGCAATCGCTTGGGCCATCGTCTGATAGGCACCACCTTCGAGATCTCGGCTGTCACGATTTGAGAGTACGTCATGCCCACGACGGTTGTACGAAAGACAGGCGAGCCCGAGCTCAGTCAGGTACGGAGGCAGAAACCGGGGAGGACCGACGTAGAAGTTCATCGTGTTGCCGTGCATGAGCTGAGCAGAGCCGACAACGTTGCCGTCATCGGGCAGGTACAGCAATCCATCGAGCGGCTCGGTGTCTGTTTCGATCTGCACGAGTTCGATCTGCACTAGACCATCCCTCTACCGGCGCATTCGGGGAAGCGAACCATTGGCGGAGGTCTCCGGGACATCGTTGACGTTTCCATCGAGGACAAAGGGTAGTCCTGTGGGGAACTCGCCTCATGGTTGGCGACCCACCCGAGTGAAGTCTGGATGGTGGTCGGCCCAGCGTTGCTGTCTGATCGGCTTGATCATCTGGTCGGGCGAATCCTCGTGGGGCATTCCTAGACGTACTCTTCGGCCAGATCTCTTGCCCGGGCAAGCCGACGTCTCGACCAGGCGCCCCGTATGATTTGCAGATGCACGATGTGCGGTTCCCCGCCTCCAAATCTACTCCGCTGAACGTCGGCGATAGGGCGCCCGATTTTAACCTCCGGCAAACGTTTGATCGGTCCGTCGCTCGAATACCAGACAAGCCGATGGTCGTGGCCTTCTACGTCTTTGACTTTGGCGATTTCTGAAGGTCGGAGCTGACCCAGTTGGGGTCGGTGGCCGTTGAAATGGACTCGTTGGGTGCTGACCTGGTCGGGATCGCTGTCACGGCTACGTTTTCTCAGATGGCGTTCGCACAACAGCTCGGCGTGGGCTTCGCGCTTCTGTCGGACTGGGACGGCGCCACTTCGGGAGCCTTCGGAGTTCGCTACGACCAATGGAAGGGTCACGTTGGCCTCGCCAAGCGTTCGATCTTCGTGATTGACGGGGGAGGGATCATTCGGTACGCATGGAGCACCGATGACGCCGAGGAGCTACCGAGCCTCGAACCCGTCGTCGAGGCGGTGCGGTCCCTGACATGAGCGAAAGGTGAAGCAGGCGCAGCTCCGCGACATTTTGACTCTGAGCCGGCCCCACTTCCTGGTTGGCGGGGCACTGGCGTACGCTCTCGGCGCATCGACGGCCGGAACAGTTGCTGTCGATCGTTACCTGCTCGGCCAAGTCATGGTCACTGCTGCCCAACTGACAGCCCACTTCTTGAATGAGTACGCGGATCGTTTTGTCGACGCCGGTATCACCAATCGGACCGTATTCTCGGGCGGCAGCGGAGTGCTCCTCACCGGTCGGGTCGATCCTCGCCTCGCCCTCAGATTCGGCCAGGTCGCCACGATCGTGGCGCTCGTGGCGAGCTTGGCGGTCGGCACTTACAGTTCGGTGGCGGCGGCGCTGGGCCTCGGGGCGCTCGGCATATCCTGGGCGTATTCAATGCCCCCGATTCGACTCTTGGGGACCGGCTGGGGTGAAGCGGCCACCACGGCCGTGGTGATCGGCGCGGTCCCCCTGATTGGGTCCGCGAGTCAGGGCAGTCCCCCTTCTTCGACGCTGTGGATCTCGATCGCTGTCCTGTTTCCGGTGCACTTCGCGACCATGCTCGTATTCGAAATACCGGATATCGAGTCCGATGGGGCCGCCGGCAAATGGGTCCTGTCGGTGCGGATAGGTCGGCGGGCTACCGAAGTTCTCATCAGTTGCGCCTTTCTGACAGGAGTCGCCGTCCTGGCTGCCGGAGCTCTCCTCGGAAGCCTGAGCCGGGTGGCGCTGCTCGCGGCGATCGCCATCGGTCCAGGGTGGTTGACATTGCGGGCAGTGAGCTCAGACCGCTACGGCCCGGCGACCGTCAGTGCGGTAGGGACCTTGGTGATTGCCATCGTCGGTCTCGGCCTCGGAGCGTTGTTGGCCGGTTGATTTCAGACGAGAAGCAGGACCGCGGCTCCCAATGAAATGATGACACCGAGGGCAGCCAAAACGAGCGGACCACGTCTGGCCGAGGCAAACTTGTGCTCATCGAGCAATTCCGTGACACGTTCGAATCGGGTGATGCCGTAGATGAGCATGCCAGCCCCGAACGCGATCATGAGGAGACCGAGAAGCTCGGCAACGATTCCGTCGGACTCGACAAGCTTGCCGACGAGGACTCCGAGTCCGACTACCGCCAACGCAGTTCGGACCCAGGCCAGGAAGGTTCGTTCGTTGGCGAGATGGTCGCGGGCCGTGCTTTCTATGTTCTCTACCACCGGACGCTTTACGCCTGCCATCCATTCCTCCAGAATCTCTCGGCGCAGTCTATGCGCGGCGACGACCGCCCCGACCTACTCCGACGGCGCTCCCAAACGGGCGGAGCGCCCGTGGGACGCTCCGCCCGTTTGTGGGTTCGAGATCAGACGCCAAACGCCTCGTCGAAGTAGCCGCGCAGTTCCGGCGTGGCCGGTCCGCTGTACCCGCAGAAGTTGACGTTGCCGTCAGTAGCCGTGATCAGGTAGCTGCTCCCAACTTCGAGCGGAAAGGCGCCAATCAGTGAGACCATGTCTTCCGATCCGCCGGTGAGGACCACTGCGTCGGCGTCGTCACCTTTGTACCAATGCTCGACGACCAGCGTTCCTTGGGCGCCATCGACGGACGTCACGGTGCCTTCAAACGCTATCTGAGCCTCGCGGAGAATGGCGACGTCAAACATGA
>Ga0224496_10000940_pt1 | contig 18819 bp, 18 predicted proteins | sample SF_Jul11_sed_USG_2_FD_168127 | JGI IMG/M metagenome (GOLD analysis project Ga0224496, IMG submission 168127) | Sediment microbial communities from San Francisco Bay, California, United States - SF_Jul11_sed_USGS_8_1 | ecosystem: Environmental > Aquatic > Marine > Sediment | place: USA...
TTAAAGCCACGCCAGCGGTGCGCCTTTAAAAGATGGGGGATCGTGCTCATCGAGTCCATCCCGCCCGCCGCCGCAAAGCCCTCCGGATGTAGAACAAGCGACTGTGCTGCCAGATCAAGGCTTTTCATCGCGGACGGACAGGCCATGTTCAAGGTAAAGACTGGAACCTCGATCGGGATTTCCGCCATAACGCTTGCGGTTCTGGCGGGATTTGGTCCGTTACCCGCCTGGCGGCAGCAACCGAAAATCACCTCATTTAACATGGCTCCCGTAATCCCTGCCCTCTTTAAGGCTTCCTTTAATACCGCCCTGCCCAGTTCATGAACGCTGGTGTCTTTAAGGCTGCCACCGAATTTTCCCATCGGCGTTCGAGCCATGCCGACCGCGACAATATCCTGATAGCTTGTCATCGCTTTCGTTTTTATCGGGTTAATTCAAAAACAATCCGCTTTGATAAGTACCCATCTTTAAATATACTGACCACCGTCCACCTTTAAGACCTGGCCCGTGATATGTCTGGCCATTTCTGAAGCCAAAAAGACGACCCCATTGGCGATGTCCTCGGGTGTGCCGATTCTTTTGATGACCAATTCCTCCATGGCCTGTGTTATGATCGCCTCCTTTGCCGGCGACTCGCTCAGCATGGGGCTGTCGATCAGACCGGGCGCCACCGCGTTGACATTGACGCTAAAGGCTCCCAACTCACGGGCCAGGCTTTTGGTCAGTCCGACGATACCCGCCTTGGATGCCGAATAGTTGCTCTGGCCGAACTTGCCTCTAAGCCCGTTGATCGAGGTGATGTTGATAATTTTACCGGAGCGTTGCTCTTTGAATATCGGGACTACATGACGACAAAAATTAAAATAGCCCTTCAGGTTGACCGCGATCACCCAGTCCCACTGTTCCTCGCTCATCTTCCATAAAACCCCGTCCCAGTTCATCCCGGCGTTATTGATCAGGATATCAAGCCCTCCCAGGGATTCGACCGCCGACTCGACGGCGCTCCCGACCTCCCTGAAACTGGAAACCTCGCATTGAACCGAGTACGCCTTTAAGTCCATGGCCTTGGCCTGCCCGATCAGCCAGTCCCCTTCCCGCGCCTCGTTCTTACAGGTGATGGCCACCTCAGCGCCCTGTTTGAGCAAGGCTTTGGCGATGGAAGCGCCGATTCCCTGCGACCCCCCGGTTACCAGGGCTTTTTTCCCTTTTAGCATCTTATAGTTAACCTCATTTTAAAATCCAGATCTGTAATATAACTTTCTGACTGGCTGTGTTTCGTTTTCAAGTTTAAATAACTGTTTGAAATCATTTCTCGGCCAACTGGAACCCGTTTTGACGCGGGCAGCCTCAATTATCCCCACTACTGGCTGTACAGGGATATCAATTGCGGCGTAAAAAAACTTAAGCCACAATTTTCCTGTAGACCTTCTCATAGCGGAAGGCTCCCCAAAGAGCCGCGCCGATTGCTCCGGCGAATGCTCCCAGGGGATGGGTCTTAAATTCATAGGTTCTGTCACCGCTTTTCAGCTCGTCGATCCCGGCCAGTTCGATCAAGGCCGCCACCAGACCGATATCTTGCGACAGACCGCCGGTCAAGATCACCACGCCTTTGGCCCTGGAGGCGCGAAGCAGCTTGATCAGCCTACCGGCGATGGAAAGGTGGATGCCCTTAACGATGTCGGGAGTTTTGATACCCCTGGAAACCATGTTGATGGCGTCGGTTTCGGCCAGCACGGCGCAGATACTGCTGCAAGGTTCGGGTTTTTTGGAGGTCAGGGAAATCGAACCGATCTCCTCGATGGAAATGCCCAGATAGCGCGAGATGTTCTCTAAAAACTGGCCCGATCCCGAAGCGCACTGGCTGGTCATGCGGTAATTGAGTACCTTGGCCCTCTCGTCTATTTGGACCGCTCTGGCGTGAAGAGCGCCCACATCCACCACCGCTCTGGCCTCTGGGTTTAAAAACAAGCCTCCCCTGGCATGGGTCGTCATCGTATAGAAATGACCGGTCCGAAACTCCACCGTCTCGGCCTCGCCGGTGGTCGCCACGTACTTGATCTCCTCCTCTTTCAAATCAAGCTCTTTCAGCGTCAGGGAGTAAGCCTGGGTGATCACTTTCAAAGGTTCCCTGCGTCTAAGTTTCTCAGAGTGGTGATAGATCAGTTCACCCTCTTTCATGACGGCGATTTTAATCGAGCTGGAACCCACGTCGATGCCCGCAGTGATCATGGATTGTCTCCTTTATCTTTGTATTCCCTGACAGCGAAAAGCGCCGCACCGATGGCACCCGTGAAGATGGAATCGGGAGCGATGTTGATTTTGATGTCCTTGCCGTAGTTTTCCCCGACCAACTCGCTTAGAGCCTTGACGGCGGCCTGGTTCTTGGCCACCCCGCCGGTGAAGGTAAACTCGTCTCTAATACCTCCCGAGCGGGCCAGAAGGCTTAAGGCGCGGAAGATGATGGCCCGGTGAAGACCCATGAGAATGTCCTCTCGCTGTTGTCCGTCGGCCAGCCGATCTCTGAGTTCGGCTCCGGCGAAGACCGTGCAGGTCGAGTTGATCTTGACGTTTTTTTTCGCGTCCAGGGCCAAAGGTCCGAGGTCCGGAAGCGGGATGTTCATTTCCTCGGCGATGTAGCCCAGGTAGCGACCGCAACCCGCCGCGCACCGGTCGTTCATCTGAAAGGAACTCACCAGTCCCTCCCCGTCCACCTGAATGCCTTTGGTGTCCTGGCCTCCGATGTCCAGCACGGTTCTCGTCCCGGGAAACATGTAGTTGGCGCCCAGACCGTGGCAAAGAATTTCCGAGCGGATCTGCTTTTTGGGAAAGGGAAGCCTTAGGCGGCCATAGCCGGTACCCACCCCGAGAGTCTCCTCCAGTTTAGTTCCCCGGCTCATGTTGATGGCGTCGAGCAACTTCGGGTTGGGATTTTTTCTCCCGAACAGCCGTTCGTAGGCGGATTGTATCTTGTCATCGAAATCGATGTTGTAGGTCTGGTTTTCCACCCGAATGATGGAGCGGTCAAAAAGCCCGGATGTCAGGTCGAAGGAAAGACGCTTCTTCGCGCAAAACTCCTCTGCGACCCTTGTATAGACCATGGCTGCGTTATCTCGGAAAAAATCCGATCCTGGTTTGTCGTCTTTCAGGTAGACCTGTTCTCCGTACTGGATGGCCCTGGGCTCCAAAAGACCGATGAACTCACTTAAGTCCCTCAAGTTGTTTTTAAAACGGGGCTCATCCAGGGACTGTCTTAATTCATGGATCAGCGTCTTGAGCTGTTCGAGATACTCCTCCAGTTCAAAGGCTCTTCTCAGTTTTTTAAAAACGGCCTCGCTGTCCTCTAGTTTCCGACTCTGTTTTTTTAGGAGTCCGAAGCGGGCGTCAATAAAGGCTTCGGTCTTGGCGATTTCACAGGCGGCGTCGTAGTTGCTCCGGCTATTGGTGATGCCCCGGCCGATGATGTGGGACTCATGGTCCATGACGACGGCTTTGGTTGTGGTCGATCCCAGGTCGATGCCGTAAAAGCATTTCATGACCGGCCCCCCTTCTTTTGATCCAGCATCTGGAAATAAGATTCCAGCCGGTTTTTGATGTTCGAGGGGGAGAAGTATCTCGAATCCACCAGATCAGACTCGATAAAACCGCCCGACTTGCCGGTCCTGGTCTCGATTTCCCTCAGCATTAAGAGTTGACCTGCCGAAAAGGAGTTGCAGCTTTTAACCGAGTGGACGATAAAACCATCGGCTTGAAAGTCGCGGATGTAGTTTGTGATCATCTCAACCCGGCTGGGCAGGCTCAAATTGGTATAACAGCCCAGGCAGTAGTCCGCGGTGGATGAAAGCGGATTCTCAGGGTCGTGACGAAAACCGCTCTCGTAGACCCCGCCGACCTTGGTGTAACTGGAGGCGACCACCACGGCTTCCTCGTCGTAAAACATCTTCCAGAACTCCCTGAAATGGGTCCAGTTTGGCGGCCCCTCCACCACAATGCGGAATTTTTCATTTCGCATTGGGCCCTCCGGGGTGATCGGTCCCAGTTTCCGGGCGATCCTTTGGGTGACTTCCTCTCTAAGGACGCGGTAATACTCGGCGGCCTCATCGGTACCCCTGAAGTAGGTAAAGATAGGGCCGACATAATACACGCCGCCGAAATAGGCGTCGATGGGGCTGGGTTTTTGTTTGGCGCTGTTTAAGGTCCAGACGAAATCCTCCTCCGCCTGACTGGATTTCCGCATGGCGTCCTTGAATCGCTCTTCGTCGTATTTCATGCCGCTGAGCTTTTCCAAAGCGGGGATAACGTCATCTTTCAGCTGTTTGACGATGTAATCCCGCATGTCTTTGGTGATCTTGCCTTCGGCCTGATAGGGGATCTGAAGGAGTACCACGGGGCATTTAAACCGCTGACGCAGAAGCTCGAACCACTTTAGGAAGGTAAAGCAACCCGTATAGGATAAAAGCAGGAGATCGGGCTCGGGCAGCGGTCTGCCATCGGGACCGGGGATGCCCGACTGGATCATGCCGATATGACACTTCACGTAAGTGCAGACATCCTCAGAATGCCCCATTTTTTCGGCCTCGGCGACGTACTGATCGCTTTTTTTTCGCATAGCCGACTGGAGCGAATCGATCTCGGGGAGCATGCTTAGAAGTCCGAAGGAGCGGACCAACTCGATGATGTTTCCCGGGACGAAGGTATAGACGATCTTCTTTCCCTTCTCCCGCGCCTGGGCCAGGTTGTTGTAATGACCTGAAATCAACTTTTTCTGGATCATCATGGAGTCGTCCTTGAGGACTTCCCGGGCGGTCTTTTCTGTCATTGTCCTCCCCAGAGTTTGATGGTATCAGAAAAGGTGCCCACCTGTTCGCGGATCACTTGGTACTGGCCGGTGTTCTCAGCGAACTGAAAGCTGGTATAAGCTATTTTATCCTTATCCAGCCTTCCCTGGAGCATGGGCTGTTCCAATAAACCGGGATCGCAAAAGCTCGCTGCGCAAAAGATCACCCCGTCGGCCCTGTTTTCCCTAAAACTTTCGACCAGCTCGTCGCCCTTGTTCTCGATATTGTATTTAAAGGGCACGTCTTTTGAGTCCTTCAGATAGGCCTCGACGATGTTTTCAAGAGGATCGCCCTTAAGGGGGATCTCGCTTTTAATCATGCGTCCGGCAAGCACGAAATCATCATCCACGATATAGCCTCCGGCTCTCTCTAAAGCCCGGATCAAACCCAGGGGTGGCTGTTCGCAGAAAGAGCCGTTCAGGACCAGACGGCTGTTGTCCAGGGGTTTGCGGTTTTCCTTCGACGCCAACGCCATATAACGCTCAAGCATTTGATTGTGTTCGGTGACCTCTAAGATGTTGCCGGCCCTTAAAAGCAGGTACAGCTCGCTGGTGGGGATTTCCCAGGGCTTGTCGGCTCGTCTTCGATAGAGTTGCTGGGTCAGCCGACGGTTCTGGTTATAAAGCGCGGTGGCATCCCTTAGGCTTTCATCGGTGGCTGTAATGCCGCTGAGTTTGGAAAATTCGTCTAAAATTCGCTTTAGCTCGTTTTGATAAAAGATTCCTCCGGTGTCCGACTCGAAATTCTGGGGGCTGTCGAAATAGATGGAGAGTTTCTCGGGAAACATCAATTGCCACATTCCGCTGAGGTTACGGATGACATCGCAGATTGAGGGGAACATCATCCCGTCCAGACAATCGAGTTTTCCAGAAAGCGCCATTTCGATCACGCTTCTGGGGATATGGCAGATGTAGGACTGGAAATAGGCGTCCCCCCTGATAATCTCGATTTGATCGCCCCCGCCCATGATGCCCACCGGCAGCATTCCCGAGGCGCGGATCAGTTCTCTGGGGACATAAACCGGCAGAAATCCCACCGCTTTTTTTCCGTACATTTCTTTCCAGCGTTGGACATAGCCCAGAGAAAGATCCTCGTAAAGCTCCTGACAGCGGTTTAGGATGTCGTTTATTTCGCTCATGTCTATTTATCTTGCCAGTTGGGGGTTCTTTTGTCCAAAAAAGCGTTAAGTCCCTCGGAAGCGTCATGGGTGGACATCAAATCCACCAGATAATTTTTCTCCAGTTGGACGAGTTGGTCTTTCATGGCCTGGTTTATTCTCCAGCGCACCGCCTTAACGGTCTGTCTCAGGGATGAGGCGCTTTTACCCAAAAGATGCTGAGACGCGAATTCAAGCGCCATTTTTTCGGGATCATCGCCAAGCCCGGTGATCAGTCCCCGCTCGCTCAGCTCGCTCCCGTTGATCGTCCGGCCGCTAAGACAGAGATCATCGGCCAGAGACTGGTTTTTAATCCCCAGTATCAGGGCCGCCATGGGTGGGAAAACCCCCAGGTTGATCTCGGGTTGGGCGAAAAGGCTGTCGGGGCGCGCGAAAAGGAAATGACAAAAAACGGCCAGTTCCATGCCCCCGCCCAGGCAGTTGCCCCTGACCGCAGCCAAGGTAGGGATGGACAGCTCGTTGATCAGATAAAAAAGCTGGTGGAATTTCATGAACATCTCCTTGACCTGAGCGGGCAGATGTTCCTTGACCGAAGCGCCGAAAGAGAAGTTGGGACCGCAGTGGCTAATGACGAGAGCCCGGGTTTTATCGATTGTCTGGCTTAGTATCTCATCTTTAAGCTCGGCGATCATTTCGCCGTCTAAGATATTGGCTTTGGGACGGTTGAGCTTAAGCAAGACCAGTCTGCCGTCCTCTAGTATCTCTGTTGTCACCACGCTCATGATATTTAATCCTTATCATTAGATGAGCTAAAATATTTCCAGCCGCTCCGATTTTATAAAGGTCATGCCTTGGGGATCAGCGAGTCGATAAACTCCCTGTCCCATCTCTCTCCTTTGGAAAGTCTTTTTCTCAGCTCGATGAAATCGACTTCCCGCCGATGTTTGGGGCCTTCGTTAAAGGCCCGGAAGCCGAGATTGGCCTCGGTCATCATGTTCAGGCTGAGCCAGGCGCGGTTGGATTCCTTATTCTTGTCCCAGTGGAGAAGCTTGTGCTTCCTTAAAGACTGGAGAGTTTTGATCAGACAGCCGGGCATGGTCATCAGAAGATTGTAGGCTAAAGACTGCGTCTTTTCATCCAGAAGCGACAGATCAATCTCCCCCTTTTTCAGCCGCGCTTTAGCGGTCTCCAGTTCGGTCCCGGTTTTAGGCTCTCCGTAGATGATCTCCCCCTTCTTGTCGAGCCACTCATCGGTATGAACCAGCGGATTGGCGACGAATTCGCCGTCGATTTTCAAAGCCGGAGCCAGGTCGGTGATCAGCCCCAGCCTTTTCGCCTTGTGCGCGGACCAGGGGACGCAGGCCGTGCAGGATAAAATGGCCTCCTCGATTCCTACAAAGAGTGGCAGGAAGTCGGTCGAGCCGCCATCGGGCGCCGAACCGTGTTTGGGGCCGGCCTGTCCGAAGCGGGCCAGATCGGAGGCGATGGAGAAATCACAAGCCATGCCGATTTCCTGACCCCCGCCGATGCGCATACCGTTGACCCGGCAGATCACCGGCTTGTCGCACATCAGGATTTGGGTGACCATGTCGTTGAAAAGGCACATGTACTGGGAGTAAAGATCGGGTCTGCCCGCGTAAACCTCGGCGTACTCCTTGGTGTTGCCGCCGGTGCAGAAGGCCTTCTCCCCCACCGCCGTGAAGATCACCACCATCACGTCGCTTTCCATGCCGGCCTTTCTGAACGCCAGGATCACCGATTTGACCATGTCGGTGTTGTAGCTGTTAAACTGAGTGGGGTTATCCAGAATGATCCAGGCCTGATAGAGACCGTCGATCTCCTTTCCCTGATGATCCAGGCAGGGTCTTTTCTCGTAGCGCACCTGAGTTAAGTTAAACTCGCTGACCAGTTCGTGATTTGGCATTGAACTCTCCTTATAATTTGCTTTAGGGAACCAGAACGGCCCGGCTCTTAAGCTGTCCGGAGCGCGCCTTGTCGATCACCTGATTGATTTGCGCCAAGGGGTATAGTTCGGTAAATTCTTCCAACCGCAAATCCCCTTTGGCCGCGATCTGAACCGCCTCCGGGTAGATTCTGGGGTCGGCTCCCCAGTTGCCGATGATTCTCGCGTCAAAGGCCATCAGGTTGCTCAGTCGGACCTGGACCTTGTCCATGGTAAAACCGACGGTGGCCACCGAAGCGCCATGATTGATCAGAGAGAAGGCCATCTCCTGGCCCTGGGGCGTGCCGGACATCTCAAAGATCTTGTGGGCGAACATGGGGTAGGACTCGGACTTGCAGAGGTCCCGGATTTGGGCTTTGATCTTGCGCCCTTCCATGCCCTTGATGTTGAGGCTGTGCTGGACGCCATGACGGTTGAGTTTTTTGAGCTTTTCATCGTCGATATCCAGGGCGATGACGGTTGCACCGTAGGAAAGGGCGAGCAGGGCCGCGAAACCGCCGACACCCCCGCAACCGATCAGGATGGCCAGATCACCCGCTTTGAGCTGCAGATTGTGAATGGCCTGCAAAGGTGTGGTGACCGCGTCCGCTATCACGGAGTGGCGGGCCAGACTTTCCTCGTCCAGCTCGTCGGGCAGCAAGACCAGCTCCCGCTCCGGCACATCGATAAATTCCGCAAAGCCCCCATCGATATCGTTTCCGGGCATGATCTGGTGGAAGCAGATCCGGGGATTGCCACAGCCGCAAGCCTCGCAGGTGCCGCAAGGGATCACCGCCGGGATGATCACCTTCTTGCCTTCATGAGTCCCTTCGGTGACTATACCGCTGATTTCATGGCCTAAAACTAACGGTAGCCGCTTTTTTGTCTGCACGCCCCCGAAGATGAAGCTCAGGTCGGTATGACATAAACCGCAGCCGGCGACCTTCACCTTTGCGTAACCTTCCGCCAGATCGGAGGGCGGCTTGTCTTGCTTTATCAGTGAAGTATTACCCTCTGTCAGTTCATAGGATATCATGCTTTGCGGCCGATCAACGGTTGAGATTGAGTAATTAAAAAATAGTCTACTTTCATATTAGACTTAACGCGCACGTAAGTCAAAGAAAAAATTAATCGGCTTGGGGTCTTTTCAAAGATAAAAGCCGACCATGAATCACCCCCCTCGAATCCGGATAAACCAATCCCTGATCCGATATAAAAGAAAGTTTAACTATCTCTAAAAGAAAACCGGGTGAAATTCAAGTTTTATTTAAGGGGGAAGCCGCAGGCGGGAATATGGACAGAGTCGAGCCGGGCTGGTGGGGATTAATTGCGGATTAGGTGGATACTCATTGGAATAAGAGGGAAACGAAGCGAGTGGGAAGCGTTACAATCTTAGCTACAACTCTCAAGTTTTTTGTTGAATAACATTAATTTTATCAAAAGCCTTATCGAATTCTTTCGTTAGAATCAATTTTTCATTTTTGCGTCTAACACCAGCTTTTCTTAGTTTATGGAGTACATCTGGGTTTAGCCGGTTTAAGACAATAAATACTTTATTTCTCATCAATTCATTCAAAAGAAATTCAAAGGCTACAATTCCGGTCATATCGATATGATGTACGTTTAGCATGTCAATAACAACAAATTTCAAATCTTCCTGAGCCTGCAGAACGCTTAGAGCTTTTTGTGCCGCGCCAAAGAATAAAGGGCCGTTGATTTGATAAACAATTGTGTCTTTAGGTACTTGACGTACATTCTCCAGTTCCTGTTCAAAAATAAACTTGCTTGTAGTCAGTTCATTCATTCGTTTAATAAATAGCACACCAGCTAAGAGTACCCCTGAAATGATTGAAACTATCATATCGAAAAACACGGTCAGAGAGAAACACGTCAGAAGGACATAGACATCTGGCCTGGGCGCCGCCTTAATGATGCGCAAAAAGTGACGAGATTCACTCATGTTCCAGGCGACAAGAAACAGCATCGCCGAGAGAGTTGCCATCGGGATATGAGCCAGTATGCCGGCAAACATAATAATGGCTAACAGGATAAAAACGCTGTGAACTATTGAGGCGACAGGAGATGTGGCTCCAGAACGTATACTGGCCGCTGTTCTCGCTATTGCCGCAGTAGCTGGAATTCCACCAATGAAAGGAACAATCAAATTGCCGATGCCCAACCCAACCAGCTCGGAGTCAGGGTCATGTTTGGTTCCAGCTAACCCATCCGCGACAACAGATGAAAGTAGGGACTCGATCGCCCCCAGCATGGCAATTGAAAAAGCGGCCCCCAACAAGGACCTGATCAACTCATAATTGATACCGATAGCCTTGCCGGTGACTCCCGGGAATTCCCAGGGCCATTTAATTTCTGGTAAAATGGAGGGGATACCATGACCGATGGCTTCATTTATTTGATAAGTAAAGCTGTTGCCGATTGTGGCTATTTGCGTCATGGGGAAAATCAATCCCAAAACAAAAGCGGTTATCGAGCCGGCAAGCAAAGCAATAAGATAATGGGGTAAATGGCGGTTGATCCGCTGAACGATAATCAGTGTCAGCAATGTTATTAAACCTACAAAAAGATCCCCAGGCTTCAATGTAGGTAAAGAAGTTGTTATGGCGATAACTTTTTCAATATAATTGCCTGACAAATCAACTTCCAGTCCAAAGAAATTCTTTATTTGAAGAGTCGCGATCACAACCCCTATTCCTGAGGTAAATCCAATAATAACCGGATAGGGAATCATTTGAATGATCTTACCTATTCTCATGATACCAAACCCGATCATAATGATTCCAGCCATCGTTGTCGCGATTGCGAGACCTCCGATACCATATGCTTGCTGAATCGGGAATAATACGACGACAAAGGCCGCTGTGGGTCCTGAAATATTGACTTGCGATCCGCCTGCCAAAGCGACGACGATACCCGCTATAATCGAGGTGTAAAGACCATATTGGGGAGGCACGCCGCTAGCGATCGCTAAAGCCATCGCTAGCGGCATCGCGATAACCCCAACTGTCAGTCCCGCGATAATATCTTTTTTAAATCTCGGTATCGAATAGCCCAGGATAATTGAACGATAAAACGCGCTGCCAATGGGCAGTTTGAATTTAAATTTAATGTTTGACGCCTTTAGTAAGGAATGAGGAAAACTATTTAAATTATTTTTCATAGCACCTTATGCCAAAACAAATTGTATCGGGGCTATTTGAAAAACTCATAAAAACGGACAAAGGCTCTAGTGAGTCATAAATTTGTTTAATCAAATGGTTCGTTAGAGTTCCTTTGGGTTTGATGCCTAGAAGAAAAAGTTTTTGTTCTTTCGGAGATTCTTCCCTTAACTGTCTGAAATAAGCTTCATCGATCGGGGTTATAACTTGACTGGACTTGACTACAGTTACGGGAAGCTCTTTAAGTTTCCAGGCTAGGTTTGATGGTAAATCCATTGAACGTTTTAATAATCGACTGGTTTTATTAATTGTCCACAAATCGGAATACTGGGAACATGCGAGGTCTATTGCGCTAAATTATATTCTACAAAATTATCAAACAGATTGTATAATCGATTTTAATACTATAATAGGTAAGAAAAAACCTAATCAAAAAAGCAGCGTCATTTCAAAACTCTTTAAGAATAAATCATCCAATAAAGCGCAATCATGAATTTGAATAATATCAATATCCGTCACTTATATTATTTTTGGTTGATCGCCAAAAGGGGGTCCATTAAATCTGCTTCTCAGAAGTTAAACCTTTCTCAGCCTACGGTGAGCGATCAATTGAAACTATTTGAAGAATTTGTCGGACAGCCTTTGTTCGCCAGAAGGCACAGAAAGCTGTTATTAACTAGGTTTGGTGAAGAAATACTGCTTTACGCGGATAAGATATTTTCGATAACGGATGATCTGGTCACTTTTATAAACAATAAAGAGAAAACATCCACTCAAATTATTAACATCGGCATTGTTCCGACTTTGGCGACAAATTTAATTTACCATATAATCTATCCGCTTTTTCAGAGAAACGATTTTTTCATAAGAGTCAGGGAGGGAGAAATATCTTTTTTATATCATGAATTGGAAATGAATCGGCTCGATTTGATTATCACCGGAAATCTGCCGAATATAAACATTAAAAATTACGAAATTAATGAGTTGTTTAGGCGGAATTTTAAGTTTGTGTGCGGCGCGAAAAACTATCGCTTAACCGACAATTTTCCAGACTCCTTAAATGGGTTTCCCTTTATCAATTATACGAAGTCGACAGATCTTTATTATAAGATCGAAGCTTTTTTTCACGGTTACAATATTCGGCCAAAAATTATCGCGGAATTGGATGAAATCAATCTTATTCAAAAAGCGACTGAAGATGGAATATGCTTTTCAATGCTCCCGTTAAGAGCGATCAAAGAAAGTCTCAGACAGGAAAAATTGTTTGTCTTTAATATAAAAGAAAGCTTTTCTTCGACAATGTACTCGATTATTAAAAAACAAAAAAATCCTTTCATGGATGAAATTATTGATGTTATCAATCAACAGCTTAAGAAAGGTTAGTTTTTGCGGATCATAACCAATCCCTGTCCCGAAGAATAAAAAAAGTTTATCTGTCACAAGATGAAAACCGGGTGTAATCCGAGTTTCACTTAAAGGGGGAAGCCGCAGGCGGGAATATGGACAGAGTCGAGCCGAGGTGGTAGGGATTAATTGTGGAAAAAATTAAATGAAGCTGAAAACAGTTAATCATTCTAAACATTTTATCCTATGAGAAAAAGTCTTGGTTTGATATTGATTTTCTTGTTGTTGATTCCCGGCTTTGGTTTCGCGGCCAACCTGGATGAGGCATTGGAGAGGGTAGCGGTTTATTTGAAGGGCAAACTTGAGGCGGTCGATTCCAAGAAAAAACTTGAGATTTCGGTGGTTAATATCTATACGAAAGAATCCGATGAATTGGCTAAAAAAATCAAAAACGGCCTGTATCTGGCCTTGGATCAGCATTTCCCGAAGGGTCGCGTTATCGAACCGACCGAATCCCTATCCGGCTCGTCAATAAATAATGCCGTCTTGATTAAAGGGAAATATGAGATCGAGGGAAACGAAACGACACTCAGGTTTAAGATCATCAATGCCCAGGATGGAAGCATACTGGCGACGACCAGGGTCAGTTACGATTCAAAAAAAGAGATTAATAAAACCCTGGTGGCGGTACTGGATATTGACACGAGCGATTTAAATCAAAAGCAAAAACGGATTTTCAGCCGGATTTTTCGTTCCGCGATCACGAGAAATTCAAACCTCAGTATCGTCAGTAGCGCCGAAGTGGATAAGTTCAACCCCGATCAAATCCAAAAGGCCTTAAACTGCACCCGGGAGGAATGCGCCGTTAAGATCGGAGAACAATTGGGTGTGGATCAAGTCGTTTCTGTCAACTACACAAAAATCGCGTCAAATCTTTATTTTTTGTCCGCGACCATGGTCTTAACGAGCGGGGAAATCAATGCTTCAGCTGAAATTAAACATAATGGCGATTTGGGTTCCTTGAATGAAAAACTCGTTGAATTGGCCAAACAGCTGGTGGGGAATCATCCAAAACCAACTCCAGCTACGACAACCCCTCAAATACCTCCGAAACCAAAGGCCGATCTTTATGTCGTCACAATCGATGAAAAAACCGGACTGATGTGGCAGGACAACAATTATGAAGAATTACATTCCTGGCGGAATGCCATGGATTATTGCGCATCTCTTACCTTGAGTGGTTATGCCGACTGGAGACTACCGAATAAGGAAGAACTTCAAGTACTCTATCAACACCGAAATCGGTTAAAATCCTATAAAGCAGACTTCTATTGGTCGTCCACTACCTATGCGGGCAATACTACGGTCGCTTGGGACGTGGGCTTCTACGATGGCGGTGTGAGCAACGTCAATAAGGCTAACGGCAGCTATGTACGTTGCGTCCGTTAGGAGAGTGAATTGGCGCTTTGGTCATTTCAGAATGCTTTTTCGGCATTCTGTTCAAGAAGCCGGACGAGCCGGCTTCTCTTGGTTCTTAATTGAGTGCTTGAGGGGAGTGAGGTGTGTAATTTGATTTTACTTATTTAAACAGCAATGTTTGTACTTTTTACCGCTCCCACAAGAACAAGGCTCATTACGCCCAGGCTTGGCAACATTAATTGATGTTAGTTTTTTGTGTTTCGCCAGTTCCCCAGTGAAGTCAAAATGAGACTCCGAAGGCATTCGAAATGAAAATAATGTTCGATTGTCGTAATTTGATACGGCAAAATCTCCAAGACCAATGATGTCCATACCTATCAAGACATCACCAGAAGTTCCTAAATCGCCTTCGGTAACTCTTAAAGGGCTTATCAATATCTTATTGGGCAATACTAAGGAAATTAAATAAACTGAGGTTTTAAAAGTCCCGCCGACGGCATGCGTTTCGGCAATATCAATTTGGCTTAGGCCGCATTCTTCGGCAACTTTTTTTGTTACGACTGTGTGTGTGGCTCCTGTATCCCATATTGCCTTAAAGGGTCTAAAATCCTTAGCCAGTGGGAGGGCTTTGAAAACTGAGACATTGACCTCATTAGTTAAGACATTAACCAGCCTGTCGGCTGCCGTTGTGAAACTTAAGGATGGTACGCTAGGCATATTGAGAGAAACGTACCCTTGGCGTAACGAAATCGGCGGAATAGTTTTCTTCGCCTGGCCCGCAACGATGGATTAAGAAGGTCCCTGGTTTATGATCTTTTTGGGTTTCGATAAAGGCTTCTCCTTCATCGTCATAAATACCAATGATTTTATCGTCTTTGATGACTAAAACTTTTCCATTATACTTTTCGACAAACTCGTCTTGATGCGCTAAATAATAATCAAATTCGCTTTCGAGAGCTAGTGTCATGGTTTTTACGTTTTTCAGGTTTTAATTTCTTTTTATTTATATATTACCTTAGTAAATGCAATAAACAAGCATTTGTATATATGATAATTGTTTGTTGTCAACAATAATTAAATTACTAATGCATGTGTTCCGCGTTTAAATTAATTCCAGCATTGAAAAAAAACGGCCAAACCAAGCCATTCACCCCGGCCTTACACCTCGATTTCGGGCGAGACGTCAAAGGCGGGGCTTATGAAGGCCAGCAGAAGGGCGTATCGAAATGAAAGAAAAGGGAAAGTTTAAACAGGTTGGCTTTTAGCCTCGCAAACTTATATCATAACACAATCAAATCATTATTTCAACGCGTTAAAATACCCCTATTAGAGAGCTAAAACAGGATTGGATTTATTCGGGCTAGGACGGAGTAAAAGACATCATCGGGACATTTGCCTTGATAAGTGAGGCCGCGGGCATGATAGTCAAGCGATTTGAGTTGATCTGCCATGACACAGCCGGAAACTTTCAAATTCTCCAAGGGGACATGGAAGTTATTGCGAGGAGGATGGTTTGTGATAGGACAAAGAAAAACAAGTCCTGTTCTTTGGTTGAAAAGATCATGACTGATCACCAGAGCGGGGCGATGGCCAGCCTGCTCATGACCTGCTTGAGGGGTGAAATTGACCCAAACGAAATCTTGCCGTTTGGGGACATAGTTCACCACGCTTCTTTACCTTGAGCTTCACCCCAATCAACCGCTTCACTAGGCTCGTAGTTTTCGAGGAGTTCATCAAGAGTCAATTTTCGTTTCTTTGGTTCGATGACAATGGCTCCTTCACGAACGGAAATATTAACCGAATCCTTAAGGTGCAGGTGAACCTGGTCTAAAACGTCTTTTGGAATACGAACGGCAAGCGAGTTGCCCCATTTACCGATAGAATGTTCTTTAAGCATAAATACCTCCGCTGAATGCGTTTATAGATATACATCGGATATCCTGATTTGTCAAGAGAAGGAAAAGAGACTTGCTGATGGCTGGAGTATGAGTCCAATAAAGTACAATTCAAAGCTCATCTCATTTTTGTCGGTTTTATAAAGTTGACAAGGTTTATTATGTTAAAATAAACTAGTCTTAGACCAGTCTAAACGGAGAGATTTATGAAAACAGTAGGAGCCTATGAAGCCAAGACTCACCTGCCCCAGCTTTTGGATCAGGTATCCAGGGGCGAAAAAATTACGATCACCCGGCATGGCGTCCCGGTAGCGGTCCTGCAATCGGCCAATCCCACGGCGAAGCCGCCAACCGAGGATATTATCCGGCAACTGAAAGAGTTTCGAAAGAAACAGCGGCTGAAGGGATTATCGGTCAGGGAAATGATCGATGAGGGAAGGGCCTGATGCCGGATCGGTTTGTTTTGGATTGTTCCATCGTCATGGCGTGGTGTTTTGAAGATGAGTCTAATTCGTACGCGGAGTCTATACTTGAAAGCTTAGGCCAATATGAGGCATTGGCTCCCGCCATTTGGCCGTTGGAGGTGGGAAATGTTCTAAGAGTGGCGCAACGAAAAAAAAGGCTTAATGAAGCCTCTGTAATGAGGTTTTTGAGCTTGCTGCGAGGTTTGCCGATCATAGTTGAGCAGGAATCCCCGCTCAGGATGTTTCAGGAAATATTCTTTTTGGCAGGGGAGCATGACCTTTCCACCTATGACGCCTCTTATTTGGATCTTGCTATGAGAAACAACCTGTCTCTGGCTACCCTGGATAAAAAGTTGGTCGAGACCGCCAAAAAGATTGGAGTCCAAGCGTTCGACCCAACTTAAATCGCGATAGTTTTGTGTTATGATTTTTTGCGCGGAGAAATCACAGGTTGACGCATAAACGCTTTCACCCCCCTACTTTACTCAGAGATTTCGGGCGAGACATCAAAGGCGGGGCTCATGAAGGCCAGCAGGATGTAATACAAGGTGGCCAGGATTCCCCAGCTCAGTCCGACCACAACGCCCAGGTCAAGCACGCCGCGCCAGGGTTGGGAGAATTGCCTGAAGAGGGTGATCATGATCAAAATCCCCACAGTCAGCGAGTAGGCCACGATTTTTCTTTTTTTGGTGGCGAAAAAAAAGCACATGCAGAAAAGAGGGGCGAAAAGGACCAGAGGCAGGGTGGGATTCTCTCGGATATAAAGGGTCCGGGCCGCCACCCTCGGGGAGAAGGCTTTCTGGAAGCCTTTGTAGCCCTCGGAGTAGGCCATAAAAATAATGCCCGCCGCCATAACCAGCCAATGATACCAGAAGTACTCAAATTCCAGGGACAAGACAAAGACACCCACCAGCCGGTACACCGCGAACCCGAGGAGGCCCAAAACACCCAAAGCTCCCCAGAGAGAGCCGAAAACACCCAAATACCGCATATTTTATTCTTGTACTTTGATAATAACACGCTCAACCCTGAAACCCGAACAGGAGCGCTCTATAAATAAACAGTCTGATTCTCCTTTAACATCCGCACCAGGGATTGGTCAAACTCAAGTTTCACAACATGGGGAAAACGGTTTTTAACTACGGGCAGTACGCTGTTATAAAAGTGGCTCCTCATCGCCTCGCCGTTCTCAACCAGAGGACAGGCCTCTTTAGGCAGGATGGAGAGCCTAAGAAGCGGGCCTAAGTAGCGGTCCCGATTGATCGCGAAAAAAGGGAAAAGGACGCAGGCGATGCCTTTTTGAGCTTTATTGGGTAAGAAATCAGGGTTGTTTTTTTCGATCTTGCAGCCGTCATCAAAGCAGTGCGACATAAAGCTCCGGCCATGACTCAAAAGAATCTTCTCCGGATGCTTCCTTAAGACCGCCGGGGACTCGGTAAAAAGCTCCTCGCTTTCGCCCCTGATGACCACCACCTCGCCGGGTATGAGATAGACTTCCTTTTGACAGCAGGGCGTGGGGCATTTCGGTCCCCCGCATTCCATGATTTTTCCTTGCGTGTTCATCGTCATTTTAACCCCGGGTTGCGTTTGATGTTACGATAATCCGAAACGGCTCAAACATCAAGCCTCCTGCCGCTCGCCATCAGACCCTAATTTCTCGCGATTATGTCCAAATAGCGTCCATCCTTTTTGAATCTCAGCCCGGGATAGCGTCAAGCCGATTGAAACTGGAATAAGTTCTAAAATAGGGCTCGTAGTTTTCTTTACTTTTGGTGTTGAGGGTGGTAATTTAGTACAGTGATATAAGACGGGCCTCAATGGTCGCGGTCATTTCTTCCTTAACCGTTTTTGAGTTAACCTATAGCTGTAAATGGACCATGGACAAACAAATCTTAGTGCCACTCGACTCCAGCCCTATCAGTAAGGAAGTCATACAGATTGCCAATGACTGGGCGATGGTCACGGGGTCGGAAATTATATTTTTTCATGTCAATCCAAAAAAGGATAAAAGCGGGAAAGATCAGTTGGAAAAGCTCTTGGATGAACAGCATATCAGCGCGAATTTCCAGGCGGTCTCCTCGATCGGGATCACCTATCAGGAGATCATCAAGCAGGAGAAGAGTCTCCAACCCGACCTGATCATTATGGCGGCGCATTCCCATACGGTCATGTCCCGGCTATTTCTGGGCAGCAACACCGATCATGTCGTTCAAAACGCGAACTGCTCGGTCTATGTCTACCGGAGATCGGCGGAGGTCTTGAAGAACCGCTTCATTGTCCCGTTGGATTTCACCAGCATCAACAAGGACGTGGTCAAATTCGCCGACGACTGGGCGAGTAAGGAAGGAGCTAAAATCTTCTTCATCCATGTCGCCACCCTGCCCGAGTTCGCTCATTACAACATGGAGCATGGCTGGGAATGGGACGATGCCGAGATCAAATCGATCGAGGCCGACGAGACGGAAAAAACCAGGAGCTTTATCGAAAAGATCAAGCCGAAGTCGGAGTACGAAATGGTGATCGAATACGGCAAACCCTACTACAAGATCTATGACCTTCAAAAAAGGATCAACGCCAAGACCATTATCATGGCGGCGCATTCTCATAGCCTGCTTGAAAGGATCATC
>Ga0224496_10000941_pt1 | contig 18806 bp, 15 predicted proteins | sample SF_Jul11_sed_USG_2_FD_168127 | JGI IMG/M metagenome (GOLD analysis project Ga0224496, IMG submission 168127) | Sediment microbial communities from San Francisco Bay, California, United States - SF_Jul11_sed_USGS_8_1 | ecosystem: Environmental > Aquatic > Marine > Sediment | place: USA...
TTCGCCTGAGCGTACCTGGCAGAGCAGGGAAATCCAGTTATCCAATGTAAACGATTGGCAATTGACCGGCCGTATGGCGGTGACAACCGATGTTGAAGCCTGGCATATGGATGTGAACTGGCAGCAGCGGTCGGATAATTACACTATCCTGATCTCCGGGCCTTTTGGTGCAGGTAAAGTACGTTTATCGGGCAATGCAAACGGTGTTTATCTTTATGATGATGATGGCGTTTATTTTGCGAAGGAACCGGATGCACTGTTGCATCAACATACCGGCGTGATTATGCCGGTTTCCAGTTTATTTTACTGGATACGTGGTCTGCCTAACCCGCGAATGAAAGAATATAATAAACCGAAACTGGATGATCAGGGTCGGCTGGCCTTTCTGCAACAGAATGGCTGGAATGTGGAGTTCAAACGCTATTTACAGGTGGAGAGCCTGCAATTACCCGATAAACTCTTTATAAAAGGTAAACCGGATATTGATGTACGCCTGGTGATTGATGACTGGCAAATCACCCGGCCGCTATAGTTTTCCGTTTATTATTTAACATTTAACCGCATTCACAGGTAAATACTTAAGTGCTGGATTTTTTTGTAAGGGCCTGTTTATCCGACCAGGGCAGCAAAAAATAATTACCCGTTATCTAATGATCCCTCCAGCGGGTTAAAATCTGCCCCACAAAGGGCGACATTCCTTAAGCACCTGCGTATGAACCATATTGGCACATTAAAGCTCTTGCCTGGACGTATGGTATATAAAGGGAAATCCCTCTATAGATTGGATTGCCATGTTGAGTAAATTCAAGCATCCTTTATGGGTGTTGGCGGCTTTGTGAGAGCCAGTGATTTGCATGTATTACCCCCCAATATTCTGAAGAGCCGTATTAATGAAAGATCAATCTAGCTGGCCTGCTCCGGCTAAAATTAACCTGTTTCTGCATATCACCGGGCGGCGGGAGGATGGTTTTCATTTATTGCAAACCGTTTTTCAGTTTCTGGATTTTGGTGATGAGCTGTATTTTACTCCCCGTAATGACGGACAAATCATACGAGTCAGTGAACTAGAGGGCGTCTTGCCTGAGCAGGACTTAGTGGTGCGGGCGGCTCGGTTGTTACAGACCCATACCGGAACGAGGCAGGGTGTGGATATTCGGCTGGAAAAAAATCTGCCTATGGGGGGAGGGCTGGGCGGAGGAAGTTCCGATGCGGCGACGACGCTGGTAGCATTGAACCGGATCTGGCAAACCGGATTGTCTCCGGATGAGCTGGCCGGACTGGGTTTACAACTGGGTGCTGATGTGCCAGTTTTTGTTCGAGGGCAGGCCGCCTGGGCAGAAGGTGTTGGTGAGCGACTGGAGCCGATAAATCTGCCTGAATCCTGGTTTATTGTGCTAATTCCTCCGCTAAATGTCTCAACAGCCCATGTTTTTTCCGATCCACAATTGCGGCGAGATTGTCCACCGATTACAATACGCGCCTTTCTCGCCGGTGCAGAAACTGAAAATGTGTGCGAATCGCTGGTTCGCCGGGCTTATCCGGAAGTAGATGCGGCTTTGCAGGCATTAGATCAATATGCGGTTGCGAGAATGACCGGTACAGGTGCATGTGTGTTTGCTGCTTTTGATACAGAAGCCAAAGCAAAATCTGCATGGACGGCATTAAAGAATGACTGGCAGGGTTTTGTAGCCAGGGGTGTGAATCTCTCACCATTACGAGCGCATGTTGATAAATTGCAGTGATGAGGTTTTAAGCGCTATTGTCACTCGTAAATGTACCTCGTTACTTGATTAAATTGGGGCGTCGCCAAGCGGTAAGGCACTGGATTTTGATTCCAGCATACGTAGGTTCGAATCCTACCGCCCCAGCCATATTCTCTGAGGGACTAGGGTCTAGAAACTAGATACTAGAAACTAAATTGAAGTATTTCACCTGAATTTAAACATAGCGGCAGCTACGGGGTAACTAATGGCCGACAGCATGATGGTCTTTGCGGGAAATGCGAATCCGCAACTGGCACAGGAAATTGTGGCGCGGTTGAATATGCCTTTGGGTAAGGCGCTGGTTGGAAAATTCAGTGATGGTGAGGTCATGGTGGAAATCATGGAAAATGTCCGAGGTCGGGATGTTTTTATTGTCCAGCCTACCTGTGCCCCGACCAATGAACATTTGATGGAGTTGCTGGTGATGGTCGATGCCATGCGTCGATCATCTGCGGCCAGGGTGACTGCCGTGATCCCCTATTTTGGTTATGCTCGTCAGGATCGCCGCCCCCGCTCTGCAAGGGTACCGATTACAGCAAAGGTCGTGGCGGATATGATTGGTGTTGCCGGTACTGATCGGGTGTTGACGGTTGATTTACATGCCGATCAGATCCAGGGATTTTTTGATATCCCGGTTGATAATATCTATGCCTCACCGATTTTACTGGGCGATATCTGGCGACAGAAATATGACAATATTATGGTGGTTTCACCGGATGTGGGTGGTGTGGTGCGTGCACGCGCACTGGCGAAACGTCTGGATGATGCCGAGTTGGCGATCATTGATAAACGCCGCCCACGGCCGAATGAGGCCAAAGTGATGAATATTATTGGTGACGTAAAAGATCGTACCTGCGTTATTGTCGATGATCTTGTCGATACAGCCGGTACCTTATGTCAGGCGGCCAATGCCTTAAAAGAAAAGGGTGCTTTTAAAGTCGTGGCGTATTGCACCCATGCTGTTCTTTCCGGTCGTGCTTTGGAAAATATTACGCATTCGGTACTGGATGAACTGGTTGTAACGGATACTATTCCTCTGTCGGATGATCTGCGTAATTGTGGACGTATTCGTCAATTGAGTATTGCAGAGTTACTGGCGGAGACCATGCTTCGGATCAGTAATGAAGAATCTGTCAGTTCCTTATTTGTTGATTAAGGATCTGAAAGGTCGTTAACCTTACCCGTTAACGAAATGGCTGCCCTGGTCGCAAGGGTATGCAAAGGCTATCTGGCAAAACATAGTGTGTGTCAGATGGCCGTTTATTTTATTTAATTTTGGAGATACACCAATGAGTAATGAATTTGTTCTGGAAGCAGAAGCACGTACAGACCTGGGGAAAGGTGCGAGCCGCCGCCTGCGTCATACAGGCATGATTCCTGCGATTATTTATGGAGCGGGTAAAGAACCTGTCTCTATATCACTGAAACAACATGTTCTACAAAACCAGTTGCAGAATGAGGCTTTTTACTCTCATATTCTGACCGTTAAAATCGGTGCTAAGGAAGAACAGGCGATTCTGAAAGATATGCATCGTCATCCAAGCAAACCGATCATTATGCATGTGGATTTACAACGTGTAAGTGCGAATGAAAAAATTCGTGTACATGTTCCATTACACTTTATTAATGAAGAAGTATCTCCGGGTGTTAAAGCCGGTGGACTGGTCAGTCATAGTATTGTGGAAGTTGAAGTAAGCTGCTTACCCAAGCATCTTCCTGAGTATATCGAGGTAGATTTAGGTTCAGTTGAGCTGGATGGTCTGGTTCATTTGACCGATATTAAACTGCCTACAGGTGTTGAACTGGTTGAGTTAACGCATGGTGCAGATCATGACCAGTCTATTGCCAGCATTCATCTGCCTCGTGGCGCGAAAGAGGCTGGTGATGAAGCTACTGAAGAAGCTGGCGCATAACGTTAGTTCTTTTTCTGTGATGCCAATCGGATAGCCGGCGTTGACTGCGCGTATACAAATGATTGTGGGTCTGGGAAATCCGGGTCCGGAATATGAGAATACGCGACACAACGCCGGTTTCTGGTTTGTGGACAGCCTTGCAGACAGTTTTCGCAGTCCCTTTCGGGCAGAAAAAAAATTTTCTGGTTATGTCGCTAAAGTTTATCTGGCGGGTCAGGAAGTCTGGTTGCTGAAACCGGATACCTTCATGAATAACAGCGGCCAGGCAGTTCAGGCCCTCGCACAGTTTTATAAAATCAATCTGGAACATATTCTGGTTGCTCATGACGAGCTGGATCTGGAACCGGGCATAGCCCGATTAAAACAGGGCGGTGGACATGGCGGTCACAATGGCCTGCGCGATATTATCAGCAAAATGGGTGGTAATGGCTTTACCCGTTTGCGTTTGGGCATTGGGCATCCGGGGGATCGGAATAAAGTCACCGGGCATGTACTGAACAAAGTTTCCATCGAAGACAAAATTGAAATTGAACGTGCTATTGAACGTACCATACAGGTATTGCCGGATATTATTGATGGCAACCTGCAAAAGGCTATGAATGAATTGCACAGAGACTAGGCTTTAGCCCCTAGGAACTAGATACCAGGAACTGATTTTATTATGGGATTTAAATGCGGCATCGTGGGTTTACCTAATGTGGGTAAATCCACTCTCTTCAACGCCTTGACCAAGGCGGGCATCCAGGCAGAAAACTATCCGTTCTGTACCATTGAACCTAATGTGGGTGTGGTACCAATGCCGGATCCGCGTCTGGATGTACTGGCTAAAATTGTTTCGCCTGAACGCGTGCTGCCAACAAGCATGGAGTTTGTTGACATTGCCGGCCTGGTGGCAGGTGCGTCCAAAGGTGAAGGGCTGGGGAACCAGTTTCTGGCCAACATTCGTGAGACTGATGCCATTGCACAGGTGGTACGCTGTTTTGAAAATGATGATGTGGTGCATGTGGCCGGAAAAGTTGATCCCCTGAATGATATTGAAGTGATCAACACCGAACTGGCTTTAGCCGATATGGATTCAGTGGAAAAAGCCATTCATAAAACCACAAAAGTCGCCAAGTCCGGTGATAAGGACGCCAAGGCCAGACTGGCTTTGCTGGAACAGATCCGGTTACATCTAAATGAAGGTTTGCCGGTTCGCACTTTGAATCTGGACAAGGAACAGAAAAAATTGATCCGGGATCTTTTTCTGTTAACCATCAAACCAACCATGTATGTCGCCAATGTGTCAGAAGACGGATTTGAAAATAACCCGTTACTGGATGCAGTTATTAAATACGCTGAATCGGAAGGGGCGCCGGTTGTCCCTGTCTGTGCGTCGATTGAAGCAGAAATGGTTGAGCTGGAAGATGAGGAACGGGCAGAATTTCTGGCGGAAATGGGCTTAAGCGAGCCGGGCTTGAACCGGGTTATCCGTGCCGGTTATACATTATTGGGCTTGCAGACCTATTTCACTGCGGGGGTGAAGGAAGTGCGGGCATGGACTATCCCTGTGGCGGCAACCGCCCCTCAGGCGGCTGGCGTTATTCATACTGATTTTGAAAAGGGATTTATTCGAGCTGAAGTAACCAGCTATGAGGATTTTGTGGCCTGCAAGGGAGAAGCGGGTGCAAAAGAAGCAGGAAAGCTGCGCCTTGAAGGTAAGGATTATATTGTCCGTGACGGTGATGTTATGCATTTCCGCTTTAATGTCTAATTAGCACTTTAAAAAACGGTCAGATTTTCAGCAGGCTCGCTGTAAGGCAAATATGGGGGAGGGCAAGTTTAATAAATAACCCGCAAGCTGACGGGGTATTAATATCATCACGTCACGCCGGCAAAAGCCGGTGCACGCGAACAATCCGCTAGATCCCGGCATTCACCGAAATAACGACATATTTGCAGGCTCGGGAAATAGACCGTCAAGAGATTAAAATACACGCCTGGTAAGTCGAATTAACATTAGGTATTTTTAGTAAGCTATTGTTTAAATTGTAGTTGTAAAAACATTTAAAATTATAATGGGTCAGAAGGATTTACCTGATTTAAACGCCTCTCATTAAGACTAATAATTCCTTAAAATTATTGTTTTTTTTCTTCAGCATTTTCTGTCTATGCCGATAATTTCTACCTGATTTAGAAAAATCCCCCTTTACACTAATCATGTGGTAGTTGAACGCAGATAATCCTGGGTTGTAGACATGTATCAAATTTTATCGGCAATTGAGCCTCCCGTTTCCGAACACAGGGATTTATATTTTCACCTGGATGAAGAAGGAAGATTGCAGCAATGGAATATTGAGTTTGAACAACTAATTAATTTGAGCTTTGGTGAACTGTTAAATAAACCGTTTATTGAACTTGTTACAGAAGCAGATCAAAAATATATACAACTGTCTTTGGTTGAAGGTTTTCGATTAGGTAATTATGAATTTCGAACGTCATTTAATCATGACCAGGAGACAGTTGAATATTTAATACGAATATGGGTAAACCGAAATGAGATGGATGACAGTTGTCGTCTGATCTGTTTCGGCCAGGTAGTTAACAGATTAGCTAATAGCAAAAAAAAACCCCTTCATAAACGTCTGCAGGATCAGCATGCGGCATTATTTCGCTTATCACAGCATCGTCATCAAAGTGAAGATGACCTGACTCTACAACTTGATTTTGTAACTGAAACAGTCGCAAGGACGTTATCTGTTGAACGTGCGAGTATCTGGCTGCTTGATGAACTTCGCGCCAAATTTTCCTGTGTTAATTTATATGATCGTAATTTAAATTTGCCTGGCAAAGAAATGGTACTACAGGTAAAAGATTACACCGTTTACTTTAAAGCAATAGAAAATGAGCGCAGCATTGCAATTAATGATGCCACAACCGATCCTCGCACAGCTGAATTACGTGAACATTACCTGAAGCCATATGGTATATCTGCCATGCTGGTTGCGCCTTTGCGGGTAAATGGTGATGTTATGGGTGTTGTATGTCATGAAAGCAAGCAAGGTGTGCGTGAATGGCAGATGGATGAAGAAACCTTTGCAGGTTCAGTTGCAGATTATGTCGCCTTAACACTGGAAGTATTTAAGCATCGCGAATCAGGAAAGAAACTGGCAAGAACTACAGATGAGTGGGATTTTGCACTGGATACAGTTGAAGATACCTTGTTCATTGTTGATCTTGAGGATAGATTGATTAGAGCTAATCGTAATTTTTTCAGTGCTACAGGATTATTGGAAAGTACAACTATAGGCAAAGATATAAAATATCTTTTGCATCCCGAATCACGGGCAATGATATCAGGCATGAGAGATGGCGATATAAATCATAATGAAATAACCCTGTTTCTGGATGTTAATGACCCATATAATTTTATTAATCGTGCGGTTGAACTTGTTGTTCGGATTGTTAGAGATAATACAGGTGTTGCCTATGGTGTGCTTTATTATTACAGAGATCTGACCCGGATAAGAGACGCAGAAAAATCCTATCATGAGTTACATGAGTATATAAATGTTGTACTTGACTCAACCAGCGAAGGGATTATTGCTGTTGATAAGGAAATGAACTGCACGTTTATGAATAATGCGGCTACCAGTATATTGGGTTTTGGAATAGATGAGATACTGGGGCGTGATATTCACTCATTAATTCAGCATTCGGATGAAGATGGCAATCCGATGCTTAAGACGAATACGCATATATATCAGACAATATTATTGAAAAAGGGCTATCAGGATAACAAGGCAATATTCTGGAGTAAAAATAATTATTGTCTGCATGTTCAGCTTTCATCAAATCCGGTTTATAAGAATAATGAAGTTACCGGCGCGGTGATTATTTTTAACCGGATCACTGACGCAAAAGCGATCGTTAATACGATGAATTATATGGCGCGCCACGATTCCCTTACTGGCCTGGTTAATCGCTATGAATTTGATCTGCGCCTGGAAGCGGCCTTGAATGATGCAAAGCAGAATAATAAACAATATGTGCTTTTATATATGGATCTGGATCAGTTCAAGATTGTTAATGATACCTGCGGGCATGTTATTGGTGATGAACTTTTAAAAGAATTAAGTCTATTGCTGGAGAAAGAGGTACGTTCAGGTGATACCCTTGCCCGATTAGGTGGAGATGAGTTTGGTGTTATCTTACAGAATTGTAATCCTGGTCAGGCTCAACGTGTAGCCAAAAAATTGCAAAGCACTATTCGAGATTTTCGTTTTAATAAAGGTAAAAATACGATATCGGTAGGTGTCAGTATTGGCGTTATTTCAATTACCAAACACAGCAAAGATATCGCTACTATATTAAGCCTGGTAGATAGTGCCTGTTTTCTGGCAAAAGAAGAGGGCAGAAATCGTATCCATGTGTATCATCAAAATGATGAAGAACTGGCATTGCGTCACGGTGAAATGCAATGGGTTTCGCGGATAAAAAATGCGCTGGAAAATGATTTGTTAGTTTTATATTTCCAACCCATAACCCCTGTTGACCGGAATCGACCGGGGGACCGGCATATTGAAATTCTGCTACGGATGAAAGATGACAATAACGAAATCATTCTGCCGGGGGCCTTCATCCCTGCGGCTGAAAGATATAATCTGATGTCAGAAGTTGATCGCTGGGTGCTAAAAAATACGTTTATGTGGATGAGTTCAGAGATTCAATTTAAACGTCATTTGATATGTTCAATTAATCTGTCAGGTCAGTCATTAGGAGATGAAGGTTTCTATGATTATCTGATTGAGCAACTGAATAAATATGCGATTAATCCATCGGCAGTCTGTTTTGAGATCACTGAAACAGCGGCGGTAGCAAATCTGGGGCGTGCAATCAAATTTATAAAAGAACTGAAACAGCTGGGGTGTAAGTTCTCGCTGGATGACTTTGGTAGCGGGCTGTCCTCTTTTACCTATTTAAAGAATCTTCCGGTGGATTATCTGAAAATTGATGGCCATCTTGTCAAAGACATTGCGGTCGATGTGGTCAACTACAGCATGGTTGAGGCGATCAACCGGGTTGGATGTGTGATGGGGATTCAGACCATTGCGGAGTTTGTTGAAAATAAACTTATCGCCGAGAAATTGCATGAAATTGGTGTGGACTTCGCCCAGGGCTTTGGTATTGCCAAACCGGCCGCTCTCTCACAGGCTAAATTTCTCTATTAGCCGGAAAAGTACCCCTATCAACCAGTCTGCTTATTGACAACCCCGGCTAAAATGCCGAAAATGCGCGGCTCCTGTTCATCGGAGTTGCTATTTAATAGCCAGTCCCTGGAAATGGTGAAGCCGCTCGGTGCTTTAGAGTGTATGCAGCCAGATAGGCAAGAGAGACTTGTGAGCGCCTCTTGTTCTTGTGTTAAAATCCTCCGGTTCAGGAGCGATATTAACCTGAATTCAATGCTCCAAATTTCAATAAAGGCTATGTAGCTCAGCTGGTTAGAGCACAGCACTCATAATGCTGGGGTCGGTGGTTCAAGTCCACCCATAGCCACCATTTAAAAATCGAAAATATCTGCACGTTTTCCAATTTTTCAGTTAGTTGATCGTATTTAGGCTTTAGCAAATGGTATATGAGCGCAGGCCAATACGTGAATTAGCATCACGAAATGGCCTTAACAGGCAGGCTCATGGCAGTCTGGTCTTCCCTTTACAACGAAAAATCTTGTTTAAAGCTTAAGATCGGCTTTAATGGGCTGGTTGAGTAATATTATTGCTGCTTCTGTCTGATGCGACGGGATTGTGGCCAAGATGTTGTTCAAGTGCCGCCAGCGCCGCATCTTTACTTTCAAAAGGGCCGTAATCTACACCATCACGGCAGGTAAAGTACCATTCTGAATCAATATTAAAAAATCGTCCTGATCGAAAGGGCACTGAACCCCGTTCCCCTTTTCTATGCTTACTCATTGTTACAACTCCCGATTGCGGTATTATTTATTCTGTTTATGCAATCGTAACCATCTGTGTTTTATGTTTTTTTATATTCTATTGTTTTATTGATTAGATATACTCTATTTTCATGTGGAGGTCAAAAATTACCTATTAAAATGGTCTAATACTTTTGGCTTAGTTTAATAAAAGCCCAAAGCCACTGCCTATGAGTAAAACTGCAATGGCTTTCCGAAAAATAGTAGGCTTTAAATTGGTGTGAATATGTCCTCCCAGATAAAGGGCGGTAAACATGATGGGCAGGGCAATGGCGGCCAGCATCAGGGTGTCCTTTGAGTAAAAACCGGAAACAGTATAGCCGGCTAATCGCATCCCCCCATCGATAAGAAAAATGCTGGCCACTGTTGCACGAAATGCTGTTTTGTCGAGCCCCTGTAACTGTAAATAGATCACATAGAATGGGCCACCCGTACCAAAGAGTGCACCTATCAGCCCCCCGAAACTGCCTGCGGGTATGGCCCAGAGCCGGTTCCTGTGCTGATGTGGTGCATTAATTAACAGGCTGTAAATTCCGTAGCTAATAACAAATACTCCCAGCGCCTGTTTTAATAAACCCAGTTCCAGTGTTCCGAGTAAATACAGGGCCAGGGCAATACCCATGAGCGAAAAGGGTAATAGGGGCAGTACCAGAGACCATTGAATGTGCTGGCGGTGGTGCAGGCCATGACTAAGTGAAGCAAGGTAATCTAGCAGAACAATCATCGGTACAACCGTGGATAGCGGCATAAAGAATGCGAGCAGGGGAACGGCGATGAGTGCAGAACCAAATCCTGTTATGCCACGAACGACATAGGCCAGGCAAATGATAAAAGCCAAAATAATAAATTCAGAGGTGTTAAACACTCATGTGACTCAAGCGGGAAGTGAAATGGTGTGCAATAGTACCACTATAAAAAATAAAGTGGTATGCGTCGATTTGAGCCTCTACAATGAATGCACTCATTATTGAGTGCAGTATTGTTTAGTATGTGAATTGAGAAAGTATTAATTATTTTTAATATGATAATCGTTCTATGAAAAAGTGTATTGCAATAAGCGCCTGTCTCATGGGCGAAGCCGTTCGCTATGATGGGCAATGTAAAAAAAATCATCATATCGATGTACTGTCGGATATTTTTTTGTTACGGCCTTTTTGTCCTGAGGTTGGCGTAGGCATGGGCGTGCCACGTAAGCCGGTACAGCTGGTTGAAACAAAGACAGGCGTACGTGTGTTAGGCGTTGATGAACCCGCTAAAGATGTAACTGATTTACTGACCTGCTATGCTGAAAATTATAATATGGATTCAGTTAGTGGCGTGATATTCAAGGCACGCTCACCCAGTTGTGGCCTGGGCAGTACGCCGGTTTATGATATCAATAATAAATATCTACGAAATGGAAATGGCCTGTTTGCCAGCAGGCTTAAACTTCACTGGCCGGATATCCCGATGATCGAGGAATCGGATCTGGAAGATAAAGAAAAATTAAAATATTTTCTGCAAAGAGTCGATGAATTATAGGGCGGGGCATGGTGCCCTTTAGGGTATTTATCCCGCCATATCGGATCAAATAATCAGGCAGCAATAATTAAACGTATCGCATCCAGCCGCTGAGTTGTCTGGTGAATATATTCATCAAGCTGTTCTATTTGATGATCAATAAACTCAATTTCTTCATTCCTGACATTAGGATTAACCTGTTGTAACTCATGCAATCGCTGCCTTTCAGTTTGCAGGGCAATTCTCATAGTTAAGCGTGCATCACTAATGATCTCAGGAACCTGATCCTGGCTCAGTGATTCTGCCTGTTCCATCATTTTGCGAAGTTTGAATTGCTGGGAGTCAATGATCTGGCGAAGGGTGTACGGATCAAGCTCGACGGGCAGGGGCACAATTTTTTCAAATGCAAGTTTGTGGCTAAGATCATTGAGTTTACTATCAACAAGCACTCGTATCGTTGTTGGTGGCAGAAAGCGGCTGATCTGTAACTTCTGTGGTGCGGTGCCTTCAACACGAAAAATTGCTTCAATAAGAATATCGCCAGTTTTTAGCGACGGGTGTTTGATGATAGCGAGTGTACTGTTACCCTGTTCGGATGACAGGATCAGTTCCATCGCAGCTGTCAGCATGGGATGCTCCCAGCTCAGGAAATGCTGGTCTTCATGCACCAGTGCGTGTTCCCGATCAAAGGTATAAGTCATGCCATCTTCGGGTAATTCCGGAAACTGTTGTACCAGCATGTGGTCACTGGGATGCACGACAAAACTTTTATTGTCTCGTGGTTCATGATCCAGACCGTAGGTATCAAATACCAGTTCAACATAGTTGCCAAGTTCTATCAATGAATTCTGCATGCTGATCTGTTGCACAATGTGCAGTGCTTCATCTTCACGGAATGAATTAAGTTCCAGTAAACGATCTCTGCCCTGTTGCAAGCGCAGAGTAATATCATTAAAGATGGGGATGGTTGCAGCTATCAGCGCTTCTTTCTTACTGGCATCCTGTGCGGGGTTTTGTAATAAAGAGAGCAGGTCATCAGTGACGGCATCAAACACGTTAACGCCAGCGGGGCAGGTTTTATTGAACGCATTAATGCCCTGATGATACCAGTCCAGCATAATGGCCTGGGCACTGTTTTCAATATAAGGCACCAGGATCTGAATAGTGTGTTTCTGACCAATACGGTCCAGGCGGCCGATACGCTGTTCCAGCAAATCCGGATTAAGGGGCAGATCAAATAATAATAAATGGTGGGAGAACTGAAAGTTGCGCCCTTCACTGCCTATTTCAGAACAAATGAGAACAGGGGTGCCCTGTTCCTGATCGGCAAAATACGCCGCCGCACGATCACGTTCAATGATGCTCATTGCTTCATGAAAGACCGCTGCGTGTAAGCCATAGCGGGTACGTAATACTTCTTCCAGTTCCAGCACCGTTGTTGGTGAGGCGCAGATAACCAGTACTTTGTGCGACCTTAATTCTTTCAGTTTGCGATATAACCAGTCAACCCGTGGATCCAGTGCGGTCCACGCAGGCATCGTGTCAGACTTATGCATCTGGTAAATGCGTTCAGGCGTCAAGGCAAAGCGGGCAATGTCAGAGTGTGGTTCGGCTTCGCGGGACGCCTGTAAAATGGGTTCAAGATAGTCTGCCGGCGCGGTTAATGGAAAAGAAACTAATTCACGTTGCGGAAAGCCTTTAATAGTATTCCGGGTGTTACGAAACAGGATACGGCCAGTGCCATGCCGATCACTTAATAATTTAATGAGTTTATTGCGAATGGTCTGATCTTTGTTTCCCGTAACCAGCAGATCCTGTAGCAGTTCTTTCCCTGTGTTGCTATCAGCCAGGGCAAGATGTAATGCATCGATGTCGGCTTCATTCAGTTCATTGCCGTCCTGTAAAGTTTCAGCCGCGTTTGCGACAGGCTCATACAGGCTTTCTTCTTCAATGAATTCTTCAAAACTATAAAAACGATCCGGATCGAGTAAACGCAGGCGGGCGAAATGACCGGCTGCGCCAAGTTGTTCGGGGGTGGCGGTTAACAGCAGTACACCGGGAGTGGTTCGGCTTAAGGCTTCAACGGTCTGATACTCGGGACTGGCCTGATCTGGTTGCCATTGCAGGTGATGGGCTTCATCAACGACTAAAGTATCCCATTGTCCGGCGAGAGCCTGTGCGTTTCTTTTGGCACTCTGTTGTAAAAATTCAATACTGCATAGCACCAGCTGTTCAGTCTGGAATGGGTTCTCGTCTTCTTCGTCAAATGCGGCACAACGCTCTTCATTAAAGATGCTGAAACGCAGATTAAAACGCCGTAGCATTTCAACCAGCCATTGATGTTGCAGGGTTTCAGGAACCAGGATTAAAATTCGTTGTGCACGACCGAGTAATAATTGTTGATGAATAATTAAACCGGCTTCAATGGTTTTACCCAGCCCGACTTCATCCGCCAGTAATACCCGTGGTGCGCTTCGGGTAGAAACTTCATGTGCAATAAATAACTGATGCGGCACCAGACTGACACGGGGACCGCATAAGCCCAGTACCGGTGAAGGTAGCAGTGTATTCAACATGTTCAGCGTTTTAACGCGTAATATATAACTGCTGTTTTTATCAAACTGTGCATTGAGTAAACGATCCCGGGGCTTGTTTAACTTCATCCCTGCATTTAACTGGGTTTCATTCAGTTGCCAGCTGTTACCGTCTTTATCTTCACCGATATAGGTCAATAGTCCATCCTGTTCGATGGCCTCATGCACCAGTAGCGTATGTTTATTGGCATCTTCCAGCACATCATGTTGACTGAAGCGCACTCGAGTCAGAGGCGTTTCCTGTTTGGCATACATGCGAATTTCTCCGCTTGCAGGAAAGCGGATGCGAATAGTACGAAAATCGCTGCTCTCGATAATACCCAGTCCCAGTTCAGGTTCGGTATTACTGATCCAGCGTTGGCCGGGTGTAAAATCTGAGTTTGTCATGAATACGGCTAGCTATATCGGGAGAATTAAAAAAACAGCAATACGAACAGGATAGGATGGCATCGTTGCTTCCTGTTTCCTCTGGCTCCCTGGTTACCGAGGTTTTAACCTGTACTGCTTTAAATAAACATTTTACAATATTCGCTATGAATATTCGCCTGTTTACTTATGGAACCCTTGAAATTCCCGAGGTTATTCAAACTGTCACGGGACGACAGTTCACTTCGCTGACTGCTTCCGTCGAGGGATATGGCCGTTATTTACTTAAGAATCGGGTTTATCCTGTGCTAATTCATGAAGATGGGGCTCGTACTACAGGCACCTTGTACCTGGATCTGGATCGTGCCGCGCTGGCACAGCTGGATGACTATGAAGATACCTGTTATGAGAAAAAAACCATCCAGGTTCTGACTGAAGATAGGCGCACCCTGGATGCGCTGGTCTACATACTGCCAGACCATAGTCGGGAACAATTAAGTTCCCGGGGCTGGGACAGGGAAATATTTATCAGGGATGAACTGGAGCGATTTCTTCGTCTGATTAAAAACTAAATTCGTGGGGGGAATGTGTGTAGGCGGGTTTAAATAAATGCTGACTCATGGCAGGATATTTCTGGTTCAGTTTTTTAGTGCAGTTACGGGCAAATTCAAGGACTTCTTTTTCTGTGCCGGAACGTTGTCCATTAATGACCGTGATTCCGTTTGAGATAATATAACTGTACCAGCGTTTACTTTGTGCACCTTCCGGTGCCGGAATTTTATTTAAGGCATAAAGTGTATATTTTTTCATGATCACTCTCTCCATTAATGAACAGACTGAAAATATAGAAGCACGATATTTCGGTAGTATTACCGGTTGATGATCACTTTGTGACAACGATAATAATGTTTGTGTATAAAGTTAAGAAATCGTTAACTGGTTTCGTTCGCGCTGAATCGGTCGAAGGGCTTGGTGGATAATATTATAACTTAAGACAATTGACTGTTCATGGTTCGACAGGCGCACCATGAACGGTAAAATGTATGATCGGGTATGCTTATATGATTATCCCACCACATCCAGTACGCGTCGTTTGAATTCCAGCCCGTGTTCTTTGCATATTTTTTCACAGGCTTCAATATCAACGCCGGCCAGGCCGTCAATGGCGCTGAGGAGCACCTCCGGTACATGCTGTCTGGCCAGTTTCGCAAAGTCCAGCATCGAGGCAAAGGCGCCTTCAAGTTTAGGACGACAATGCTGGTTATAGATGTCTTCATTCTGTGCATTCATCGAGATGGATAAACTGTCGATTAAGCCGGCCATTTTTGGTGTGACATCTTCTTTATATACCAGGTTGGCCAGGCCATCGGTGTTAATGCGTACCTGCGCCCCCTGTTTTTTCAGTGCGCGAGCAACTTCGAGTAATACATCCAGGCGCAGGGTCGGTTCACCCAGACCACAAAATACAATCTGTTTATACCTTGAGCTATCACCGATGGCCGCCAAAATTTCATCGGCATCGGGTTCACGATGAATACGCAGATCGTAGCCCTGCACTTCCCATTCACCATTAAACTTGGGGCAAAAGGCACAACGCAGAGTGCAGTGCCAGGTAATATTTAAATAGCAGTTACCATGAAGTTCATAGGCAATGATTTCTTCCGGTGGCCGGGCTAATTCTTTATTTGATGGTGTAGTCATAATAAACAACTTAGTGAATAATTTTATAGGGTATGTACAACAGGCCCATAAAGACAGGTTGATGTAACATGTAAATTAACAGGCTGTGACGGCCTGCAAATGTCAGTGTGCGTACTGCAATGTGATGACTATGCCAGTTCTGAAATAAGGGCATGCTATTATTCTGGTAAATAAATTTCCCCAGAAATAAACCGATCAGTACGACCCCAAACCATGGTAACAGGGGTACATAATCTTCAGTAAGGGGTTTGTGTGTCATCAGACCAAACCATTGTAACAGGGGCTGGTCAAAGAAAACATGCTGGACAGACAGAGCCAGTACTATCATGGCGATACCGGTTATCAGGTTAAACCAGTAAAAACGGGTAAAGGCCAGAGCCAGTATACTGGCTACGGCAATAAAGTGCAGAATACCGAAAAAGATCATACGTTCTGCAAACTGGAGGTAAGTCGTGATGCTGACCAGTCCCGCAAAGAACAACAGTAGTCCGAGTCGACGAAAATAGGAGGCGGTTTTAATACCCTTTGCCGTTGCCAGGTGCAGGCTCACTCCGACCAGTAATAAAAACAGGCTGACGATCAGACTACGATAATAAACCCAGAATGCACTATTATAAAAATCCTGAACGATAAAGCCGTAATAATGCAGGTCAAAGCTGAAGTGATAACTGAACATCATCAGGATCGCAATGCCGCGTAACAGATCAATCATTTGATAACGGGATGGCTGAGGCATGGATTTCTTATCAGGTAGCTTGTTTGGCTTAGGGTTTGGCTTGGAGTTTGGCATGGGTTGCAATAATCAAAGTGTTATCTATGTGATCAAATGGGGTCAAAAATAGCCATCAATAGAGTAGTATTGTAACAGCAGTGAGCTCAAATCCCAGTCAGCCTGCGTGCTTATTATAATGTATGTATTCAGGGGACAGAACATCTTAACGGTCTAAAAGCCAGGTAGGACCAGCTAAATCCATGTTATTTCGGGCCTTTGTGATGAGCGTTTGAATGGGTAACGGGAACCTGGCCGGGATTAGTGATCCGACAGGTTTATATTTCCGGGAATCGGCGGGCTGGATCCCGAACGGTATAGTCCAATTTATAATTTCAACGAAGTGATATGTCAGAAGAAAACACAATAAATGCACCGGCAGATGCCACGGGTATTGCCGATAATGGCCCGGCAAAAGGGGGCTACAACTGGCAGTACATTTTCAATGTGGTGAAAGATCACAAGCGAGCACTCATCGTCGCTCATATCGTGGCCGTATTGGCCGTACTGGCCAGTGTTCCTATACCCTTATTAATGCCCTTGCTGGTCGATGAAGTTCTGCTCAAGCAGCCGGGTGAATTATTGGCGATTATGGATAGTTTCTTTCCCCGTAGCTGGCAGGGGCCGACCGGTTACATCCTGTGTATATTATTTTTTACGGTAGCAATGCGCCTAACGGGTCTGCTGTTAACTGTCTGGCAGACCATGCGCTTTACCTGCGTGGCTAAAGACATCACCTATCGAATGCGGCGGGGCTTATTGAACCGGTTGCAAACTATTTCAATGGCCGAGTATGAAACCTTAGGCAGCGGTGCGGTGGCCTCACGTTTTGTCACCGATTTAAATGCTATTGATAATTTTGTCGGTGCCTCCGTCAGCAAGACACTGGTCGCGGTACTGAGTCTGGTAGGGATTACGATCATTCTGCTATGGATGCACTGGCAGCTGGCGCTGTTCATTATGCTGATGAACCCGCTGGTTATTTATTTCACCGTGGCACTGGGGAAGAAGGTCAAGAAACTCAAGGGCAAAGAGAACTCGGCATTTGAGTTATTTCAGGAAGCCTTAGTCGAAACGCTGGATGGCATTCATGAAATTCGCGCAGGCAATCGGGAAAAATTTTATTTCGGTCTGGTGACCAGTAAGGCGCAGCAAATAAAAAACCATTCTGCGGCATTTTCATGGAAGTCTGATGCGGCAAGCCGTTTATCCTTTGGTATATTCTTAATTGGCTTTGATATATTTCGTGCTATCAGCATGTTGATGGTGGTGTTTTCTGATCTGACCGTCGGGCAAATGATGGCTGTGTTCGGTTATCTCTGGTTTATGATGAGCCCGGTACAGGAATTATTAAATGTGCAATATTCCCTGTTTTCTGCCAATGCCGAACTGGCGCGGATTAATAAATTACTGGCCCTGAAACAGGAACCGCAATACCCGCATCTTAAAAATCCGTTTGTGGATAAACAGACTGTTTCCATTAAAGTTGAGAACATCTGCTTCAGTTATAACAATCCGGAAACTGAAAATGATCGGGTATTGAATAATGTTAATCTTGAAATCAGGGCGAGTGAGAAAGTTGCACTGGTTGGTGCCAGCGGTGGTGGCAAGTCAACCCTGGTGCAGGCGATATTAGGTATGTACCCACCGCAACAGGGCATGTTGTATTTTGATAATGTGCCGATCAATGAGATCGGGCTGGATGTCGTACGGGACAATGTTGCCACCGTGTTACAGCACCCGGCCATGTTTAATGATACCGTGCGACAGAATCTTAGCCTGGGTCGTGATACTGATGATCAGGCTTTATGGAATGTGCTGGAGATCGCGCAACTGAAAGAATTTGTAAAGGACATGCCGCAACAACTGGATACGATTATTGGTCGTCAGGGAATACGTTTGTCTGGTGGGCAACAACAGCGCCTGGCCATCGCGCGCATGTTACTGACTGAGCCTAAAGTCGTCATTCTTGATGAGGCGACTTCCGCCCTGGATACCGAAACAGAAAGCCATTTGCATCAGGCCATGAGTGAATTTTTAAAAGATCGCACGACTTTAATTATTGCGCATCGGCTCAGTGCGGTAAAACAGGCTGACCGGGTCTATGTGTTTGAGGATGGACGCATTATTGAAGAAGGCGTACACGATGATCTGATCCGTAATAAAGGTCTGTATAGCCGGCTTTATGGTCAACAGTAGTGATGCCTCAAAGTAGATACAAAAAAATTTCAC
>Ga0224496_10000942_pt1 | contig 18805 bp, 13 predicted proteins | sample SF_Jul11_sed_USG_2_FD_168127 | JGI IMG/M metagenome (GOLD analysis project Ga0224496, IMG submission 168127) | Sediment microbial communities from San Francisco Bay, California, United States - SF_Jul11_sed_USGS_8_1 | ecosystem: Environmental > Aquatic > Marine > Sediment | place: USA...
TATCAATTGCTGGAACCTGCCTTGTGCTGGCAACGGGTCAGCAACGACAATCGAGTCGTAATACAGCCCCTGTGAAGTCACGAATACGACCGGGCCGGTACCACGCCCGGTGTCACGGTCTTTTGCGTAGGCAGCAACGGTCATCATCATGGCCGCGCCCACCAGGCATGCAGTAGCCGGTATTTTCAAAGCTTTCATAGCTGAACTCTCCAGTTTCCATTCCGTTATCGGGAGTCCATTGTCACCAGGCACCATCACGCGGATATCACCCGGAAATCACGAATTGATCACGAAAAGAATCGATGAATGTAATCTGACTTCATTGAATCAGTTTGCAAGTGCAACTGGTGCGGCCATACACTTCGATTGAACCTCTGCCTGGGCACTTTTCCTTGAAGGAAAAGCGACAGGTCTGGATAAAACAGGACCGGAGCCGGATGTATGGAAATTGACTGGAACAGCTATGACCCGGGCGAACTCTATGACGAGATGATCAGTTCGCCCGGTCATCCGCGGCGAGCTGCGCGCGCCATTGCGACGTACCTGCAAAAGCTCACCGCCAAACAGCTGGGACGCCGCCAGCACGCGGCTGACCTGGCTATCGCCGAAATGGGCGTGACGTTTACGGTCTACAGCGAGGGCACAAATATCGACCGCACCTGGCCATTCGACATCATCCCGCGCATCATCCCGCAAAAGGAATGGTCACATATCGAGGAAGGACTGGAGCAACGCATGACGGCGCTCAATATGTTCATCCATGACCTCTACAATGACCAGAAAATAATCAAAGATGGCATTGTGCCGAAAAAACTGATCAGCGGCTCGAAAAGCTTCATGCCACAGTGTATCGGCGCCACTCCACGCTATAACGTCTGGGCCCACATTTGCGGTTCCGACCTGGTGCGCGACGGAGATGGCACCGTCTATGTGCTCGAAGACAACCTGCGCGTACCCTCCGGTGTTTCCTACATGATCGAGAACCGCAGCATCACCAAACGGGTATTTCCCGAACTGTTCAGCAAACACCGCATCCTGCCGGTGGATGACTATCCCGCGCACCTGTTCGATATGCTGGCCTCGCTCTCGCCGCGACCGCTGGACTATCCCGAGATCGTGGTGATGACGCCCGGCATCTATAACTCGGCCTATTTCGAACACTCGTTCCTGGCCCAGCAGATGGGCACCGAACTGGTGGAGGGCAGCGATCTGGTGGTCTGTGACGACAACTGCGTATATATGAAAACCATCGATGGCCTGCAGCGCGTCGATGTCATCTACCGGCGCGTCAACGACGAATTTCTCGATCCCGAAGCCTTCAATGATGACTCGGTGCTGGGTGTACGCGGATTGCTGCGCGCCTGGCGTGCAGGCAACGTCGCACTGGCGAATGCACCCGGCGCCGGTGTCGCGGATGACAAACTGGTCTATAGCTACGTGCCAGAAATCATAAAATACTACCTGGACCAGGACCCGATCATTCCCAATGTTCCGTCCTATCGCTGCGACGACAAGAAACAGCGCGACTACGTGCTCGCCAACCTGAACAAGCTGGTGGTCAAGCCAGCCAATGAATCGGGCGGCTACGGTATGCTGGTGGGCCCGCACGCGAGCGCCGCCGAGCGCAACAAGTTCGCCAACCTGATCAAGCGTAACCCGCGCAATTACATCGGCCAGCCAACACTCAAACTGTCGACCGCACCGACCATCTGCGGACAGAAAGTGGAACCGCGTCACCTTGATCTGCGGCCATTTATCCTGCAGTCGGATCGCACCTATGTAACGTCAGGCGGATTGACGCGGGTAGCATTGCGCAAGGGTTCGCTGGTGGTCAATTCATCGCAGGGTGGCGGCAGCAAGGACACCTGGATCGTGGAAACGGGAGGCAAATGAGATGTTGTCACGCGTAGCAGAACGACTTTACTGGACAGCACGCTACCTGGAGCGCGCCGAAAACACTGCACGCCTGGTCAAGGTGTATTCCAATTTAATGCTGGACCTGCCCAACGGGGTCGGTCTCAACTGGCACCAGCTGGTGGACATCAGTGGCGCGCAGGCATTCTTCGACAGCCACTACCGTACGTCCGGCAAGCGCAATGTCATCAGGTTCATGCTTAGCGACACTGACAACCAGGGATCGCTGCTCACCAGCCTGACGATGGCACGTGAAAACATACGCACGACCCGTGACCTGGTGCCCAGCGAAGGCTGGGAACACGTCAACGAACTGTACCTTTTTGCCCGGAAAGAACTTACCGGCAAGATGCTCCTCAAGGACCGCTACGAGTTCCTCTCGGAAGTCGTCATGCGCACCCAGCAGATCACCGGGCTGTTGGCCGGCACGATGAGCCACGGCGCAGCGTATCAATTCATACGCGTGGGACGTAACCTGGAACGCGCCGATATGACCACACGCATACTCGATGTCGGCTCTGCCACGCTGATCGCACCCGGGGTACAACTGGAACGCCTGGAAAATCGCCTGTGGACATACGTATTGCGTTCGCTGAGTGCACACCAGATGTACCGTCAATATGTACGTCGCCGGGTACAGGCCAGCCAGGTGCTGGCATTCCTGCTGCAGGACACCGATTTTCCACGCGCCGTCGCACACACGCTTGGCGAGATCGCCTCCTGCCTGGAACATAAACTGCCGCATAGCGATGAACCCCTGCGCGCGGCATTGCGCCTGCAGCGCCTGGTTGCGGAAGCCAATGTGAATAAATTACACGCTGAAGGCCTGCACGAATTCATCGACCAGCTGCAGCTGGAATTCGGCAATCTGCATCAGCAGATATCCACCACCTGGTTCTCGCTCGAACTGGACGAGGCGGTTTAACTACGTCAGCGACACGTTTGCCGCCAAACCCCGGTCATGCATCAGCGCCTACGGACGGTGGTTCGTTGCGCGTAATGTGCCTGAGTTCGGCAAATGCTTCCTTGATCTTCTCATCCCAGGCCGCCTTGATTTCCAACAGGTAGGGATCATCGGTCTGCAGAATGTAATGGCGTTCCAGGTTGAAGCTGTCTTTCTGGTAAATCAGCACGTCGATCGGCGGCCCCACCGTTGCATTAGAGCGCATGGTCGAATCCATAGACACCAGCGCAGCCAAAGCCGCTTCGTCAAGTGAGGTCTTGCGCGTAATGATCCGGTCCAGGATCGGCTTGCCATACTTGATTTCACCGATCTGCAGGAACGGACTCTCCGTGGTGGCCTTGATGAAATTACCCTCCGGATAAATCATGTAGACGCGCGGTGAACTGCCACTGATCTGGCCGCCAAGGATAAAACTGGCGCTGGCATCAAAAGCACTGCCGGCAACGGCCGTGCTGTGCTTCTGTTGCTGGGCCGCACTCAGCCCTCCGATGTAGTCGGCAGCCTCGGTCATGGTCTCCACCGTCATCAGGCTGGTTCCGGTGTTAGAACGGATATCGCGCTTGATCGTGGCGATAACCGATTGCGTAGTTGCAAGATTACCGGCCGTGAGCACCACGAAGGCGCGGTCACCTTGGCGGCCAAAGGTGAACATTTTGCTGTAGGTACTGATGTGGTCAGCACCGGCATTGGTGCGTGAATCCGAGGCGAACACCAGGCCCTCATCGACTCGAACGGCAACACAATATGTCATAACTACTACCTTCGCGCGGCCAGTGCCGCCTATAAGTATTATGGTAGGAAGTGCGGCCGACCGCCGTCAACAGATGTTTGCAGCACGCGCCAAGTCCATGATGTGCTGGACGAAAATCCTGACAATGCTGTTGCAAGCGCAGGTTCACTGCCCCGGACGGTTATTGCTGCCCGCCCCGGTCCCGGCGCGACAATTACTTTCCCGGCCGGCCAGCCATAATACCTCACTTCAGGGTTTGCTATCGCACTGATCCTGGTCGAGACGGGTAATGCGATTGTGAAAATACAATTCGGTTTCGCAGGCATCACCGCTACCGCTCACCGGTGCGGCACTGGTGGCATCGGGGGTACAGAACAGCGGTATATGCCCCTCACCGGCGAACATGCCCGAGGTCGTATCAATACCGACCCAGCCGGCCCCGGGCAGGTAAACTTCCACCCATGCGTGCAGGTCAGTGACATCCTCTTGCGGACCGGGCGGCCCATCGACAGGCGTTTCGTCCGCTACCAGCTGTATCAGGTAACCGGAAACAAAACGTGCGGCAATGCCGAGATGGCGCAGGACCTGCACCATCAACCAGGCCGTATCGCGGCATGAGCCCTGGGCCTTTTCCAGTGTCTCCTCACAACCCTGCACCCCTGACTCCATGCGCACGAGATGTTTAAACTCCCGAGGCAAGCGACTATTGAGCCGGACCAGGAAGTCAATGGTATTCACCCGTTCACGCGGCACACCGGCCAGCCACTCGCGCAGGTGCGGGCCGGCCTCCTCGCACTCCAGGTAAGGCGTCAGGTCACGGCGCAATGCTGCCTCGTATTCAAAGGGCCAGTGGACGGCACTATCCTCGATAAAAAAGTCAAACGGGTTGATGACCGCCATCTCCACAACCATGTCAACGTCGATACGCAACAGGCGCGTCTTCTCCGTGAACACCACGCGTGCCTGAAAATTACCGAACGGATCCTGCTGCCAGTTGATAAAATGTGCTTCCGGCTGGATTTTCAGTGAATAGGAATGGATCGGCGTCCGGCAGTGCGCTGTTGGCCGCAGGCGCAAGATGTGCGGACCCAGCCAGGCCAGCCGGTCAAAGCGGTACTCCGTCTGGTGATGAATAGCGACACAGGTAGTCAAGGAAAACTCCAGAAATGGACGGAAGCACTTATGCGAATTTGGCCGCCATCCCGACATCAAACGGATTGATTTCAATATAACGCAAACAGGTCAAAATATATTGATCAAATTGCACCAGGCTTGCGATCCCCTCGTTCCCGCAGCTTCCCGCCACGGCAAATGCAAAGGGGGCGGAGGGAATAACAAACCCCCGCCCCCTTCAGTTCCAGCTGCGTTATTTGCTAGTGGTGATGACCGTCATTAAGCGCATAACCGGCGAATCCGCCCAGCAACAGGCCGATCAGCAGGTCGTCGTGGCTATCCCGGTAGTATCTTTTCGGGTGTCCACGATAACCGTAATGATGGCCATGCCCGCGGCCATGACCGCGATGGCTGCGGTGACGATCGTAACCGTGACCACGACCATGGCCGCGATGTTGGCTGTAACCGTGACCACCATCGTAACCGTGCCCGTATCCACCATGGTGCCTGTCGCCGGCCAGCGCCGCACCGGACATACCGAGTGAGACGGCAAAAAGCGCTGCGACAACCGTCTTTACTGTGTTCTTTGCATTCATAAGGTACTCCTTTTGCTCGAAATTTGTCCTCAGTCAGTGTTAACGCGGCGCCGGCCAAAAGGGTGACAACAGCAAGCAGTAATCCGGGTCAGGACTGGCTGAATTTCACATACAAGGCAACAGCGCCCATCAACAGCGGCTGATGCAGCAGGTAGATCAGCAGACTGTGGCGGCCGGCGGCCGCCAGCCAGGCCAGCGGTTGACGGCTCGACCGCAGGCCGCGCGCCAGCCGTTGCAGCGCCGGGGCCACGCCCATCCCCAGCAACACCACGCCGAACCAGGGCAACAGCGGCACATAGTCCACGGTCAGCGGCTTGTGCGTCATCAGGCCGATCCAGCGCCAGCCGGGTTCATCGAACCAGGCGAACTGGTAATAGTTGCCGATGACGATCAGCGCCACGCCGGCCACCAGGTTGAAGCGGCCGGCACGCACGAACAACAGGCCAAGGATGCTTGCCAGCGCTATGAAGTGCAGTACGCCGAAAAATACCAGGCGTTCCGCAAACTGCCACCAGGTCACCGCGCTGACCAGCAGGGCCGCAGCCACGATAGCGACCAACCTCTGCAGGTAACGACGGACATCCAGCCGCTTGCGCACGGCCAGCACCAGGCTCACGCCCACCAGCAACAGAAACGAACCGAGAATCAGGGTGCGCGTGTGCAGCCAGAAACTGTCATGATAGAAATCAAAAGCAACCAGCCCGAAATGCGCGAGGTCAAAACAGAAATGATATAAAACCATCAACACGATGGCGCTGCCACGCAGCGCATCGATCAGCAGCAGACGTTCACGCCCGGAAGTGTTCTCGGAGGTATCGGGGGACATTGAACGCCTATTATAGAATCAATGGGACCAGGCACCATTGATAAAAAAATATTCGACGAGTCAATCGAGCCAGACTCCATTGATCGTTAGCCCTGGTCGCGTTGCTCACACGCCGCCCGGTACTGCTCGGGCACGTTGTCAGGGCATTCACCGCAGCGTTCATTGCCGGGCACGGCGAAGTCGATCTTGCGCGGATAAGGCAAATCCAGCTTATCCATGATCGCCACGAATTCCTCCAGCGTCTTGCCCCCACCCAGGCGCGGGTTACGCGCCTTTTCCTGGGCAATACTGGATACGAAACGACCCTCGTAATCGTGACAGGGGTAGACCAGAGTTGCATCCGGCAGGGTAAAGAACTTCTCCTGGATGCTTCTATACAGGGTCGCGGCATCGCCGGACTGGAAATCGGTGCGGCCGCAGGCGTCGATCAACAGTGCATCACCGCTGAACAGCATCTGCTGTGTACCGTTATCGATGAGGTAGGCATGATGGTGGCTGGTATGGCCGGGCGTGAACAGCGGATACAGCTCGAGCCGGCCGATACGAAAGACCTCGCCTTCACGAATACCGATATCGGCACACGGCAGCTCATCGATGGCCGGATACGCCACGCGGCTGCCGGCAAGCTCCCGCAGGCGCCGCGCACCCGTGAGGTGGTCGGCATGGACATGGGTATCGATGGTGTAATCAAGCTCCAGGCCCATCTCCTGCAGCATCGACAGATCGCGCTGCACTGTATCCAGCACCGGGTCGACCAGCGCCGCCTTGCCGGTGTCGGGGCAGGCGACCAGGTAAGTGAAGGTACTGGAGTCGGGCTCGAACAGCTGCCTGAAAATCATAGGACCGCTCCTGTTAATTTCATATTCGGTCATTAATTATGTGTGAATTCCCGTAATTCAAGCGGTAAGCACATCACCCGGGCGACGGTGCACAGGATCAGACTCGATTGGTTTTCAGCCGATGGCGAGTTCTGCTGACTTCCTGTCTCCGCATCCTGCAGAAAATGGTGGCGAATACAACAATTAATGAGAAATGGATCCGTTTCCTTTATACATGGTATTTGCGCTGTATCGCGGGTGAAATGGTTTATATAAGCGCTTAACTCGACAGCTATTCAATGTAATTATTATTCAATTTAACTGGTTGATGAGGTCCGAGCTAATCCCTCCATCGGGATCTTCCCCCGGTTTTATATCAGGCGTGATCCCCACACTGACTGCAGGCAAACGCCTCGAGTTTCAGTGCGTCCCTGGCAAAATTTCGTATACCCTCCGCCAGCTTCTCGGTTGCCATTGGGTCTTCGTTCATCATCCAGCGAAATGCCGACTCGTGCATCGGCAATTTTTCTATCTCCATACCCCTGGCCTGCTCCGGGTCGAGGCGTCGCGCCACGTCCCCCTCCATGCCACGCAGTTCTTCCATCAGTCCAGGAGAGATCGTCAGGAGGTCGCAACCCGCCAGTTCCAGGATTTCACCGACGTTGCGAAAGCTCGCACCCATGACGACCGTCGAATAACCGTGATGTTTATAGTAGTTGTATATCTGGGTAACCGACAGAACACCCGGATCATCCGCAGCCGCGTAACCATCGACACCTTCTGACTGCTTGTACCAGTCCATGATGCGCCCCACAAAAGGCGAGATCAGGGTAACGCCGGCCTCGGCCGCAGCGACGGCCTGTGCCAGGCTGAACATCAGGGTCAGGTTACAGTGGATGCCACGCTGCTCAAGCATGCCGGCGGCCTGTATGCCTTCCCAGGTAGAGGCCACCTTGATGAGTACCCTTGAAGCATCAACCCCGGCTTTTTCGTACAGCTTCATCAGGCTTTCCGCCCGGGTAACAGTCGCTTCGGCATCGAACGACAGACGGGCATCAACCTCGGTTGAGACGCGCCCCGGGATGATGTTGAGTATCTCGGCCCCGAAGTTCACCGCCAGCTTGTCCATCATGTCAGGTGCGCGGGTTTCCATCTGCTCACTGCGCGCCATGGCGTAGTCAATTGCATCCTGTAACAGATGCTCATAGGAGGGCATCTGGGCCGCCTTCAATAACAGCGAAGGATTGGTCGTCGCATCCGTCGGTGTATAGGTACCGATGGCATCGATATCACCGGTATCGGCAACCACGGTTGTCATCTTCTTTAACTGCTCAAGCTTGTTCATCCGCGCTGCTTCTCGGGGTGGGAGGGATAGAATAGAATTTACCTGATATTAGGGTATATCGGGCTTCGAGGCACCCCCGCATTCACGGCCATCAAGCAAGGGAATTAAAAAAGGGACGGAGGGAATAAAGTTAAACGCCCCCGTCCCCTCGATGCTGTAAATCGTATTACGAGTTAATTTTTGCCGCCCATCTGTCTGCGACCGCCTTGGCCGCATCCCGCCCGCCCAGGCCGATTAATGCATGGCCAAGCACGCTTGAGCCTGCCGGCCCGAGTAAATCGGTACTGATTGATTAACAGGAGCAGCAATTCCTGCCCGGCAAACAAAACAGGGGGCGGTCTCTGACATCGACCGGCGTGTGGAAAGGCGGTGATCTGAGCCCTGCTTTAGAGTGTGTTGTTTTTAATTGACCCGCATCAAAAAGCGTTGCAGGCAAATCTGGTATTTATTATCCAAAATCGATAAAAACCACGTGACGGGGCCTGTTCAATGCGCTTCCAGGGCACACAGCCAGTTGCTTCAGGCTGGTCCATTTGCTGCATGCCTGCTGTTCTTCAGAACAGCTTTCACACGCTGGTGCTGTGCGCCTTGATGAGCCTGGCCGTACCGGCATGGGCCGCGACGACGGTGCCTGTCGAAGTTCAGATGCCGGGCAGCCAGCCGGGCGAGGCCGGCAATCTCGAATCAGTGGACAAATGCGATAACTGCCACCAGGCAACGAGCCCGGTGGTGAATATCGCACACGACTGGCGTGGCAGCATGATGTCGCATGCCGGGCGCGACCCGCTCTTCTGGGCAACGGTGGCGATTGCGGAACAGGATTTCGACGGGTCTGGTGATCTTTGTATTCGCTGTCACACCATGGCCGGCTGGCAGGCGGGGCACTCAACACCGACCGATGCCTCGGCGCTGACCCATGCCGAAGCTGCCGACGGTGTCGGCTGCGATGTCTGCCACAAGATGACCAATCCCGACAACTCCGAACACGCGGGCATCCAGAACCCGCCATTTGTCGCCAACGACGGCGGCTCTCCGGCCGAGGGCTACTATGGCAGCGCGCAGCTCTCCCTGTCAGGCAGCAGCGCCAAACTTGGTCCCTATTCCGATGCCGTACCAAAGCACCAGTGGCAGCAATCACAGTTTCATCGCTCGGTCGATTTCTGCGGTTCATGCCATGACGTGTCAAACCCGGTCGTCGGCGACCTGGCGCCAAACAACGGCGCACAGCAGCCGCTGGCCCCCGGCACCTTCGACGGTCAACTGGACACGCCCACGAATCCGCGCAACATAGCGAACAAGGCGGCCTTCAATAATCCACCCTATAAATATGGCGTGGTCGAGCGCACCTTCAGCGAGTACAAGGCGAGCCTGCTCTCGCAGACGCTGGTTTCCGACTATGCGACCCTGCCGGCGGACCTGCAGGCTGGGTCCATCCAGGCGGCGCGTAATGCGGCGGTCGTTGCCGGCACCGGCGGCAATTACGCCGACGGCACAAGCCGCTACTTCAGTTGCCAGACCTGCCACATGCCGGCAACGACCGCGCTCGGCTGTAACAAGAGCGGCGTGCCGCTGCGCACCGACCAGCCCATGCATGACCTGACCGGCGGCAACTACTGGATGCCGCAGGTCATGCAATACATGGACAGCAATGGCACCCTGCTGCTGGGTAGCGGCCTGAGTACCGCCGAGATCACCGGCATGAATGCGGGCGCCCTGCGTGCGCGCAACAATCTCGAGAACGCCGCCTCGCTTTCGGTGACCGGCAACACGCTGCGTATCGTGAACCTTACCGGCCACAAACTGATCTCCGGTTACCCGGAGGGCAGACGCATGTGGCTGAACATCGTCTGGAAGGACGGCGGTGGCAGCACACTTCGTGAAGACGGGGCCTATGGCCCGCTAACAGTAAGCTTTGATGTCAACGGCGACGGGAGTGTCGATCAGAACGATGCAGTCGACACCCTGCTGAATCTGAATGACCCGAACTCGAAGGTCTACGAAGCGCACGGCGCCATTACCCAGGAGTGGGCTGCCAGGCTCATCTCCCTGTCGGCGAGTTACGCGAGCGTGCCGGTCGCCTACGACCGCGTCACTGGCGCGGTCACGCACACGGTCGGCGATATTGCCGCCCTCAACCCGGGCGAGTATCACGAAACATTCCACTTCGTGCTGAACAACAAGGTGGTCAAGGACAACCGCATCCCTCCCTACGGTATGGACTACGACGAAGGGCTGACACGCTCCATCCTGCCGGTGCCTGCCACGCAATACGGCAACCCCGGCGCCGGTGGCGTCTTCAACTATTGGGATGATTTCGCCCTGAACCCGCCGGCCGGTGCGGTGACGGCGGATATCAGCCTGATGTACCAGCCGACTAGCTGGGAGTACATCCAGTTCCTGGATCACGCCAACAACGGCAGCGTCGGTTTTCTCGCCAACGAGGGCACAAACATACTCGACGCCTGGCTCAATACCGGCATGGCCGCGCCGCATGTTATGGAGACAACAACCTGGACCCTGCCGGATGCTGACGGTGACGGCATAGCGGACTCCGCTGATAACTGCCCGAACATCGCGAATCCCCTGCAGGAAAATAATGACGGCGATACCGAGGGTGATGTCTGCGACAACGATGACGACAACGACGGACTGACTGACGTTGAGGAAATGAACTTCGACGGCAACCCGGCATACGACCCGCTGACCGATACCGACCCGTTCAACGCCGATACCGACGGTGACGGCATCAGTGACTTCGACGAAGTTAACTATGATGGCAACCCGGCATACGACCCGGCTTTTGATATCAATCCCCTGTCCAGCAATACCGACGCGGATGCCTACGCGGACAACGTCGACCCGATACCGCTGGATTACAACTACGAAGACGGCGATGTCGCGCCCTGGGGTGCACCTGACTCGCAGCTGAATGCCGCCGACCTGCTGGTGTGCCTCCAGTTCGTGCTTGGACTGAAAGTCCCGACCAACGCGGACCTTGCGCACGTTGACCTGCACCCGGTCGGCGCCCCGGATGGAATAATTGGCTTGCCCGACTACATTCAGTTACTAAATATGGTTATGTCCCGGTAACCAGGAAATGACAAGCAGGGGTCAGGTCCCGGTTTTTATTACATCGCAGGCAACTTTTCCAGCCAGGCGGCAACCGCTTCAACAAGCGCATCACTCTTGCCATCAAACATGTGGTTCGCACCCGGCACTTTTACCTGGGTGTAATCCGTGTTGCCCGCCTTCTTCGCTGCAGCTGCCCGCTCGTCAATACTCGACATGACGGCTTCCAGGTCTTCCGAACCAAACAGATCAAGCACGGGTATCGATATTTTCACGAGGGCATTGATCGGGTTCATGCGTTCGTCTTCCGCGTATACCCCCATGCCGATAGCAACAAAACCGGTCACATCATGGCTGTTTTTCGAGAGAGAATAGGCCGGCATGGATGCGCCCTGGCTATGGCCCACCAGCACAATGCTTTTTGCACCATTGTCTTTAAGATATTTAATCGCCGCTTCTATGCGTGGCGCGACTTCGTCGTAAAGCGGCGCATACTCAATGTACTCTGCTTCGTTGTGAAGAATCGGCATCTGGATTGCCAGCGTATGCCAGTCATGTTCTGTGAGACCGACACGCAGCGGCTGAATAACCTGTTGCCAGTCGGGATGTATGCCGGTGCCATGCATCACAATGACGGCGCGACCCTTGTCTTCAGCGGCCGCAGTGTAAATACCCAGGAACTCGCTGTTGCCGTCGTCCAGCATGACGGCTTCACCATCCATGATGCTGTCGACGACCTGTTCAGCCCAGCGTTTTTCCTTGGCAAGATCGGAGGCGTGGCCATTAAATGAAACAGCCAGTAATGCAAATCCGAGAAGTTTAATTACAGAGTTCATGAAGTGATGCCTCCAGATTGTTGTTCGAGCACATACAAAAAGCATAACCCGGACAAATCAGAACAATCCACACAGCTGGTTCACCGGGTTCAGTAGTCAATTATTGGATATTCCACCGGAAAATCAATCAAGCCTGTCCCCGATAGTCCTTCGCGCTTGCTGCGCGCGCAGCAAGCGGGCCGGTCAAGCGCTCAAGGTAACGAATAATTCACGAGATTATCAATTATATAAACAGCTTCCCAGGGGCCGGCCCGACACGTTCCATGCACTGGATGATCAGTCGCGCTTGTTCTTCTTCGCCTTGCGTGCGGTTTTCTTTTTCCCCGTAGCACCCTTCTTGCGGACAGGCTTGTTTTTCCCGGCCGGCGTCTTGTTTTTACCTGCCGGTTTTCTCTTGCCGGTCGGTTTCATGGCCCCGGCTGTACTTCCCCGCTCACTGCCATCCAGCAGCGAAATGTCCAGGCGTTGACCGCAGACGCGCGCTTTCCTCAGGTCATGAAACACCTCCTTCGGCATACCGGTGGGCAGGTCCACCAGGCTGTGATCATTCTGGATATCGATGCGACCGATGTTCCCGGCATCCAGGCCCGCCTCGTTGGCAATGGCGCCGACAATATTGCCGGGCTTGACGCTGTGCTGATGACCGACTTCCACGCGATAGCGCAGCATGCCTTCAGGTGGCTTGCCGCGGGCCGGGCGGGCATCCGCCTTGTCCGGACGCACACGCCGTGTTTTTTCCGTTCGTGGCGCGGCGTTCGGCTGCGGTTCTTTGCCGGCCGGCCTTTCCTTGCCCGGCTTCAGTAACAGGGTTTTGTCACCCATCGACATTTTTGCCAGCGCGGCGGCAATTTCCAGTGCAGGTATGTCATGTTCCTGCTGATACTGCTCCAGCAGGCCCTGCATGAATTCCAGCTCGCCGGCAGCGAGGGTGTCGCTGATGGCCTGTTTGAAATCGGCAATACGCTTGTTGTTGACGACTTCGGTTGACGGCAGTTTCAGCAATTCAATCTTCTGCCGGGTGGCCTTTTCGATCGCGCCCAGCATACGGCGTTCCCGGGGAGCGACAAACAGGATGGCATCACCCTGGCGACCGGCACGCCCGGTGCGCCCGATCCGATGGATGTAGGCTTCGGTATCGTAAGGGATGTCGTAGTTCACCACATGACTGATGCGGTCCACGTCGAGGCCGCGTGCGGCGACATCGGTGGCAACAAGGATATCCAGTGTTCCCTTCTTGAGCCGGTCAATCATTTGCTCGCGCTGTTTTTGCGGCATGTCGCCATTCAGGGCGGCCGCGGCATAACCGCGTGCTTCCAGCCGCTCGGCCAGTTCAACGGTCGCTACCTTGGTGCGGACAAACATGAGCATGGCATCAAACGGCTCGACTTCGAGTATGCGCGTTAATGCGTCCAGCTTGTGGAAGCCACTGACCAGCCAGTAACGCTGGCGAATAGTGGCAGCGGTCGCAGTCTTTGACTTGATGGAGATTTCCTGCGGGTCATGCAGATGGCGCTGGGCAATGTGCTGAATCTGTTTGGGCATAGTCGCCGAAAACAGGGCCATCTGGCGCCGCTCGGGTGTTTGCTCAAGGATCCATTCAACATCATCGATGAAACCCATGCGCAACATTTCATCGGCTTCGTCCAGCACCAGCGCCTGTAACCTGTCCAGCTTGAGCGTGCCCTTGCGCATGTGGTCCATGATCCGCCCGGGGGTGCCGACCACGACGTGAACGCCGCGCCTGAGTTGCCGTATCTGGCCGGTGTAGTCCTGCCCTCCATAGACAGGCAGGACGTGAAAACCTTTCAGGTGCGATGCATAGCGCTGAAACGCCTCGGCGACCTGGATCGCCAGTTCACGGGTGGGTGTCAGCACCATGATCTGCACATGCTTCTCGTGCATTTCCAAGCGCGCGAGCAATGGCAAGGCAAAAGCGGCCGTTTTTCCGGTACCGGTCGGGGCATGCCCCAGCAGGTCCATGCCATCGAGCAGACAGGGAATCGCCCGTGCCTGGATCGGTGTGGGGATTTCATAGCCAATCTCGTCGAGTACGCTTAACAGGGCGGGCGGCAGGTTCAGGTCGCGAAATTTTACGGCGACATCAGACATAAAAAGTTACCGGTTGGTTGGACTGCGGGGCTAGCTGGCGTGGAATGACAGAATGTCGATGCAGGCAGATTGACCTGCTCACGAACACTGTCCCTGGGCGGGAAAATGTTTCGCTGGTGATATTCTTGATCGCCGAATGCGGGTGTCAGTCATAGCCTCCCGATCCGTATCTACAGGCGGGAGCATACCAAAACCGGCCGGCATTTGGTGTAAATCATCAGCCGGTCCCCGGCTATGGTTTTTGCCGACGGGGCCGCTCCAGCGTGTAACCCGGTCCGTTGGCCGGTCCAGGACAACGGGCGGGTCATGCCTGCATGGTGACAACTCCCGGGATTGCCGGACGGGCCAGTTTCAGAAGATTTCTATATGCTGGATATGTATATTAATATATATTAATCTTATTGTATTCTACTCAAGGGCGGCGCATTATAAGGGCTTTCTGGCAGTTTTTAATGTCCGGTGGCGATTATCTCATTGCACCCACCCCTGTTTGCTCTTTACAGGCATGAGGTGCCGTGAGCCACTGACCCGTTGCGCACGCGCCACAGACGGGCGCCCGCACCGGTCAGAAACACTGCAAGTTACTTAGGAGAATGGGCTGTGATCGTGCCGGCAGATGAAGAAAAAACCCTTACTCGCCCCGGGAGAATCTCAATAAAACAGCTTGTTTTAGCCGGCATATTCCTGACACTCGCATTGTGGCTGGCCACCGTGGTCCCCAGCATCGAGATTGCCTGGGTGACCTGCATCCTGGTTCTGACTATATATTTGTTCGCCTTTGAAGTAGTTAGCGTGGATGTCGCCGCCATCAGCATCATGGTGTTGCTGGGCCTGACCTCGCTGCTGGCACCGGCCATGGGACTGTCGCAGGGCCTGGTGGATAACAAGCACCTGTTCGACGGTTTCTCCTCCAACGCGGTTATGTCCATTATCGCGGTAATGGTTATCGGTGCCGGGCTCGACAAGACCGGCATCATGGGCAAGGTGGCCGCCAGCATCCTGAACACCGGCAGTTCTACCGAGCAACGCATCATTCCCATTGTCTCGGCAACCGTCGGCCTGATTTCCTCCTTTATGCAAAACGTGGGTGCCGCGGCCCTGTTCCTGCCCGTGGTCTCGCGCATCTCGGCGCGTTCCGGCCTGCCCATGTCACGGCTACTAATGCCGATGGGATTTACCGCGATCCTCGGCGGCACCATGACGATGGTCGGCTCCAGCCCGTTGATCCTGCTTAACGATTTGATCCTGACCTCCAACAAGGCATTGCCCGCCGAACAGAAAATGGAGACCTGGGGCCTGTTCTCGGTGACGCCCATCGGGATTGCGCTGGTATCGACAGGCATCCTCTATTTCGTGCTGGCCGGCCGCTATGTCTTGCCGGCCACGAAAAGCGAAAGCAGCACTACCGGCGCTGACCCGATGCAGTATTTCCATGATATTTATGGCGTCGATTATTCGCTGTCCGAGCTGGTGGTGAAGGATGACAGCATTCTGGTTGGACGCCAGCTGGATGAAATTGAATCGATCTACCGGGTGCGGGTCATTGCAACCAAGCGTCCCGGCGAAGGCAACCGCATTGGTCCCGGCGCGTTGGCGCGGGATGTGGATATACAGGCCGGTATGGTACTGGGCGTGGTCGCGGATCCCCGCGACCTGGCGAAATTTATTGAAGTATTTGGCCTGAAAAAACGTCACCAGCTGCGTTCTTTTGTCGAAGACCTGTCACCAGCCAAGGCCGGTATTGCGGAAGTGGTGATTCCGCCCGGCTCCACCCTGATCGGCAAGACTGCGCGCGATGTCTGGATGCGCAAGACCTATGGCCTGGCGATGATCGGTTTGCACCGGAACGGCGAAACCCTGCGTGAAGGGGATGATATTCGCAATATACCGTTCCAGGCCGGTGATACGCTGGTCGTACACACGGCCTGGGATGCCCTGCAACGGATAGAAAAGGACAGGAATTTCCTGGTAGTCACCACCGAGTACCCGCGCGAGGAATCGCGTCCGCACAAGGTGGGCTGGGCCGCATTATTCTTCGGCCTGACGCTGTTCATGATCCTGTTTACCGATATCCGCCTGTCGGTTGCACTGTTAAGTGGCGCCATCGGCATGGTGTTGTCCGGCGTCATGAGTATCGAGGAAGCGTATGAGGCGGTGAGCTGGAAAACCGTTTTCCTGCTGGCCTCGCTGATCCCGCTGGGGCTGGCCGTCGAAACCAGCGGCACGGCCAAGTGGATTGCCGAGCAGGTGTTGCTGGTAGTGGGCCATATGCCTGTATGGGTGATACAGCTGGCAGTGGCCGGGCTGGCCACCTTCTTCACGCTGGTCATGTCCAACGTGGGTGCGACCGTGTTGCTGGTGCCGCTGGCGGTGAATATTGCCATCGGCGCCGGCGCCAATCCGGCCGTGTTTGCCCTGACCGTTGCCATTGCCACCTCCAACTCGTTCCTGCTTCCGACTCACCAGGTGAATGCACTCATCATGGGACCGGCCGGTTACCGGGTGAAGGACTTCATTCGTGCAGGCGGCATTATGACGGTGCTGTTCCTGGTTGTGATGATGTTGATGATGAACCTGATGTTCTGATCCCCTGGATCAACGGGACGGACAACTCGCGCCAGAGAACAGGATAGAATTGATAATTCTCCGGCTCGATGAACAACGTGATACGGCAGGCCGGAATATAGACACGCGATCGGCGCGGCATCGCCTTGCTACATGCAACAGTACCTCACTGGTATTGCATGCCTGCCGCCGGTTAGATATCAGGATAATCCGGTGCGCAGGTTAGTACCGCCTGGTTTATTTAAAACCTCCGCCCCCCCCCGTTATTATTCGTAGACTGTTGACCTGGATCAGGTAGCACTATAAAAAACGCATCTACCATTCACGTCAGGTGGCTTCCTGGCCATCTGGCCAATACACGCTCACTCACGGCATACGCACTTGCTTATCGTACCTGCCACTACAGGGGGTTGTTGCTTACATGTTCACATCCGCAGCCAATGTCGAGGAACTGGTCAGTAATTTCAGACTCGATGGCACGACGTTTCGCTACAGCAGCTTCGTGCCCCGTTTGTACAATCTCGTCAAGTCACTGGGTTTCAAGCCGGGCAAGATATTGCCCTCGCGCGCGTTTTGCTCCGACGAAAACCAGGGCTATCCGATTATTGTACTCACCAAGCATTTCGGCACATTCCCGTTCAACCACGGCCGCGGCGGCGCCGTGGTGGCGACAGACCGGCACGCACCCTACGCCGAGCATGGCGAGGGACTGGTAATCATTCAGGCCAGCCATGTTGGTTTTCAGCCTGGCAACAACAGTTTCGGCACCTATAACCGTTTACATGCGAACGACAACCACAACAGCGCCTGTTGCGGAAAACTCTCGGCCATCACCAACTGGTACCTGCGTCAGTACCGCTATGCACAATCCGATATTCTGCTCGAACGCTGCAAAGGTGAGTTATGCCTGCGCATCGACAACGGACTGCTGCGCAGCGGCCGCAAGGAAGGCCTGTTTCTCAGGCTGAAATGCCTGGTCAAGCCGGATGCAGAAGGAAAGTTCGTTCCCGTGCACACGCACAGCACTGCGAAAAGTTTTTTTGCGAGCGAAACACTGAAAGAGCAACTGTCAGAGCTGGCGGAAAAACTCCAGGATGGCGAGCACGTTACGATCGGTAAGCACCTCAGGCCGGAGATGTTTTATTTCCGCCGCAACCTCGATGAAACCATTGAAGGCCCCAACCACCAGGAATACAACCTGGTTTACCCGATGCCCTGGATCGTGACCTCACCCTGGCCGCTGCTGACCGCTGCACAGATCAATACCCAGGTCGAGTTCGACCGCACACTCCGGACCGTGGCGCATGCGCCGAGCTTTCGCAATAAATGCGTGTTCTACATCTCAGGCCTCAACATCGATATCTCGCCGGAACCGGGCGACCCCTTCCCTACCACCAAGTTCGTACCCTGGGCCGCACTCATCCGGGACCGCAAGGGCGGCAAGCGTGTCATCGATCAACCCGAACTGGTTGCCTTGTTACGCGAACAAAGCACGGAAAACCCGGACCAGATCGACCTGGATGAAGCCATCAAGGACATGGCGGAGGCAGAGTCTGTCGCGATAGAAACCTGAGAAAACCGGGATGGAGGCTATAAATAGTCCAACCGGATTCAATTCCCTCCGTCCCCTTTTATTGTTCTCTCCAGAAACGCTCCCAGCGCCGCCAGGTACTCATCCCTGCTGACATAAAACCCGTCATTGTGACGACCGCGGAGTTCGAGAAACTGTTTCGGTTCACTGGCCCGCCGGAACAGTCGTTCACCCTGCTCAAATGGAATGATTTCGTCACCGCGACTGTGGATGATGAGCAGGGGTTGCGTGATGCGAGTGACTTTGTCGCCGTTGTCGTAGCGGTAGCTGGCCAGCCAGCGGACCGGTAGCCACGGGTAAATGGTTGCGGCCATGTCGGGTACGGACAG
>Ga0224496_10000943_pt1 | contig 18802 bp, 20 predicted proteins | sample SF_Jul11_sed_USG_2_FD_168127 | JGI IMG/M metagenome (GOLD analysis project Ga0224496, IMG submission 168127) | Sediment microbial communities from San Francisco Bay, California, United States - SF_Jul11_sed_USGS_8_1 | ecosystem: Environmental > Aquatic > Marine > Sediment | place: USA...
ACCGCTGTCCTTCGTGCATATGGGGGCGCCGATCTGGCTGCGGGGCCGTTCGCGCCCTGGCCCGACGTGGGACGAAGTCGTGCTCATCCATGCCATCGCCCGTATCGCTTTTGATGGGCTCATCGAGAACATTCAGGCGTCGTGGGTGAAGCTCGGGATCGAGGGAGCGCAGCGGCTGCTGGCGGCCGGATGCAACGATGTGGGCGGCACTCTCATGGGTGAGATCATTACTCGATCGGCTGGGGCGGCTCATGGGACCGAAATCACGCCAGAAGAGCTCCGGCAGGCCATCACCGAGGTCGGTCGGGTCCCTGCCCTCCGCAACACCGTCTACGACGTCCTACAAACCACGTTCTAACCTTCCCCCTCGGAAACGTTCCGGCCGACTAACTTGGTCGGATGGGCAGTTTCAGCGCATCAATCTCAGACGATACGGCCGAATGGATCAGTCGGCAGCGCCTGTTCTTTGTCGCGACCGCCCCGCTCGGTGGTTCGGGCCACGTAAACGTGTCGCCGAAGGGCCTCGACACGTTCAGCATCATCGGCCCGAATCAGGTCGCCTATCTCGACCTGACCGGATCTGGCGCAGAAACAATCGCTCACCTTCGAGAAAATGGGCGGACGACGTTGATGTTCTGCGCGTTTGAAGGTAATCCCGACATTGTTCGTCTGTACGGTCGCGGCCGAGTGATCTTTCCCGACGATGACGCATTCGCCGGACTGGTCGTTCGGTTCGAGTTTCAGCCGGGTATCCGCTCGGTCATCCTGGTAGACGTTGAGAAGGTCGGGACGTCGTGCGGGTACGGTGTGCCGCTGATGGACTTCGTCGAAGATCGAGATCGGCTCGCCCGCTGGGCGCTTGCCAAAGGTGAAGACGCCATGCCGTCGTACTGGGCGTCCAAGAACTCGGTGAGCCTTGACGGACTTCCTGCTGTCGGTGACTGATGATCTCGCTTGAGACAACCCTCCGGCGGATCATCGTCGGATACCGGGCCATCGCCATGCTTTGGATGCTGTCCTTGGCGCTTGTCTCGCTCGCCTCAGACGAAGCCGAGCGTCCTGTGGTGACGGTTACTGCCGTTGGTCTGGTGGCCGTATGGACATCGCTCACCTTATGGATCTCGTTTCGTCGCCCCAACGTCTTTCGAAGCTGGGCGTTTCTGGCGCTCGATATCGTCGTCAGTTCGCTCATTCTCGTTTCGCCCAATCTGGCCGGCTCACCGAATTTCGTCGGCGGATACCCCTTGTCTTCGGTGTTGATTGGTGTGCTCGGCAAAGGGCTGTTGGGGGCGTCGGCTCCGGTTGTGGTACTCGTGAGCCTGGTGTTGATTCAGATCGGGATTGGAGATCGTGTCGGTGACCCGACTGTGCTGAGCTCGAACGTTCTCATCTATCCGTTCATGGCTGCACCAGTCACGTGGGCGGTTGGAGCTTTGCGGCGTTCCGATCGCCTGCGGGCAGCGGCTGAAGCGAACCTCGAAGCTGAGCGGGGGGAACGAATCCGTGCCGAAGAACGAAGCGAGATGGCCGCCCACCTTCATGACTCAGTGCTGCAGACCCTGGCGTTGATCCAGCGAAGTAGCACGGACGCCGACGAGGTTGTGGCGCTTGCCCGTCGACAGGAGCGTGACCTCCGTTCATGGTTGTACGGCTCACGAACGGAGGTCGAGTCATTCGAATCAGCGATGGTTTCAACCGGATCCGAGATCGAAGAGTCCTACAAGGTTCCCATCGAGTTGGTGGTTGTCAGCGATGCTCCTCTGAGCGACGGCCTGCGCGCCATGATCGCCGCCGCTCGCGAAGCCATGATCAATGCCGCCAAACACTCGGGCGCTCCCGAGATATCCGTGTACGCCGAGGTGACTGGTGATCGGGCCATGGTGTTCGTGCGTGATCGAGGAACCGGATTCGACCCCGACACCATCCCGGCAGACCGAAGAGGCCTCTCAGAATCGATTCAGGGGCGTATGGTTCGCCACGGTGGGTCTGCGGTGATTGACGCGAAACCCGGCATCGGCACCGAAGTCCGGCTTACGATGCAGCTATGAGCGAACCAATCCGCGTGTTTATCGTTGATGACCATGACCTGTTTCGATCAGGAGTCCGGAACGAACTCGGTGCGGGGATCGAGGTCATTGGTGAGGCGAGCGAGGTAGACGCCGCCATCGAGCTCATCGCCGAGCGCCTACCTGAAGTCGTCCTACTCGACGTCCATATGCCAGGAGGTGGAGGCAAGGCTGTCATCGAGGGAATCAAGGAGCTACACCCCGATGTGGCATTCCTGGCGTTGTCCGCCTCTGACGCGGCTGAAGACGTGGTAGCGATCATTCGGGCCGGAGCGAGAGGGTATGTAACCAAGACAATTGCTCCTCACGAGTTGGTGGCCGCCATCGAGCGGGTCCATGGTGGCGACGCAGTGTTTTCTCCGCGTCTCGCCGGATTTGTTCTTGACGCTTTTTCGCATATCGCCGTCGCCGACATCGACCCCGAGCTCGATCTGCTGACCGACCGCGAACGCGACGTCCTACGGCACATCGCCAGGGGCTACACCTACAAAGAAACGGGTGAGCAGCTATTCATCTCGGTTAAGACTGTCGAGTCGCACATGTCGTCGGTTTTGCGCAAACTGCAGCTGTCGAATCGCCACGAGTTGACCAAGTGGGCGACGGACCGCAAACTCATCTAGTCGGCAAGCGCAACCGCGGTCGGCTTGAGCGTCACGGCCGTGCCGGACACGGTAACCAGCATTTGATGTTCGATGGGTTGTACGGCGTGCGTGACCGCCACGATCGCATGCGCACCCCTGAGGACGCCATCTTCGGTCAGGGCATCGATCGCCGCTCTGCGGCCACTTGCCACAGCATGAACATCATGCGAACCCACAAGAGAATCGGCGACGGCCAATCCGAGGAACTCGTCGATCTCGTAGCCAGCCACGGTGGGGAGGTTGGTGATGATCATGCGCCACGTTTCCACCCCATCGTCGTCCTGGACCCAGCCCTCATAGGCGTCGTCGCTGCGAGTTCCCCAATCTTCGGGAATGGGTTTCTTCGCAATCACACCAGTTGCGATGGTGCCCAGAATTGGTGGATGCACTGACGCGGCTTCGCCCACCCCGAGCTCGGCCGCATCGACTTTTAGGTCGTCCATGGCTGCGGCGAAAGGATCGGAGTCCAGCGTTGGCGTATCAACCAGTGGCATCGGCGGTTGCGGTTCGATTGCAATGTCTTCGGTTGCGACCCCGGATGATTCGGCCGCCTGGCCCTGCGGGGATTCCGAGTCTTGGCGGGCTGATTCGCCGGTTTCAGCATGCTCCGCCTCGTCCTTCGTGAATTCTTCTGAGAATTCTTCTCCGGCTTCTGCGAAATCTTCTTCGACTTCCCCCGCTTCGGCATCCATTGGTGCCTCGTGTGATCCATCGGCCGCGATGGCTTCGGGGGCGTCCTGTGTGAGGTGGGGCGTCGGGTCGGCGACCTCGGGGTCGGCCGCAGGTTCATCGTCCATCATGAAATCTGGCAGGTCATCGACCGTCGGTGCGTCGGCATGATCGAGGATCGTTGATGGTTTGGTTTCGATGGATGCGGCTGCAGCAGCAACCGCGGCTATGGCATCGTCACCTGACCCGAACACTGCTCCGAACGGGTCATCGGCCGTCTCGTTGGAGCCGCCGAAGACGACACCAAATTGCTCAACCGAGTCGCCGGGAGTCCCGGGCCTCGAACCGTCGGCGTCCGAAGCGTCGTCGCCGAGATGCTCAAGCTCCTGGTAGATCGCCGGCGGCGCACCCGCCGAAGAGAAGTCGGAGTCGCCGAAGGTGGCAGCGAATACTTCATCCTCTTCGGTTTCTGCCTGATCCCGATGAACTTCGTCCTCATCAGCCTCATCCGGTACGTCGGCGATCGATGCGATATGCCCTTCCCGCGCCTGGTCGGTTGGAGCGGGGTGGCTCATGAACTCTGGATAGAAGTCCGCGCGGTCGTCGGAGGACTCGTCAGAGTCGACGTCCTGGTCACCCGCGCCGAAAACCGAATCGGAACTGAACGATATGGCGGCGGCGGGCTGGTCTCCGAGGGCCGTCAAGGTTTGGGCCAGTTCGGCATCGATGTCAGCTGGTTCGTCTACATCAACGGCAGGTACGTCGAAGTCAGGCAGATCACCATCGGTTAGCTCAATCGACTCAAAATCAGACGTCGGGTCGTCAAATTCGATAGAAGAAATCGCTCCGTCGAACGAAGGGGCATCTTCGGCATCTTCGGAATCTTCGGTAGCGGCTTCGTAGGCTGGCTCAGCGGTGGTCTCGACGGACGGGGCGCTCTCTTTGAGGGGAGGAAGGCTCGGCGAACCGCCGAACAATCCTGACGCAGCGAGGAGCGGATTCATGGGCCGGGTGGCCGGTCGAGCTTGCTCATCGGAGTCATTCGGCCCATCGATCGAGCCCAACCCGAGATCCTCGAAGCCTGGTAGATCGCCGGTGTCCGGTAAGCCGGTAGTGCCAGGGAGATCCTCGGAAATCGAAAGGTCAGCCAAGGCACCTTCGACGATCTCCGCCGAGATTTCGGTGTCAGCCTCAACGCTCTCGGCGAGTGCGCTCTCCGCCAGCGGGCCGAGGTCAGAGTCCTGATCGAGGTCGGAGAAGTTTCCGAAATCGCCCAGATCGAGGTCGCTTCCCAGGTCCGCGAGTTCCTTGTCCGACTGTTCTGGGCTGTCGGCGGGTACCGCGAGTTCCATGTCCGGCAGAGTCGGCGGCTCACGTTCGTCTGCCGAATCTTGGTCGGCGATGGTCGAAAGGTCGGCGAGGTCTTCGGGTAGTGCGTCTTGCGGTGAAACGGGAGCCGGCGGAGGCGGTGGCGGCGGAGGACTCTCGGTTTCGGTATGGCTCAGACCCCAGGGGTCCCCGCTCGTTACGTCGTTGTCAGACACCTAAAATTCTCCTCGTGGCCACGTATTAGGGAGGATACTCCACCCCGGTCTCTTGGACCTACTACCTTGTATCGGCGATGAAGCTCACGGTCCTAACCATCTTTCCAGACTTTTTTGACTCACCTTTGGGAGTCAGCATCGTCAAGCGTGCCCAGGAGATTGGGGCGCTCGACATCGAGATCCGAGATTTGCGTGTGTACGGGGTGGGGATTCACCGTCAGGTCGATGACTCACCGTTCGGTGGTGGGGCGGGTATGGTGATGATGGTTGGTCCGTTGCATGAAGCGCTGTCGTCGCTCGCCGACTCGCACCGGGTTTTGATGACACCAGCTGGTACCCCGCTATCGCAGGAAATCCTCGACCGCTGGGCGAAACTCGACCACTTGACCCTGGTGTGCGGAAGGTACGAAGGGGTGGACGAGCGGGTGGTCGACCACGATATCGACGAGTCCGTATCGCTTGCCGACGTGGTGCTGGCAGGAGGCGAGGTCGCGGCTTTGGCCATCATCGAAGGGGTGGCCCGCTTGCTTCCCGATGTGCTGGGTAATCCGAAATCAGCCGAACATGAGTCTTTCCGCGATGGCCTTCTCGAGGAACCTCAATACACGCGCCCGGCCGAATTCAACGGATGGAAGGTCCCAGACGTGCTTTTGAGCGGAGACCACGGGCGGATCGCCGAATGGCGTCAGGAGCAACGCCTTAACCGGACACGCGAGCGGCGGCCCGACTTACTGGATTAACTCGCCGTCCAGGGTGGTAACATAGTGCCGCACTTGTGCCTTTTGTCGCGCGCGGTGCCTTCCAAGGAGCCTTCAGACATGAACGACATTGATTACATCGAAAGCGCTCACATGCGCAGCGATACGCCCAAATTTGGACCAGGCGACGTTGTCAAGGTGCACGTCCGGGTCGTCGAAGGTGGCCGGGAGAGAACTCAGATCTTCGAGGGCGTCGTGATTGCCAAGAACGGTGGCGGAGTTCGCGAGACCTTCACCGTCCGTAAAATGAGTTTCGGTGTGGGCGTTGAGCGGGTGTTCCCGCTGCATGCTCCGATAATCCAGAGCATCGAAGTTGCTCGTCGCGGCGACGTGCGGCGCGCCAAGCTTTACTACCTCCGGGACCGGGTCGGTAAGGCCGCTCGCATCAAGGAGAAGCGGGACTGACCAACTCCTCAGATCCCGTGTTCCGAGACCCTTACGCCGACGATTCGGCCTACGAGCCACCCGAAGAACTTGCGGCCAAGAAGCCGAAACGAAAGTCGTTCCTCGCCGAGCTTCCGGTTCTCATCTTCATCGCCCTGGCGATTGCCGTCATCCTCAAAGCCCTGTTGGTTCAAGCGTTTTGGATCCCTTCCCAATCCATGGTTCCGACCTTGCTTGTCGACGATCGCGTGTTCGTCAACAAACTTATGGCTTTTACGGAACTTGAACGAGGAGACGTCGTGGTCTTTGTATCTCCCTTTGCTGACGAGGATGCCCCCTCCGAACCGGTCGGCACGAGGATCCTGGAAACGTTGAAGCAGACGTTCGGCATCACCAGCACCGCCGTTCCCGACGACCTGATCAAGCGGATCGTCGGGTTGCCTGGCGAGACCGTTGAAATCGTCGATAATCAGGTGCGGGTCGACGGCGTCGTGCTTGATGAGCCGTACCTGGCTGAGAACGTGCAAATGTCGGACATGGCTCCCCGGACACTGCGCGACGACGAGCTGTGGGTTATGGGTGACAATCGAGACTTTTCTTCAGATAGTCGTCGCTTCGGGCCGATAAAGGTGAATAATGTCATCGGACGAGCGTTTGTACGTTTCTGGCCGACCGACCGATGGGGCGGCCTGTGAGTGGCGAACCATGTTCGAAGGGTAGGCAATTGAAGTCGGGCAGGGCGCGACCTCGGCCGGGCCGGGTTCTGCGATAAGGACAGAGTGTGAACGAAGAAGATCTTGAACGATACGAATCAGCGGTCGAACTCCAGCTCTACAAGGAGTATCGAGATGTCCTGCCCATGTTCAAGTACGTCGTTGAGACAGAACGACGCTTCTATCTGGCCAACCGGGTCGACGTGAACGAGCGAACCGCCAACGGATCGGTTTACTTTGAGGTCCTCTTGGAGGATGCTTGGGTATGGGATATGTACCGCCCGGCCCGTTTCCTGCAGAAAGTTCGCGTGATGAGCTTCCGGGATCTGAACATCGAAGAACTCGAACCCGGAGTGCAGATCTAGACTCGCGCCAGCTTGGCCGGTTTGGCGAGGATCTCGCCTGCGACTTTCTTACCAGGCACGGCTTGGAGGTTCTCGATCGAAATGTCCAGGTCGGTCGGGGTGAACTCGACATCATCGTCGGATCGGGGGCAGATCGTATCGCCGTCGAGGTGAAGACGCTTTCGGCACCAGGAGATGATCCGTTTCGCACATTTACGCCCGCCAAGCAACGCCAGGTCAACGATCTGGCCCGTCAGGTCGAGTGCCGACGGACTGATCTGATCGTTGTCGAGGTGCATACTGACGGGGTGCTCGTTCGTTGGTTGCCCAACGCGTGCCTGTCGGCCTAATGCGCATACGGCGAGAGGCGGCCGGATCGATCTGCTCGATGCCAGCAACCGTGGTGCCAATGGCGTCGGAGGTCTGGAGCTTCCTCAGGCACGACGACCAGATGCCCGACTCCGATGTCGATCATCGAATCACAGCCGGGACACAAGTACGTCTTGCTCGCCGCATACGGTTGCACCGGAGTAATGGTCAGGGTGTTCAACCGAAAAAGCCCCACAGGATGGCCACGATGGATACCGCAATCGCGGCGCCCACCATTGCGTAGTCAGCCAGACCGGGCGGCTTTCCGGCACCCCGGAACGGGTTCAAGCCCATACGGTCACCTGTCGTCGTCCTTCATCGTCCTACCCATTCGGGAGGTCGCTTCTCCCGGAATGCTCTGATGCCTTCCCGGGCGTCGTCGGACGAGTGACAAATCGCCTGGGCCTGTCCTTCGAAACTCAGCGCCTCCTCAAGCGATACTTCGAATGACCGATTGAGTGCCTGCTTTATGAACATCTGAGGCACCGGTGCTGCGCTGACGAAGCCATCTGCGATCTCCAGCGCTCTCGGGATGAGGTCGTCCGGGTCGACCAATTCCAGGCAAAGGCCGATGGCGATCGCTTCTGAAGCCGAAACCATCCGCCCGCTGAGGGCCAGTTCTTTGGCTCGCTGCAATCCGACCAGTCGGGGCAGTAGCCAGGTTCCACCAAAATCCAGGGTAAGGCCCCGCTTGGCAAAAATCTCCGAAAAGCGGACGCCGGGGGTGGCGATCACAACGTCGCAGGCGAGGGCAAGGTTCATGCCGGCTCCGACGGCGATACCGTCGACCGCCGCGATCGTAGGTTTGGTGGTTTTGACGAGAGCTGATGCCGCAGCTCCAACCCGACGCATCAGTTGATTACGCTCGGCGATCCCGGAAGGGAGCCGCCGGTCTGTGAGGTCGGCGCCTGCGCAGAAGTCGCCTCCCGCACCGGTGATGACCAGGACCCGCTGTGAGGACTCCTCGAATCCGGCGATGTGCGAGTGGAGCTCCTCCCACCCTTCGGGTGGTATGGCGTTCATACGCCGAGGCGCATCGAGGGTAAGCATGCGGACCGATTGAAGGTCTTCGATGTGCATCATGCCCCCAAGCTACCCCGATCGGTACCTTCCTTCGTTTCTCGCCGACGGATTATGGTGGGCGGACTCAAGCTTTTCGGCACGATCTGCCGATAGCTGAGATACCACCCGCATGCCGGGTGGTAGCGCTGGCACAAGACTGGCAGAAGGGCGCACGTCGATCTCCTGCTCTAGAGCGATCTAGATTTCGGCGGACCCCGGCGAGTCTCGTGATGTGCAGGCAGGCCGGTTTCGGGGCGTGAACGCGCTGTAAGCGCCCCGAAACGGCACGCCTCGAATAAGGATGCGTCGCGAATGTGTCACAAGGGCGCGATACGTTACCGGCATGTACGCATCAGTTTCTTCAGTCGCCCTCATGGGCATCGAACCCCAACGGGTGAGCGTCGAGGTCTTCGTCGGACGCCCGGCGCAGTCTCCCATGACGATCGTCGGGCTACCCGACACGGCCGTGCGCGAAGCCCGTGAACGCGTCAAAGCGGCGATTCTCGAATCGGGGTTTCGGTTCCCCAACGGACGGATCATCGTCAACCTCGCGCCGGCCGACCTTCCGAAGGTTGGCTCGGCGTATGACCTTCCCATTGCCATCGGTGTGCTGATCGCCGCTGGTCTGGTGCCGTCTAATGGTGGTGGGGGGATCGTCCTCGGGGAACTGGCGTTGGATGGTGCGGTCCGCCCGGCTCGTGGGGGTCTGGGCGCCGCTCTGGTAGCGAGAGAGGCGGGTCTTCCCTGCGTGCTGGCACCCGAGAGCGCCGCCGAGGCGGCGCGGGTTGAAGGGGCCGACGTCCGCGCGGTGGCATCTTTGACGGACGCCCTTGGTGTCCTGATCCGCGGAGAGCCGGGGCGGCCGATCCCCGCCGATTTGGCCGGACCGGAATCAACCGGCGACCTATCGGACGTTCGCGGCCAGGCGCTTGCCCGGCGAGCCCTCGAACTGGCCGCCGCCGGCGGTCACCATATGCTCATGTGGGGGCCGCCCGGATCGGGTAAGACAATGTTGTCCCGCTCCTTGCCAGGAATCCTTCCACCGCTGAGTTCAGCTGAATCACTCGAGGTGGCCCAGATATGGGCGGCGGGAGGCCGGGGCCCTTCAAGTCGGGAGTATCGGCCTTTTCGAGCGCCGCACCATTCTGCGACTCCGGCTGCTTTGATCGGGGGAGGCAGCGGGATCCCAGTTCCTGGCGAAGTCTCCTACGCCCACCATGGGGTGCTTTTTCTCGACGAGGTCGGCGAGTTCCCTGCCCAGTTGCTGAACCATCTGAGACAGCCGCTCGAGGAAGGTTCGGTGACGATCGCCAGGAAGGGTGCTTCGATCTGCTTCCCCTCGAGCTTCCAATTGGTGGCCGCCACCAACCCATGCCCCTGCGGGTTCCATGGCGACCCGCTGATCCCCTGCGAGTGTCCGCCGCACGTGGTCGATCGGTATCGCCGCCGATTGTCCGGCCCGCTAGTCGATCGATTTGATGTGCGGGTCGCGGTGCCTCGACCCGACCGGACCGAATTGCTTGGATCGCCAGGGGAGTCGTCGGATTGTGTCGCCGAACGGGTTCTGGCGGCACGCAAGCGTCAGAATGCTCGTGGGTGTATCAACCGGAACCTGACCCGTCGGCACTTGGACCATATCGAGTGGCATGCCGACGCTCGCCTGCTCGTCGATCGCGCCTTCGACCAGCTGGCGCTCACCGCTCGTGGCTACGACCGGATTCGACGAGTAGCGAGAACGGTGGCGGATCTAGATGAATCGGACGTCGTTGGGCCGCGCCATGTCGCAGAGGCGCTTGCTTATCGGGGCTCATGGTGAACGAACGGGATGCGGCACTTCAGCTTGCCTACACCGGCATGCATCCTGAGCGGCGCATGAGCCTGTGCATCCAGCGCGGCGGTTCATCGGGCGTACTTGCGGCGATTGCCAAGGGATCGGTAGCGATGCCCGATGCGGCGGTCGAGGCCAGCCGGGTGCCGGCCCATCGACGCCTTGAGGCTTTGGCCGAAGCAGGGACGACCGCTTTGTTCTTGGGTGACCCCGGCTATCCGAGCCGGCTAGCGGAACTCGCCAACCCACCTGCCGTGTTGTTTGTGGCCGGGCACCTACCCACCGCGCCAGGCGTTGCGATCGTCGGAACCCGGAAACCAACCGGGTACGGCGTCCGTCTCGCCGAGCGTTTCGGCCGGGCCTTGGCCCGCGATGGTCGAACGGTGGTGAGTGGCCTGGCCAGAGGCATCGATGCTGCGGCGCATCGCGGGGTAGTTGACGAGCACGGGCGTGGGGTCGCCGTACTCGGCAATGGAGTCGACCGGTGGTATCCGGCCGTAAATCGTCCGCTGGGCGAGCGCCTGCTGAATGATGGGGCGGTCATCTCGGAATATCCTCCAGGAACCCGACCGTCGGCGTGGCGGTTTCCTCCCAGGAACCGGATCATCGTGGGGCTCGCATCCATTGTGCTGGTCGTGGAAGCCGGCATGCCCGGGGGCGCGATGATCACCGCCCGCATGGCAGTCGACGAGCATCGCGAACTCTTTGCCGTCCCGGGCGACATCGGACGAGGCTCTTCGGTGGGATGCAACCTGTTGATTCGCGATGGTGCCTGGCCGGTGCTCGGCGTCGATGATCTCCGTGAAGCCGTCGATCGAGTTCTCGGTCCGGTTGCTACGCCCCGAGCCCGGACTCGCGAATCAGCGCTCCTTCACGCATGTGACGCGGCTGGCACGCCGATCGATGAACTGGCCGTTCGTCGACACCAGACTGTCGCTGATCTGCTCGTTGAGATCACCGAACTGGAACTGGCTGGCCTGGTCCGGTTCGATGGTGGGTGGGTCATTCCGTCCTAGGCGCACATCGCCGGCGCTTGACAATCGCACGACAGAAAGCCACTATGCCACACAATGAACGTCGCTCGGTTTAGCACGCGGTATTTTTTTGGCCCCAAGGGGTCGAAGTAGACGCGCTAGCCACCGCACCTTGAACTTCGATCCCGAGCCCCAGGCTCGGGTTTTTTTTGCCCCGGGCGGCTCACCAGGAGGACAGCCAGATGACTGACAAACTGAACACACCGTCGACATCTGTCGACGACACGCACATCAAAGAAATCGCTGCGTTGAAGCGACCATCGCAACTCAAGGTCGAGATTCCCAACGACTCCCAGCAGCTGGTGTCCGACACACGTCAGGAGATTGCTGACATCCTGCACGGGCGTGACATGAAGCGCCTGTTGGTCGTAGTCGGGCCTTGTTCGATTCATGATGTCGAAGTCGCCGCCGAATACGCCGGGATGCTGATGGCCCTACGTGAGCGTTATGGCGATGAACTGCTGATTGTCATGCGCACCTACTTCGAGAAGCCGCGTACCACCGTCGGATGGACTGGACTCGTCTACGACCCCCAGCTCGACGGATCCGAAGACATCCCGACTGGTATCGAAGTCTCGAGGAGACTGCTCGCCACGATCAACAACATGGGGATGCCCTGTGCCGTTGAACTGTTGGATCCGATCACTCCGCAGTACTTCGCCGATTTCCTGTCCTGGGCGGCCATCGGAGCTCGAACGGTGGAGAGTCAGGTACACCGCCAACTGGCCAGCGGGATGTCGGCGCCGATCGGTTTCAAGAACTCGACGGATGGTCGAGTCGACGTTGCCGTGCACGCCATGAAAGCCGCCGAACGCCCTCACAGCTTCTTCAGCGTCAACTTTGAAGGACAGCTCGCCATGGTCAGAACCAACGGGAACCCCGACACCCATATCGTCCTGCGAGGCGGCGCCGGTGGTCCCAACTACGACGCGGCAGCGGTCCGGGACGCCGTCGGGCGGGGAACCGCTCAGGGGATCGAGCGTCCTGTCATGGTCGATTGCTCACATGCGAACTCCAGCAAGGATCATCGTCGACAGCCGATCGTCGCCGACGAGGTTCTGAGGCAGTTCCAGGCTGGTCAGACCGGCATTATGGGCCTGATGGTCGAGAGTCACATCAACGCCGGTCGCCAGGACTGGGCGCCCGATGTCAAGCTCGACCATGGCGTCTCCATCACCGATGCCTGCATCGGTTGGGACGACACCGAACTGCTCTTGGAGTCTGCGGCCAAGGTCGTCGCCGGTCGTTGACCCGGCACCCATCACCGGCAAAGATGCGGTGGTGCCGCACATACCTGATCCGCCCGGATGGGCGCTTGACTCGCTTGAGCGTTACCTGACCCGGTTGAAGGTCCAGCGGGGTCTTTCCCAACACTCGATTGATGCCTATCGAAGGGACATCAGCCAGTTCCTGGCGTACTGCGATCGAGGCTCCATTCGCTCGTTGGCCGACGTCGACCGCCGGTTTATTCGACGATTCCTCGCGTACCTCGACACGGTCGGATACTCCCGGGCGAGTATTCGCCGCAAGTCGTCGGCGGTCAAGGGGTTCTTTGCCGACCTGGCGTTGCGATCCGAAGTACCGATGAACCCTGCCCAGCAGTTGGCCCGCACCAAGAAGCCCCAACGACTTCCGAAGGCGCTGCCGCAGAGGGCGGTTGCTCAGATCATTGACGCCATCGATGGTGATGATCCTGTCGATCTTCGGGATCGAGCGATCTTCGAAATGCTCTACGCCACTGGAGTCCGGGTCTCCGAGCTGGCCTCGCTCACAACCGCTATCGGTGGTGCCGACTCGGTCGTCGTGCGGGGCAAAGGGAACAAGGACCGGGTAATCCCGATCGGGTCCCCGGCCGTTCGCAGCGTCGAACGGTGGCTTGCCGAAGGGCGTCCGAAACTGCTCGTGGATCTCGACAGTGACTCTTTGTGGATCGGGATTCGAGGAAGATCCCTCGATACGCGGGGCATACGGCGTATCATCCAACAGCGTGCAGGAACCTTTCCACACGCACTGCGCCATTCGTTCGCGACGCATCTCTTGGAAGGCGGAGCGGACTTGCGGGCAGTGCAGGAATTGTTGGGGCACGTTGAATTGGCGACAACGCAGCTTTACACTGCGATAACTCGAGACCACCTCAAGGCGACATATGAGCGAAGCCACCCGCGGGCATAAAGCATCCGAAGAGCATGTTCAAGCGATGTGGGTGGACTTTAAGTCCACGGCGTCCGAGCGGGCTCGCGAGGGCCTCATCCTTCATTATTCCCCCCTCGTCAAGTTCGTCGCCGGTCGGGTGGGTGTCGGTTTGCCGAGGAGCGTCGAACAGTCCGACCTGATTTCATACGGGATTTTCGGTCTCATCGATGCCATCGACAAGTTCGATCTTGAGCGCGGTTTCAAGTTCGAGACCTATGCGATCAACCGGGTAAAAGGGGCGATTCTCGACGAGCTCAGGGCACTCGACTGGGTGCCACGCTCCGTGCGCGCCAGGGCTCGCGAGATCGAACGGTCGCTCCAGGAACTCGAACACAAGCTGCAGCGAACCCCGTCCGAAGAAGAACTCTCGGCCAAAATGGAGATGCCGCTGAGCCAGCTTCAGGACACGCTGGGAGAAATATCTTCGCTGGGACTCGTGGCATTGGATGAGCTGCTCGGACGCGACTCGGACTCGTCTTCGGTCGGTGACGTCCTACCCGACCCGCGTGGACTCAGCCCCGAAGCCGCATTCCAGGTAGAGGAAACGAAGCGCGTCGTGGCGGACTCCATCAACCGCCTTCCCGATCGGGAGCGACTCGTGGTCACTTTGTATTACTACGAGGGGTTGACGCTTGCGGAGATCGGTGAGGTTCTCGGTGTTACCGAATCGCGGGTTTGCCAGATTCATACCAAGGCGGTCATGAGCCTGCGTAACCGGATGGCTGTCACCAACTGACAGATCGGCCTACGTGTCCGTGGGCTACACTTCCAGCGACTCGAGATTGAGTCCCGCCCGAAACGAGCGGAAAATACACACGCACCGGTAGAACTTCCATTGGTCAGACAATGTCTGCGGAAGGCGGCCCCGCCGCTGGCAAGCTTGCCCACCGGTGCGGAGGAACAACCAACAAGGAGCAACATGTCTGTTGTCACGATCAAACAATTGCTGGAAGCCGGCGTCCACTTCGGCCACCGCACCCAGCGATGGAACCCGAAAATGAAGCCATATATTTTTGGCGACCGGAACGGGATTCACATCATCGACCTTCGTCAAAGCCTCGAGAAGGCCAACGAGGCTGCCGAGTTTGTGAAGAAGGAAGTTGCTGCTGGCGGAACGGTCATGTTCGTCGGAACCAAGAAGCAGGTCGCCGGCGCCATCGCCGAGGCGGCTGAACGGGCTTCTATGCCTTATGTGAATTACCGGTGGCTCGGTGGCATGCTCACCAACTTCACCACCATCCAGAAGCGGATCTTCTACATGCGTGAACTTGATCGCATGCAGGAAACCGGCGAGTTCTCCGGGCGCCCCAAAAAGGAACGCCTCAAGCTGAGCCGTGAGTACGACAAGCTGCAGCGGAACCTCGGCGGGGTCGCAGACCTCAAGTCCATCCCGAACTGCCTATTCATCATTGACATCAACGTTGAAGCTACGGCGGTAAAAGAGGCGAACCGACTCGGCATCCCGGTGATCGCCGTAGTCGACTCGAACTGTGACCCGACCGGCGTTGACATCGTGATTCCTGGCAACGACGACGCGGTCCGCTCGGCTCAACTGTTGGCCGGGGTGATTGCCCAGGCGGCCATCGACGGCAAGCAGCTCGTCGGCAAATCAGATCTCGAGCAAATGACCGAAAAAGACGCCAGCTCGGAACCAAGTGACGATGCTGTCGTAGAAGCGTAGGAACCGATATGGCTGAATTTTCCGCTAAAGACGTACAGGCGTTGCGCCAGGCGACATCCGTTGGGATGATGGATGCCAAGAAGGCGCTGGTTGCCTCCGGAGGTGACTTCGATCAAGCAGTTACCTACCTGCGCGAGAAGGGTCTGGCGGCTACCGCCAAGCGTGCCGACCGGGATGCCTCCGAAGGCTGCATTGGTAGCTATCTGCACCACCAGGCCGGGCGAGATGTCCAGGGTGTGCTTGTCTACCTATCTTCGGAAACCGACTTCGTGGCCAAGAGCCCCGAATTCGTCGAGACTGCCAAGGACCTTGCCATGCATATTGCCTGGGGTAAGCCCGACTTTGTCACCCGTGAAGAGATCCCGGCGGCCGACCTGGCGGCCGAATCGGACATCATCGCCAACCAGGCGAAGAACGAAGGTAAACCGGACGCCGTGATTCCCAAGATCGTGGAGGGCCGGCTCGAGAAGTATTACCAGGACCGGGTACTGCTCGACCAGACATTCGTGAAGTCCGACAAGTTCGATGGCACGGTCGGCGAGTTGGTCCAACAGCTCGCCGCCAAGATGGGGGAGAACATCGCCATCAAATCGTTCTGTCGTATTGCGGTAGGCGAGAACTAAACGTGCAACGTCGCCGGGTCCTGCTCAAACTTTCCGGGGAGGCGTTCGCTGATCCCGAGATCAAATATGGGATCGACCCGGCGACAGTACGGCGGGTAGCCGCCGAGGTAGCAGACGCAATCTCTCAAGGCGTGGAGGTGGCCATTGTCGTTGGTGGCGGCAACATCTTCCGTGGAGTGTCGTCCGCGGCCGCCGGCATGGATCAAGCCAGCGCCGACTACATGGGTATGTTGGCCACCGTCATCAACGCGCTTGCCCTCCGTGACGCTCTCGAAAAAGCCGATGTCGAAACCAGGGTTCAGTCCGCCATCACGATGCAGCAGCTCGCCGAGCCGTATATCCGCTTGCGAGCGATTCGTCATCTTGAGAAGGGTCGAGTCGTGATTTTTGCGGCGGGAACCGGCAATCCGTTCTTCACGACCGACACGACGGCCGCATTACGTGCTGCCGAAATCGGTGCTGACGTGGTCTTGAAAGCCACCATGGTTGAGGGTGTTTATGACTCGGATCCGCGCACGAATCCTGACGCAGAGTTCATCCATGAGATTGGCTATATGGAAGTGCTTGCCAAGGACCTCAACGTGATGGACCACACTGCAGTTACCCTGTGCAAAGAGAACAACCTGCCGATCCGAGTGTTTAGCCTTCGAGAACCAGGAAACATCACGAAGGTGGTGGTCGGAGCAGACCTCGGGACCTTGGTGCATTAGGAGCACGCATGATTGACGAACTTCTCGCTGAAGCCGAACAGAAAATGGATGGCGCCGTCGAACACGCCCAGCAGGAGTTCACCACCGTACGAACCGGGCGCGCCAATCCTGGCATTCTCCATCGCATCATGGTCGATTACTACGGTGCATTGACTCCACTGCAGCAACTCGCCACGTTCTCGGTTCCCGAACCGCGCATGCTCGTCGTCCAGCCTTTCGACAAAGGGTCTTTGCCGGAGATCGAAAAGGCCATCAGCAGCTCCTCACTCGGTCTCAACCCTTCGAACGACGGTTCGATCATCCGTCTGGTTTTTCCCCAGCTAACCGAGGAGCGGAGGAAAGAACTCATCAAGGTTGTCAAAGCGATGGCTGAAGACGGCCGGGTGGCGATCCGTAGTATTCGCCGGGCGATCAAGGACGACCTTGAAGAGCTCTCGAGCGACATCGGGGAAGACGATATCCGGAGAGCCGAAAAGCGCCTCCAGGACGCCACGGATCGTCATACTGCCCGAATCGATGAGCTGTTGGGTCACAAGGAGCAAGAGCTCCTGGAGGTGTAGCCGATGGCTGATGAATCTGATGGCGACCTCCCGTGGATCGCAGGCGACATCGCAGACGAAGAAAAGACCGACCAGTTGGCGCTCGACGAGATTGCCGAGGCTGCTGAGGCTCAAGCCGTAAAGACCGACCCGACCTACGACGATTCGGACGAATTCGTCCCTGAAGCTCCCGGTGAACTCGACGAGTTTTCCCGTGATGATTACCTCTCGACCACAACGACCGAGTACCAGGACCTTGCAGAAGAGATCCGGAAGATGGAGTCGGAGACAGTTCAGATGCAGGCCGTCGCCGCTCCGCTTCACGGCGTCGACAGCGGGGTGGTGGGATTCGAAGACGTCACGGGTACGGTCGAGGTCCCGATCGAGCGGACCAAGCCGAGTGGTGATCTGCCCGTACGAATCGTTTCTGGACTCACCCTGGTCGGCTTGCTGATCGGGTCTGCGATCCTCGGCGGAGGGTGGTTCGTCGGCTTTATCGTCCTTGCCGCAATCATTTCGGTCGGAGAGTTCTACTCCGCTACCAGGACGGCCGGCTACAAGCCGATAGCGCTGTTCGGGCTTCTGGCGGCCATCGGTGCGCCCATCGCCGGCTATCGGGCTGGACCGGGCGGTGTAGCCGGGACGGTCATCTTGTCGATCGTGGCGGTCCTGGTTTTCTATACGATGCTGATTCGCCGAGATCCGCTCGACAATGCCTCAGTGACGATCTTTGGCATTGTGTGGATTCCCGGAATGCTCGGGTTTGCCACGGCCATCGGGGCGACTGCCGAAGCAGCCCAGTTGATCATCGGCCTCGTATTGATCTCGGCGGCTGTAGATACCGGATCATTCTTCGCCGGTCGAGCTTTTGGAAAGACGCCGATGGCACCGGTGTTGTCACCGAACAAGACCTGGGAAGGTCTGGCGGGTGGTGCGGCGGGAGCGGCGGCCATGACCATGGTGATTTCGCTTCTTGAGTACTTCTCTCTGTTCGTCCTCCCTGGCAGCCTCTGGCTGGCCCTGGCGATCTTCATCACGTCCCCGCTGGGGGATATTGCCGAGTCAATGATCAAACGATCCTTGGGTATCAAAGACATGGGTTCGATCATCCCCGGGCACGGTGGACTGCTCGACCGGGTGGACGCCCTGCTGTTTGCAGTGCCCATCGGGTACTTCGTCTACCAAACTCTCGGCTACCTGTAGACCATGCCCGCCGGGTTGGTCGTCCTGGGTGCCACCGGCTCGATCGGCACCCAGACCTTTGATGTTGCCGCCCAGCTAGGCGTTCCGGTTCTGGGCATCGCCGCTCGCTCCGGATCAGATGCACTGCACTCGCTGGCGAGTCGATGGCCAGCCGCCCGGGTTGCCGTGGCTTCGCCGACCGACGACGAACGGATCAGATTCGAAGAATCGTTCGGCGACCGGGCGATGTTTGGTCCTGATGCGGTACTCGAGGTCGCGACCACTCCTGACACAACGGTCATGAACGGGATCGTTGGTTCCGTCGGGCTGGCGGCATCGGTGGCTGCCCTTGATGCGGGGAATCGGCTGGGCCTGGCGAACAAGGAGAGTTTGGTGGCGGGCGGTCCCATCGTGTTGGCGGCCCAACAGCGCACCGGTGCCGAGATCATCCCGGTAGACAGC
>Ga0224496_10000944_pt1 | contig 18782 bp, 18 predicted proteins | sample SF_Jul11_sed_USG_2_FD_168127 | JGI IMG/M metagenome (GOLD analysis project Ga0224496, IMG submission 168127) | Sediment microbial communities from San Francisco Bay, California, United States - SF_Jul11_sed_USGS_8_1 | ecosystem: Environmental > Aquatic > Marine > Sediment | place: USA...
CTGACGTGCCGGTCACGGTAAGATACACGCTTTGTGCTGCAATATCATCGGCACCATTGACCACGACGGTCACAGCCATGCTGGTATATTCAGCCGCAACGGTTTCAACCAGTCGACCCAACTGTGTTTTTTTTGCCTGATAATCGTTGATGTCCGTGATGTATCGGTCAATATAAGCGCAGGCCACGGTTAAATCTAAATGATCCTGTCGCCTTACGCCCATTACCTTGATATCAGCGCCCGTTTCCGGGTGCTGTAATTTTGTCGCCGCTGAATTCAGCACATGCTCGACTTCCAGAACCACCCGTTCCAGTTCACTCAGCGGCGCGAAGCCAACGCCACAGGAAGTATCATTGGCCAGCGCAACACCGGTTTGTTGCTGGCGAAAATACAGTTCGACCAGATCACTAGAACCCGGCCTGATCAGGTTATGAATTTTCACATGCCTGGAAGCGTCCAGCTCAATAATGTGCTGATCCAGCCAGTTTCGACAGCTGTTTTGCACCAGCTCGTCCACCGGCACTTTAACGCCCCGGTATTCAAAGGTGGCGCGTCCGGCCATATAGATTTCTATCGGCAGCAAAACCTCGCCGCCATTGAAACTCGCTTTTGACGAACCTCCGCGCAACAGCACCTTGTCGACGTTGTGATGCAAAATGAAACCGAAATTTTTCAGATAAAACTGGCACAACGCACGACTCAATTCTTCCGCCAGTGCATCGCAGATCGTATCCGGATGACCGATACCCTTTCGCTCGACAATTTCAATCGGTGATTCGCTGTAAGGCGATGCGGTTAATGACAGACTTATTTGTGTCATCACAAACTCCTTATTGAAAATGTTTTAAATATTCTGTCGGTGGTTCTATCCAGCCCAGCATCACCACTACAAGAATCAGGACAGAATAAATCAACGACACCATCAAATTAGATCTAAAACTGAATCCTTCACGTTGATTTTTAAAAACACCTACACTGCCATAATGTAACATCACCAGTCCCAGCAGATTGGTTAGCCAGTAACCGATGAGGAAAGCCGGCACAAAAAACTGTTCGTCTATGGCGGCAAACGGCCATGAGAATAAATAGGCCAGTGGCACATTCACTAACATATCGTTCCACCACGTCAGCGGTGATAATATAAAACCCGCCGTCGCCAAAATTACATATAACAATCGCCATTTATTCACGTTTATTCATCGTCATGCACCAGCGGTACAAAGGCGACACTCAAAATATCTTTAGTCTCAATCCCTCCTGCCAGATCTTTTTTCACCTGCATAAGCGACTGTCCGAAATACGATGCGCTCACCGGTATCACCAGATTGCCGCCGGGTTTTAACTGGTCGATAAGTGGCTGTGGAATATGCGTGGCTGCCGCAGTCACAATAATGCCATCGTAAGGCGCGTGTTCCTGCCAGCCGTGATAACCATTACCAATACGTGTTTCGATATTTTTATATTTGAGCTGTTTAAAACGCTCTTGCGCCTGCAGGCTAAGTTCAACAATGCGCTCAACGCTGAATACTTTTTCGCAAAGCTGCGCCAATATCGCCGTTTGATAACCCGAACCCGTACCGATCTCGAGCACGCGATGCTCAGGCTTTAAATCGAGCAAATCAGACATCAGCGCGACAATGTAAGGCTGTGAAATGGTCTGCCCGTAACCGATGGGAACAGGGCCATCATCGAACGCATGATACTGCAAGTGTTCCGGTACAAACTTTTCTCTCGGCACTGTCGCCATAGCCTGCATGACTCTTTTATCCAGCTTGTTCTTGCCGATATAATTTTGTGTATAACGAACTTCACGTTCGATGTCTTCAATCAGGTGCGTGACGTTTCTGTTTATCGTGGCCATTAATTACACCTCAACCACCTAAGTCCCTTCCAGCCATGAAGACAGATATTTAATCTGCTCTGCAGTCAGCGTATCAATGTTGATATTCATCGCCGCGAGTTTGAGTCGCGCAACTTCCTGATCAATCTCATCCGGCACTTTATGCACCGCATTGTCGAGCGCCGCACCCTGCGTTGCCAGATGCAGCACGCACAACACCTGGTTGGCAAAACTCATATCCATCACCGCTGACGGGTGACCTTCCGCCGCGGCCAGATTAACAAGACGACCTTCAGCCAGCAGGCACAGTCGCCGACCATCGGCCAGGGTATATTCATCCACCGACTTGCGTGGCTGCTGTTTACCTACGCTGAGATTTTCCAGTGCCGGTATATTAATCTCGGCATTGAAGTGGCCCGCGTTAGCGAGCACACAACCATCTTTCATCACTTGCATGTGTTTTTTATCCACTACGTTCTTATCACCGGTGGCGGTAATTATAAAATCAGCGATTTTTGCTGCGGCCATCAGCGGCATCACCTCGTAGCCATCCATAGTTGCTTCCAGCGCGCGTAAAGCATCGACCTCGGTAATCACGACATGTGCACCATGGCCTTTGGCACGTAGCGCGATACCGCGCCCGCACCAGCCATAACCTACGACAATAAAAGTTTTTCCCGCCAGCAAAATATTGGTCGCACGAATCACGCCATCGAGCGCGCTCTGACCAGTACCGTAACGGTTATCAAACAGATGTTTGGTCATCGCATCATTAACTGCGATCACCGGAAATTTCAGCGCACCTTCACTGGCCATAGCACGCAAGCGAATCACACCAGTGGTGGTTTCCTCGGTACCGCCCAGCATGCTCTCAATCAGACTGGTTCGTGAGCTGTGAACTTCACTAACCAGATCAGCACCATCATCCATGGTGATCATCGGCCGATGATCCAGTGCGGCATTGATATGTCGATAATATTGTTCGGTAGATTCGCCACAAATAGCATAAACAGGAATATGAAAATGTTCGACCAGCGCCGCGGCGACATCATCCTGCGTACTCAACGGATTACTCGCACATAACACCAGATCGGCGCCTGCAGCTTTTAACACTTTTGCCAGATTGGCGGTTTCAGTAGTGATATGCAGGCAGCCGCTAATACGGATCCCCTTTAGCGGCTTGGTCTCGACAAACCGAGCTTCCAGTCCCCGCAGCACACGCATTTCATTCCAGGCCCAGCCAATGCGCTTCAGGCCATCGTCTGCGAGACTAATATCCTTAATGTCAAAATCACATTTCTGCATCATGACTTCATCCCCGTACAAAAAATCGGTACAGCTTTAGCATACCAGACAGCCAGCACATAAATACCTGACCTAAATCGACAAAACACATCAAATCAGATCACATACAATCCATAGTCAGATCAAGGTTTATTCAGTCTTAAGCTGGCATACTATACCGATACTGCCATAACGAAAATGTTTCGGCAGTCTTTATATAATTGAGTTGTTTTCAGGCTAAATATCTATCAATCATATTCATAAAAACAGGAGACTATCATGGCAAATGAAGGCTATCACGAACCCGTAGAAGAACTCACCGATGCAACCAGAGATATGCACCGGGCAATCACCTCACTCATGGAAGAACTCGAAGCTGTGGACTGGTACAACCAGCGAGTCGATGCCTGCAAAGATCACGACCTCAAAGCCATACTTGTGCATAACCGCGATGAAGAAAAAGAACACGCCGCGATGGTATTGGAATGGATACGTCGAAAAGATCCGGCCTTCGACAAAGAACTAAAAGACTATCTGTTCACCGAAAAACAAATAGCGCATGAATAGTCATTTAGGTGTAACTACATAGATTGGAGTATTTTCGATTTTATCCGGCTGTAAAGGTTTCTATTAAATCAATTAACTTATTTTTTCCGGTCAAAAAAAATCACGCACCATTACTGGTGCGTGATTTTTCAAATTTATTGATCAACCAGACTACATACCGGATTTTATAGCAAACGTATCCGTGTCACTGCCACCAAGATTTTTGTTATTACAGGAAAGTTTACCTCCAATTGCAATAAATCCTTCAACTGCGCCAGTATTGCAATCCGCTTGGGGAGGAACCACTACCTCAGTCGCTACAGGACCACTACGCAATCCAGTATCAGTAAGCACAACCTCAACAGTAGGTTCACCAACTGTGCTAGAAACTAAATAACCAACTTCAGTACCAGGACAAACCTTGACAACATTTTTACCGTGATTAGTCAGGCCATCAGTTGTCATAATATTTCCCTTAAACTGAGCAGTCAAAGTATTATTAACTGATGCTTTCTGTCCACCACCTATTGATTCTACAGTTATAACTGGGTAATCATCAGTGCAGGCTGCAAACGCCACACCGGATGCAACCGAGCTTAAACTTAAAGCTACGCCCAATGCTAATTTATAAATATTCATCATCATTATCCTCAGTAAATATAAATACTAGTAATACCCTGTGACACGGTCACAAAATAAGCTTGGAGACATTTATGATTTGGTACATTTGGATGGTGCTGAATCTTTAACGCAAAGACTCGTGTTTAGTAACACTGACATGTACATTAATACTATACCGACTAAAAATCCATCAAAATAACCAATTAATTCCATTGAACCTTATTACTTATTTTCAGCAAAAACAAAATAATTTACTTATTTATCAGTAGGTTACATTATTAAGCACTAGTATTTAATATTTTCACTATTTTACCGCTATCCACTTTAAAGCCTGAGGATATCTGCCATTTTTCAGGGTAATAACATAATAAGGGAATTTTTTTGTGTGATATTTACAATTACATAATGTATGAAAATAAGAAACTTGCCCACTCTAAATTAACTCATACTTTCTCAACAGATGCGTTTATTAGCTAATAATGATACATCAACTCAATAATTCTCCTCGCTTAAGTTTCCGCATTAAAAACCTCGCCGGACTCAAATAATCAGCAATATTTTTACTAACCGGTAACGGCTCATTCACAATCATCGCCGCCAATATTTCCGCAGAAAGAAAACTGCTGCATATGCCGCGTGAGCCGTGTGCAGCATTGATGTATAAACCGGATAAATATTTAGCTGATGGATATTGTGTATTGGGTCTACCGTGATGCAGTTCTTTGTAATCTTCTGTGAAAGCTTCTTTATCGGGCATAATGCCAACAATCGGCGTCATGTCATCGCTGACGGGTCGAAAACCGACACGGCCTTTTAATCGTGTCGGCGTTGCAAACACACCAGGCAGACATTGTTCAAGATGTGATACGGTTTCATCCTGCTCCTCCTGCGTTAACTGCGCATTGTCATCATTAACACGGTAGGTTGCGCCGGCATAATGCTTACCTTTGTATTCGGGGGTGACGTAGGCATCAAAACTTAATGCCTTGTTCAACGCGACACTCGATTTGCTCGCGGCTATTTCGGTAATCTGTCCGCGCACCGAGGATACAGGCAGCCAGGAAACAGTGTCAAACTGGTTTGCGCCCACACCATTGGCAATGATTAATACTTCTGCGCTGGCGATGCCCTGCCCGCGTTCATCCAGCGCCTGCCATTGGTTGTCTATCTGTCGAATGTCGGTCACATTCTGATTAATTAATCGTAATGACGCACCACAGGCACGAAGCAGACTTTCACAGATGCCTTTGGGTGAAGCCCAGCCGGCTTCGGGAAAAAAACTCACCGTGGCATCTTTATCTTCAATATAATTTTTTAAATCGTGCTGCTGCAAAATATCAATAAACTGTTTTGCATAACCGTGTCTGTTTATTAACTTTTCTGCCTTGCCTGCTTTGAAAATAGAATAGACGCCTTCGTGAAACCAGAACTGTTCCGTGTCATTGTGTTGCAATCGATCCAGACAGTACGCGGCATACAATAAGGCAGTGGTATAAAACTGGGCATCAGTTTTGTTATCAATCGACAACCTGGGCATCAACAAACCGGCAGGATTACCCGAAGCTTCTTCGGCAATATTTTTGTGTTTTTCAACCAGGCTGACCTGCCAGCCACGCTGCACCAGCGACCATGCCGTGGTCAGGCCGGCCAGACCGGCACCGATGATCACGGCCTGTTTGTGCTGGTAGTTTATTTTTTCCAGCTCGTACCATGGCGCTGTGCTTTGCATGGGCCGTTTATGATTGAGCACCGCAGTAATCATTTCTCTTTTTTTACCATGACCTTTGACTTTGCTGACCTCGAAGCCTGCGGCCTGCAAACCACGGCGAACAAAACCCGCGGCGGTATAGGTGCTGAGCGTGGCGCCCTGCCCGCTGTTTTTTTCGATCAAACGAAACACCTGATCGCTCCACAGATCGGCATTTTTATCCGGCCCGAAGCCATCGAGATACCACGCATCGACCTGCAGCTCTCTGGACTCCAGCGCATCGATGACATCGGCAAAAACCAGGTGCAGCTGCACCCTGCCCCCGAGCAGTGCCCGGCAATGCTCACCTTCAACCGGCAGCGGATACACCGCGAGCAGCTCTTCGTAAGTCTCTGCCAGTTCCGGCCAGTTCGCCGCAACACGTTTGATGTCTTCAGGTGACACCGGATGTTTTTCAATGGTAATGTAATGCAGAACCGCCTCCGGCCTGGCCTGCTCGGCCCATGCTTTCATGGTCAGAACAAAATTAAGGCCAGTACCAAAACCAGTTTCAGCGATAACAAAGTGTTCACCCGCTACCATGGCCTGCCATCTCGAAACCAGATGATTGTGTTGAAGAAAAACGTACTCAGATTCTTCGCGCCCACCTGTGCTTGAATAATAAATATCCTCATAATCGGGGCTGAAGGGCTGGCTGTCACGCCATTGAATTTCTGCATATTTCATTGTTTTATGGATTACTCTGAGTCATGGTTCAAAACAAGGGAGGAATCGATTCAAAAATCCCTGTAAAATGCCCTGATTTCGTTTACACGATTAAAATTTAAACCTGAAACCGATCTGGAAGCCTCAATGATAAACGATATCGATCAAATCAAACTTGATAACAGAATTATCCTGATTACCGGAGCGGGTGATGGCATTGGTAAAGCTGTTGCACTGGACTGTGCCCGTCGCGGTGCCACGGTTATTCTGCTCGGCAAGACCATCCATAAGCTGGAACAAGTTTACGACGAAATCGTTGCTGCGGGTGGTGCCAAACCAGCAATTTACCCCATGGATTTAAGTGGCGCATCTGCCAATGACTATGAAGACCTGCACGACAATATCGAAAAAGAATTCGGTCGGCTCGATGCCCTGCTCAACAATGCCGGCTGGCTGGGCGCTTCGACACCGATGTCAATTTTTGACACCGAACTCTGGTATCGCATTATGCAGGTAAATCTGAATGCGCCTTTCCTGCTGTGTAAGGCCTGTATTCCTTTGATCAAAAAATCGGTACAGGAAAATTCAACAAATGGTGCAATTGTGTTTACCGCTGACCCCAAAACATCTGCTTACTGGGGCGCTTATGGCGTCGCCAAGTCCGGCCAGCAAACACTGATGACAATTCTGGCCGATGAGCTGGAATCACAGCATATTATGGTAAATGCATTTAACCCCGGCCCGGTACGCACCAATTTTAGAACCCGCGCCTACCCCGCAGAAGATGCGCGTGAAATGAATAAACCGGCCGACATCAGCGCACCTTTTGTCTATCTACTGAATGGTTTTTGTGATGGTGTGGTGGGTAAAACGTTTACGCTGGACGATTTTAAATAGAAACAACTCACACCTACATTAGCCATTAATCTTAATCCATCAAATTAACTTCGATACCCTGCTTGCGCAATTCATCTGCGCGGGCATCGATATAACGCTGAAAGTTGGGCTGCTCTTTATAAGCACCGGAGGCAACGTAATCCATCACCGAATGCGTGTGAAATGATTTTAAATAAGCGTCGGTACGAAATACCTCTTCACCTTTCGCATTAAAATAAACCATGCTGGGTGCGTATTTCACATCCAGCTGTTTTACCCAGTCGCGCACCTTCATTGGCTTGCCATCCGGCGTGGTGATTTTCTCATCACTCCACATATCAAACAGGGCTACGTTGAAACGCGCCAGCTGTTTTTTTCCTTCCGACCGTTTCAGCATGTCGTCGTGCAGTTCGTCACAGGCGGCGCACTGCTTCTGCTCAAACATAACCAGCAAGGTTTTTTCTGCCGATAAAGCCTGCTGCAAATTTTCCGGATTTTTTATATTGATCACCTCTGTGTGCAGCTTTCCGCTGGCCGGCTGCGGTGCAACTTTGGCAAGGTAATCCTGATAGCTTATTTTTTTCTCCATCTTCTGGCCGGCGTAATCGAGCACGGTATGGAATTTTTCCGGCGGATAATAACCATTAGCACGATACACCGCCTTGTTATCTTCGTTGAAGAAAATTAGCGTGGGAGTGTATTGTACTTTTAAAGCAGCCGCGAATTCGGCTTCGGTGTATTCATCATCACCGACAACAATTTCATTATTGCCCCAGATGTTGATCGCTACCACATCAAAATATTTTTGGGTTTTATCGGCAATGTCGCGCTGACCGAAATTATCTTCCAGCAGTTTTTTGCAGTAGGGGCAGCCATCCTGATAAAAATACAACATCACGCGTTTATCGTTAGCAGCCGCATCGGCGATGTCTTCGTAAATATCGAGAAAGGAAACTTTGAACCAGGCGGGTTTTTCAGCGTAACCGGGATTGACCAGACCGGGGGCTAATTCTGTTTCTTCTGCCGCACTCGCCCAGAGTGGCAACATTAAAAACAGCGAGAAAAGAAAAGCAACGGTTTTATATCTACTCATGTTCATACTCACCACCTACTACTGACAAGTTATTTGAACCAGTCCATTAGCAATAAATTCCCGGTTTTATCAACGTCCTCGTTCTTTGAAAAATTTATTTTTCCGTTTTCTGTCCTGCTCTTTAAAGATACCCTCTTCATTGAGAGTGAGACCCACGGATTCCATCATTTGTTTCACTACCGGCGGCTCAAGATCAACCGATTTTCCCTGACGCAAATCTCTGGGTAGAACAATATCGCCATAACGCACACGAATCAATCGGCTGACAGTGACATCCACCGCTTCCCACAAACGTCTGACTTCACGATTACGGCCTTCACGTAAAACCACATGATACCAGTGGTTACGTCCCTCTCCACCAACATCGACAATATCATCAAAATGCGCCGGCCCATCTTCCAGCTCGACACCTTTTTTGAGTTGTTTGAGTTTATCTTCCGTGACTTCACCTATGACCCGTACGGCATATTCACGTTCAATCTCATGCGAGGGATGCATCATACGATTCGCCAGTTCGCCATCATTGGTAAATAGTAACAACCCGCTGGTATTAATATCGAGACGGCCAATGCTAACCCAACGCGAATTAGTCAGTCGGGGCAATCGTTTAAATACTGTAGGACGGCCCTCCTCATCTTTGCGCGAGCAGATCTCACCCACCGGTTTGTTATATGCCAGCACACGTACTTCGGCTTTAGCAGCTCGAATGACGATACGCTTACCGTTAAATTCAGCAAGATCACCTTCTTTAACTTTGGTGCCCAGCTTAATAACTTCACCATTGATTTTTACATAACCATGCTCGATCCAGCGTTCTACTTCACGACGTGAGCCGAAACCCATGCGCGATAGCGCTTTTTGTGCACGTTCTTCAGACTGATCTTCGGTCATATGAGTATTGGCAATCTATAGTGGAAATATTAACTGGGTTTTAAGCGCCAGTTGCCGACGTTATTTCAACATCGGCATCATCTATATCTTCTAACTTAGCCTCTTCCGTGGCCTTTTCCTGTACAACCACCTGTCCAGCTTCCAGCTCATCGATAGCTCCAGCGACCTCTTCGGATTCGACCTCAGAATCAGACACTTCAGCGTGGTGATCACGCAGTGCCAACTCAGGGTAGGCTTTATCCAGATCTTTAATTTCAGCCAGCGTGGGCAGATCATCGAGTGATTTTAAATTGAAATAATCGAGAAACTCACGGCTGGTACCGTACAAAGCTGGTCTGCCGGGAACATCTTTATGTCCAAGTACCTTAACCCACTCACGCTCCTGTAAAGTACGAATAATATTGGAGCTAACACTGACACCACGCACCTCTTCAATTTCACCACGAGTAATCGGCTGGCGATAGGCGATCAATGACATAGTTTCCAGCAGGGCGCGAGTATAACGCGCGGGTTTTTCTTCCCACAGACGCCCTACCCACTCAGCAAAATCCTGTTTAACCTGGATTCTGAAACCACTGGCGATCTGTTTTAACTCAAAACCACGATCGGCATACTCCTCGGCTAAATCATGTAAAGCTTTACGAATATCGTCTCGCGTTGGCCTGTCTTCATCACCATCGAAAATAGCATCTAACTGCTGCACACTCATCGGTTTATCAGCGGCCAGTAAAACGGCTTCCATAATTTTTTTAAGCTTTTCCAACGTCATTTCAGATACCTTTTAATCACTTTCAGGCAATGCGCCCTTATTTTTCACTGCTTGAAGCAGCCTTAATATGAATAGATGCAAACGGCCCGGACTGAACCAGATCAATCAATTGCTCTTTCACCAGCTCCAGCAAAGCCAGCAAAGTCACCACTAAACCGCGGCGACCCTCTTCCATAGTAAACAGCGAGGTGTAGTCAGTAAAACCATCCGCAGTAATAATTTCCAGTACTTTACTCATGCGTTCTCGCACCGACAGTGCTTCACGCTGAATCTGGTGGTGGCTGTACATAGCAGAACGGGCCATGGCATCCTTAAATGCCATCAATAAATCTCTTAAATCTACTTCCGGCACTGGCCGGTCACGCTCCAGCAGCGGTAGCTCAACGTCAGTCAGATAGACATCACGACCCACACGCGGCAATTCATCGAGATTCTGAGCCGCCTGTTTGAAGCGCTCATATTCCTGCAAACGGCGTACCAGCTCTGCACGAGGATCTTCTTCTTCATCCACAGACTCTGGGCGTGGTAATAACATGCGCGATTTGATCTCCGCCAGCATCGCCGCCATAACCAGATATTCTGCTGCAATCTCTATTTTCAGTGTCTGCATCAAGTCGATATAAGTCATATATTGCCGGGTAATCTCAGCAATAGGTACTTGTAGAATATCCAGATTTTGTCGTTTGATCAGGTACAACAGCAGATCCAGCGGCCCTTCAAAAGCTTCAAGAATAACTTCGAGTGCATCAGGTGGAATATATAAATCCTGAGGAATAATAGTCAGAGGCTCACCCTGCACCAGAGCGAACGGCATTTCATTCTGTTTCGATCCGTTGCTGGCAACGTCGGGCTGTTGATTAGATTCAGTCATTATAGATAGGCAATACCCATGGCTTTTCTTACTTCTTCCAGTGTATCACGAGCGACATCGCGTGCTTCCTCATTTCCATCTGCGATGATGGCCTTAACCGTACCCATATCATCCTCATATTCGCGCGCACGTGCCTGAATAGGCTTAAGCTCAGCGAGCACAGCATCAATCACCGGTTGTTTGCAATCGACACAACCAATACCCGCACTTCGGCAACCTTCAAGCGCCCACTCCTGCTTTTCCTGATCAGAATAAACCAGATGGAACTGCCAGACCGGACACTTGGCCGGATCACCCGGATCATTGCGACGGACACGTGCCGGATCAGTCGGCATGGTACGTATTTTTTTGCTAATGTCGTCAGGGGTGTCACGCAAAGAAATGGTATTACCGTAAGACTTGGACATTTTTTGACCATCCAGACCCGGCATTTTCGAAGCTGGCGTCAACATAGCCTGTGGCTCAGGTAAAATAATCTTGCCAGAGCCTTCCAGATAACCAAATAAACGCTCCTTATCACCAATAGAAATATTCTGCTGTGAATCCAGCAGCGCCTTGGCTACATTCAATGAGTCCAGAACACCTTCTTCCTGATATTTTTTACGACAGTCCATAAACATACGGGCATTCTTTTTACCCATTTTGGCCACAGCCTGCTCAGATTTTTCTTCAAAACCTGGTTCACGTCCATAAAGATGATTAAAACGACGCGCCACTTCACGAGTCAACTCAACGTGTGCGACCTGATCTTCACCTACCGGCACCATGCCCGCTTTATAAACCAGAATATCCGCACTTTGTAATAAGGGATAACCCAGAAAACCATAAGTGGCGAGATCTTTTTCTTTAAGTTTTTCCTGTTGATCTTTATAGGTAGGAACGCGCTCCAGCCAACCCAGCGGGGTAATCATCGACAACAGTGTATGCAACTCGGCATGCTCAGGTACCTGAGACTGAATAAATAATTTGGCTGAGCCCGGACTGATCCCCGCCGCCAACCAGTCAATTACCATTTCCCAGGTGCTGGACTCAATCATCGAAGGATCTTCGTAATGTGTAGTCAGTGCGTGCCAATCAGCCACAAAAAAGAAGCACTCGTATTCGTGCTGCAAATTTACCCAATTCTTCAAAACACCGTGGTAATGCCCCAGATGCAAACGACCAGTTGGTCGCATGCCTGAAAGCACACGCTGGTGCTGTGTTGGTAAGCTACTCAATTCAACTCCTTAAAAATGAAAAACCATTTTGATCAGCGCAGCAAAAAACTGCACCATCGGCCACAGGATTTTACCTAATATGCCAGTAACTAACAGAAAAATAACCACGAACATGCCATAAGGCTCAATTTTCATAAATGGCACAGCTAGTTGTGGCGACATCACACCGGCCACAATCCTGCCACCATCCAGCGGAGGAATCGGCAACAGGTTCAGCACCATAAGAATCAGGTTGATAGTAATGCCCGCATCACCGACCTCAACGATGTAAATCGCCAACTCACTACCCGGTGAATACATGGCCTGCCCGATAGCACCCAGCAACCCCCAGCCACAGGCCATAAGAAAGTTTGAGGCAGGCCCGGCAAGTGCAACTACAGCCATATCCAGTAGCGGTTGTTTAAAGTAACGCATATCCACTGGCACCGGTTTTGCCCAGCCGATAATGAAGCCGCTCAGCATCATTAAAGCCAGTGGCAACACCACCGTGCCTATCGGATCGATATGTCGAATCGGGTTCAGGCTGATACGCCCCAATGCCCTGGCGGTAGGATCACCCAACTTATTTGCCATCCAGCCGTGCGCTGCCTCGTGCAGAGTAATGGCGAATAAAACCGGTATAGCCCAAACGGCAATATCATAAATAATTTCGGAAGGATTCATTTAATAATCAAATAGATAAAATACAAACTGAATAAAGTAGATCACATAAAGTAAAAGGCAAACCGGCTGCAATACAAAACCAAGTTTACATGAAAGCCCGTCATCAGGCAGTCGAAACTATGACCCTCATTCCAGGCCGTGATCTTTACCTTTACCTTGCCTGCGCAGGTTAGGCACACCCTCATTCAAACGAATTACCGTGGTTGGCTCGTGTCCGCAGTGACCACCATCAATAATGAGATCGACCTGATTCTGCAGCGCTGCCCTTACATCCTCAGCATCAGTGACAGGAAAGTCTTCGCCCGGCATCACCAGCGTACAGCTCATCAAAGGCTGACCGAGCTCCTCGAGCAAAGCCTGCACTATCGGATGATCTACCACCCGAATACCAATAGTGCGCCGCTTGGGGTGCATCAGGCGACGCGGTACTTCGTGGGTCGCGTTCAGAATAAAAGTATAAGGCCCCGGCGTCAGCGACTTGAGCATACGGTAATCGGTGTTCTCGATTTTGGCGTAAACGGCGATCTCGGAAAGGTCACGACAGACCAACGTTAAATTATGTTTTTCATCAATCCTTCGGATACGGCGAAGCCTTTCCAGCGCATCTTTATCGCCCAGATGACAACCTAGCGCATAACTGGAATCGGTTGGGTACACAATCACCCCACCGTTATGAATAATCTCCACTGCCTGCTTGATTAAACGCGCCTGTGGATTAACCGTATGAATTTCGAAGTACTGACCCATGAACACTACCCTATTTAAACTGGCGGCATTATAGTGGTTTCTCATTCACTACGATACAATGCCGGAAACCCTGACTCCTGAACCCGGCAACAATAGCACTGTCGTAGTTAAACAATAGCGGCGGCCGTGGAACTCTTAAACCTATATCGAGCTTTAACAATATGAAGTTACTTGTTGATTTTTTTCCAATTATTCTATTTTTTATTAGCTACCATCAGGCTAATTTCCTGGTCGAAAACACCTTTATCGGCGCACTGCTCGACCCCACTAAATCCGAGCTGATTACCGCTACCATCGTGGCGACCGGCGTCGCCATCGTCGCCAGTTTTGTACAGGTCAGCTACCACTGGATACAGACCCGCAAGTTCGAAAAAATGCACCTTTTCTCGCTGGCCCTGATCACCGTGCTGGGCGGCCTGACCATCATGTTCGGCAACCCCGACTTCGTCAAATGGAAACCCACGGTACTCAACTGGCTGTTCGCGGCCGTGTTTTTCATCAGCTTTTTCATCGGTGAAAAGACCCTGGTTGAACGCGCCATGGGCAACCAGATCGAACTACCCGCAGCCATTTGGAATCGTCTCAACATTGCCTGGGTGGTGTTCTTCCTGATCAGTGGCGCCGCCAACCTCTACGTTGCCTTCTTCTACGCGCTGGAACTGGACGAAAAAACCCGCATGGATACCTGGGTCGATTTCAAACTCTTCGGCCTCATGGGGCTAACACTCGTCTTCATCATCCTGCAGGCCATCTACCTCACCCGCCACATCAGCGAGGAAGACGAAGCCATCGAAGAAACCATAGAAGCTGAAAAACATGCTCATGAGGACAAATAAATGCTATATGCCATCATCGCTCAGGACATCGAAAACAGCCTCGAAAAAAGACTGGCCGCCCGCCCGGCCCATCTCGAGCGCCTCAACGCCCTGCTCAACCAGGGTCGACTGATCCTCGCCGGCCCCCACCCCGCCATCGACAGCGAAGACCCGGGTGACGCCGGCTTCAGCGGCAGCCTGGTGGTCGCCGAGTTTGACGACCTGGAAGCCGCCCAGTCCTGGGCCAATGACGACCCCTACATGCACGCCGGCGTATACGACAAGGTCACGGTCAAACCGTTTAAGAAAGTATTTCCCTAAACAGACAAGTTTCTTATTGCCGTTACAGCAGAATCCGTTAGAATACCCAGCCTGTGTGCCGGGGTGGCGGAACTGGTAGACGCGCCGGATTCAAAATCCGGTTCCTTTGCGGGAGTGCCGGTTCGATTCCGGCCCTCGGTACCACACAAATTCAATAAGTTACGTTATTTTCAGAAAATCCTCACCCTACTCTGAAATTTCCGTGTAGACATAGTGTAGACAGTTGAATATTCTATATACCTAGATACTCACTGCCTTCTTTATTGTTCTTCAATCTAGTCTTAAGTAATCAACAACAATCAAAACTAAGCATTATTAACTTAAAATCCCTCGGGGGCAACCCCATGCCGGTTCGATTCCGGCCCTAGGCACCATCATTAAAATCAACGACTTATGGGTCGTTTTTTTGCTTCTGGATCTTCTAAAATACAAGTTTAAAAACCATCGTGTAGACGCAATGTAGACAGTTAACTGGCAAAAAATCACACATCGCAATTAAAATAGTATTTTTAGTAGATTTTCCTTTATTATCCCCAAGCAGAAGTTAACAAAAAAGGATTAAGCAATATATGCTTAAAAATTATTGTGCTGGAGCGCAATGGTATGAGATTAGTTTTATTTTTTTTATACGCTTACTTATATCTAATGGCCTTATGGGGTTTTTCGGCAATACTCAAAGCTCTAAACTATCTAGATACAACCATTCTTATAATCAATAACACAATAGATTTTTTTAGTGAAAACATAATTTCACTTGCTCTCAATATTCAATCACACACACCAGATGCAAAATTTATCTCAGATATTGCTGGATTTGAGGCAGTAATTATTGGTATTGCAATACCATTAAGTTTTGATGTGATATCTAGGATATCAGAAAGATATAAGTCAGATGTAATAACAACCAAATTCTTAAGTCACTGGTCAAGCAAATTATTACTACCATTTTTGCTAATAAATATTTTTATTGCTATATCGTTACGATTTTTCCATGTTGAAACAAATACTGTAAATGAAGAATTTTGGGTGGTCTTTTCATGGATTATATATGCTGGTTTTATTAGTACAGCCTTAATTCTTTTCTATTATTTCAGGTTAGTACAACAATTTGCTGGAAATACAGATTACATAATAAAGGAATTGTTAAATGAAGCTGGAAAATATATTCACAAATAAAAAAAAGTCTAGCCAGAAACACTTTATAAGTGCTATTGAAGGCATTGGTGACATACTCATTTACGAAACCAGTAGACGGTCAAAAAACGCAATCATAATAGAATCTTTAAACTCCATTTATGAAATTACAGAGAATTTATTTAAAATACGCGAACAAGATCCAGATAAATTCGATAATATTGTTTTTACTAAAGAATTTATTGATTTCCATAAATCCGATCAAGAAGGCGCACAATTCAGCCTTGGGCTACGATCAGAAAAACATACAATTACATTCACCACAATAATAACTCAGTTTTCTCGCATACATGATGCTGCAAATGAAACAAAAAACAATGAAATATGCAGGAATACCGTATATAAATTAATTAATATACTAAACACCATAAGCTCAAAACCAGGCTTAGACTTATTTGTCGAACAAGTTCTTAGAATTATTTACGATATATCGGTAGTTTCACTAAAAGATGATGTCTCATCAAAATATGCAGCCACATCACATTGGTATACAGACACGGTATTTAACAGCCTGTTCAATGAAAAGAAATTTGATGTCTCATATTTGCCATTATTTAATAGGTGTTTTTTTTCAACAATACAGCATATGATTTCTAATGGTTACAAATCTGAATACGATAACTTAGTAAGCATGTTAATTGATGGAGTGAGCATCCCATCTTACAATAATGGAAAAATATGGGATTTTGGGCGGCTACTATCAAGGCTAGACCCAGAAAAGTATCGAGAAATATCCAATACAAAAGAAATTGGTAAAAAAATTGCATTACTTGCAAATACTAAAATCACTTCAACTGAGAATTATAACGACTGGATAAAAGAATTAAACTCCCTGAAATCAATATTATCACCAAACATCCCTGATCATAATATTGATGAATTTAATGAGCTGGAAAAGGATTCGATTGATTACGTAGAAAGCCAATTAAAACTTCACGATCTTATTACAATTGCATACGCTACTGGGTCATACTGCTTATTTAAAAAACAATATGAATTCATAATGTCTTTATGGGAATACAAGCAGCCACAAGATGCTGATGCAACATGGACTAGTCATGACCTGGTTCCAGACACAGTTCCATCAATAATAAATTTTTATTGGTTTTCTCAGAACAATAAATATAAATTCTGGGAAGGGCATCATGGTAGCTCATTATATAACAAACAATATTTTTTACTCTTGCTTGCAAGAGCCATAACGAAAGCTCCTGAATATTCAGATAAAAATGAATTTAAAGTTATATATACACTACCAGATTTATCAGTTCGTAAAGCGCACTCTCTGCAGCATAGCGTAGACGGACTATGCAAAATAGCGGCTTCATTAATATCAAATATTGAAATGCTAGAGAGTTTAGACTTCAAAATTGATGAGAAAGAAACATTATTCTCTAAAACGCTAGTCAATCTATTGATATCCATAAAAAATCAAGCTAATGAGCGGATAAAAAAAGCGCATGTCGAAATGGAAATTTCAACTGAAATGACCGATCAATTCAAGATTGATGTACTAAGCGGATATGAGAGCAACTCTATACTGAAAGATATCTTTAAGCACTACAAAAAATATTTACCCATTTTGAGCTCGAAGAACACCGGAAATATTGAAAGATATGGTATTAATCAATTAGCTGATAAAGAAATGTTTTTTGATGATTGGCATGTTAGTTACACTGGCTTTGGAAAAAACTACGGTAGTATCTTAGGTAATAGTGAAAGTTTGCGAGCATTTCTTGAGATAAAAGAAAAGTGTGTAAAAATAAATGTAAATAATTTTTGGGGTTTTCTTAAAAGAGATGAAAATCTTGACGACCTGATAATTTTATTAGCAGGTTACGATGCATATACATATTTTAGTAACCATGAATATTTTACACCACATTGGAAAATTGACTCCTTTACGACATCTATGAAAGGTTTTTGTGGCTGGATAACAGTACATGATAAAAATGTGCCCATATTCAAAATCACAAAAAATCATGATCAAAGGGGTGCGATTCTTGTGAGAGCTTCAACATTAGGAATGTGGGAGCAGTTATCGCCTATTAATAAGAATGAAAGTAATGATGATCTTTGTGATAGTTTATATATAAAAATACAATCATACTCAAATGATAGCGAATTAAAGAAAAATTTAATTTTAAAGAGCCCTGATTGGTTATTAGAAAAAGGAGATAATGACAAGCAAAATCAATATCTCGACACAAAAGCATTAATTAACATATATGAGAGATACAGATACATTAGCAGAGAGGATTTTGAGGGTTATGATATTATTCTTAATGATAAGGTTGAATTATTAAACCCACTAAAGGTCGATTTTCAAACTAAAGTTCCTACTAGTACAGAGAGTGAAGTCAACGGTAATATTTCATCTACGCCTCAGCTACCAAGTCCAGATAAAATTTTACCAATACTCGCTGAAGAACCTGAAAATGACAAAGATAAAAAATAGTGGAAAAAACATTACAAATTGGCCAGAGTCAGCACCAAGAGAAAGAAAGAAAGAGAGAAGGGTCAGGTCTTGCCTTTTGCCTTTTCAGCTCAACTTCTTGAACACGGGTCGCACCGACGCAAGTTATCTATCGTTACCACGCGGAGCGTGGAAACGATGGAAC